>ENA-ORXT01007113-ORXT01007113.1-marine-metagenome-genome-assembly--contig:-NODE-7113-length-10129-cov-3.336351_pt1 | contig 10129 bp, 7 predicted proteins | sample MGYA00237868_ERZ511482 | MGnify/ENA metagenome assembly ERZ511482
GAATATGTTGGGCTAGCCAAGGAGGAGAAGTGTTTTTCAATTTTTCCACCCAATCTGTCTGCTTCCAATCGTAGTTATCATCTTCATGCAAACCCCAGCCAATATGGAATTGCCCTTGAGAAGCTCGAAACAAACCAAAGGCATCGCGCCCCTGTAGGATCGAATAAAAAGTATTTTTGGATTCTCGTAATGCACCAGAGTCTAATTTAAACCAGAGTATATTGATACTATGATGTAGCTTGTTTAAATTGATGCCAGCCTTATTTCTAACCACCGAATTACGCCCATCCGCAGCAATGACCAGATCCGCAGAAATTTCATGACCAGAAGCTAATTTAACTCCCTTGACTCTTGTTTTTTGTTTGAGAATATCTTTGACTGGCTCACCTTGAATAAATTCAAAGTTGGCATAATTATGAGCTTGCTCAATTATGGCACTTAGTAGATGAGGTTGAGAAACCGTGGTGCAGGACTTGCTATTAATTTCTATGGGTTCATCAACACTAAACAAGCTCTTGTGGGATAGCAAAAATTCCCATCCATCAATTGATTGGTGCGGTATATCTACCAATAGATCGAGCAAGTCCATTTGTTCGAGGGCATTCAAGCCACTCGGCATCAGCCCTTCTCCTCGAAACAAACGTTTGAAGTCCCTAGATGCTTCAATTAGCTTTACTGTTATACCCTGCCTAACTAACAATAGTGCCAGGGTTGCGCCAGTAGGGCCAGCCCCAACAATTACAGCCTGCGTCATATTGGTTTATTAGTTACTGATGTTTACCCTATTCATCGATTTGTAATCAAGCAAAGGTTGATTGTTTTGTTTTAAATACTCATTAATATTAGTAGTTTTTCGTTTCCCATAATGCGGTTTGGGATGGGATGGGATTTAATATTGGATGAACCGAAATAGAAATTAACCAGTCTATAGTATTTTAAATCTTATTTAAGTTAATACCATGAAGCAAAAACTATACCATTGGATATTAATTTTAGTTTATGGAGCGGTATTTTGGTCTGGATTAATCGCTACTGTCGAGGCTAGTAGTGAACTATCTCAGTCTAACGCCAATCATATTTTGGGACGGTTAAGTTTTGGCATAACTTCGGAGCAATTGCAAGAAGTAGAAGATAAGGGACTCGAAGCTTATGTTCAGGCTCAATTAAATCCCGAAAGTGTCCCAGAATCTAAAATCGTTGAGCAGTATTTAGATGAATTTGATGCAGAATACGAAGAACCGTTAAAACTGCGTCAAGAGTTTGCTCAACGTCGGAAAACTTTGCTCAACGCTTCTGGATTATCCAATGAAGAGCTAGAAAAACTTAAGATAGCAACAAATCAATTAAAATCAAAAGCCAAAGATTTAGCAACTGACATTCATTTGGCAAGAGCAACTTACTCTTCTCGTCAATTGCAGGAGGTAATGGTTGACTTTTGGTTTAATCATTTTAATGTATTTATTAACACATCTGTAGTTCATTTTTGGATGAGCGACTATGAAAATCAAATTCGCGACCATGCTTTAGGTAATTTTCGGGATTTATTAGACGTTACTTCCAAGCATCCAGCGATGCTAATGTACCTCGATAATGAGTTCAACACCGATCCCAATAGTCCTTTAGCCAAAGGTAGATATAGCGGACTGAATGAAAACTATGCCCGTGAATTGATGGAACTACATACCCTGGGAGTTGATGGTGGATATTCTCAAGCAGATATTATCGCTCTGGCAAGAATTTTTACAGGCTGGACTATCGATTACAATGGTAAAAGAGGGGATGATAATGGTTTTTTCTTTAATAGCAAGCGTCATGATCCTAAAGAAAAAGTCTTTCTCGGTCACAAGATTGCTCCCAATGGCATCAAAGAAGGCAAACAAGCTTTAAATATTTTGGCGAACCATCCTGCCACGGCTCGTTTTATTAGTTATAAACTGGCACAATATTTTGTTGCGGATGTACCCCCATCGAGCTTAGTAGACTCTTTAGCAGAGAAATTTAGCCAGAGCAATGGTGATATCAAAGTTGTGATGGACGCTTTAATCCATAGCCCAGAATTTTCTAATCCTGAATATTATCAGCCAAAGTTTAAGACTCCCTATCAGTATTTAGTTTCCTTGGTGCGTACTGCCGAAATTGAACAGCTAGATTTTCGTCGTCTTCAGGGAATGTTAAAACAGCTGTCGATGGCTGTCTATATGTGCGTACCCCCAACTGGCTATCTAAATACTCAAGATGCTTGGCTAAATCCGCAAGCAATGTTGCAAAGGATTACTTTCGCTACGTCAATCGCTAATAAGAGATTAGACCCCGAATATACCATTGAAGAAGAATTGCTGATTAATAATTTGGGAGAGCTTTCTCCTAAAACAAAACAGGCTATTGCTGATTCTCCCAAACTTGGTTCAGCATTGATTTTGGGCAGCCCTGAAGCGATGTATCGTTGACATTTTTTGCTTAGGGCGTGCGATCAACATGGCAATTGCACACCTTAGTTAAACATCCCATCTAAAAAAATATTTAAGTTAATCTCCATGAAAAGAAGAAATTTTTTAAGTACGCTAGGCTATGCCACCACAGGAATGTTGATCCCCGTGGGATTAAACAGTTGTATTGCTCAAACTGATGCCCAAACAGGAAAACCGCAACGTTTGGTGGTTATATTTTTGCGGGGTGCGATTGATGGTTTGAATGTAGTTGTTCCCCATCAAGAAGCCAATTATTATGAATCTAGACCAACTGTTGCTGTTCCCTATCCCCAAGAAAAGAATGGTGTGTTAGACCTTGATGGTTTTTTTGGTCTACACCCCAAACTAAAAGATATTATGCCTCTGTGGGAGCAAAAAAGTTTGGCTTTTATCCATGCTAGTGGCTCAATCGTAACAGAGCGATCGCATTTTCAAGCTCAAGACTACATAGAAAACGGTACGCCAGGAATCAAAAGTACTAAAGATGGCTGGATGAATCGGCTTTTGGCTGAGTTACCTCAAGAACAGCTAACTCAAGCTCTTAATGTGGGAGTAACTACTCCTTACATACTTAAAGGAAAGATGCAGATAGCTAATCTAAAACCTGGAAGAAATTCTACTGCTAAGATCAGTACCGACACAGCAGTCGTTAATAAAGCCTTTACTAGCTTATATGATGGTACTGATAGCTTAAGTAAAGCATATCAAGATGGCACCGAAGCTAGAGAAATTGTTTTGGCAGAGTTAAATCAAGAGATGAAGTCTGCTTCTAAGGAGGCTAAAAATGTCAATGCTTTTGTCGATGATGCAGCAGAAGTTGCCAGGCTAATGGTGGGCAATACTAGAACCCAGCTGGCATTTATGGACGTGGGTGGCTGGGATACTCACATTAACCAAAATGTTATCCACAACAATTTGTTACCCAACTTAGGCAAGGGTTTGGCAACTTTGGTCAAAGGATTAGAACCAATCTACTCTGATACAACAATTGTTGTCATGTCTGAATTTGGTCGTACCGTCAAAGAAAACGGTAACAGAGGCACAGATCACGGACATGGGAATGTTATGTGGCTATTGGGAGGTAAAGTGCGAGGAGGTAAAGTATATGGAGAATGGAACGGCTTGGAGCAGTCTGCACTACATGAAAACAGAGATTTACCTGTAACTACAGACTTTAGGCAGCCTATTTCTACAATTTTGCAACAGCGTTTAGGAATTTCTAACAGTAGTTTAAATAGTATTTTTCCTGACTATAAATCAACCAATACAATTGATTTTTTGGCTTAGGATAAATCTAAACTATTACTTTATTCCCAAGCCAAATCAAACTTAATTAAACATTACTGTTCCAGATGCTTTTTCCCTTGTCTTCGTTAAAACGATAGAACATACTTTCATCTTTGAAATGATGATCGCCAGTAACATGACGAAAAATACCTTTATCAAACATTTTTTGTCCCAACTTTAAGGCATCTGGTCTAGATACTTTTGCTTCTTTTATCAGCCAATCTACTGCTTCATTACCTAAGAAACAACGCTGATATAGTTTTAATTTATGGCGGCGAGTTTTAATTTCTACTCCCTGTTCAGAGCGCATTTGAGATGCTATCTGTCTAATACTGATACGACCTACATCTACAGTAGATTTGCTGGTATTATTGTCAGGAGATACTGTATCAGATAGTTTTTCGCTGTCTAAAACTTCAATGACATCTTCTTGTTTATAACGTTTGTTTTGCATCCAAATACCAACACTATTTTTTCCTTTGACCAGCAAAGTTGGTATTTTTGAACGTTCTTCGTGATCTAAATATTCTTCACGACACTCTTTAATAGCTACTTCTAGTTCTTCTTTAGGAAATGCTTTTGCCCGTGTAAAAACACTGCCATTATAAATAATTCCTGGCATAGTTTTCTCTTTATTTGGTAGCTTGCAATGTTTTACTTGTGTGTGATCTAAGAAGAGCATCGATATCTTTCTCCTAGTATTCTTCGAGAATTAAATAGCACAATACTTGATTCATATCAGACGTAAATTATCAGTTTTTATACTGTCATTATTAGGATTAAGATTTAATGTCTAATGGCGACAATTTCAGTATATTCAAAATTATTCAAACTGTGTCTAACTAAAGGGTAATTTTGCTCCTCCCCATCCAACCAGTCTGGTTCGCAGTCGGTTTTTGGAGAGTAATAGGTTAGCACATATTTTTGACCAATTCGAGATTCTGTTTCTGTCTGTACTTCCCCCCGCCACTGAGTCTTAGTAGCAAGAATGATTAATTGATTTGCTAATTCAGGAATGGCTTTGGCTACCTGGCGACGATAAATTTGATCCAAGCTGCCAAAGGGAGAGTCCATCACAATGGGAAAAGTACTGCTGTCATAACCTACTAAAGTATTTCGCTGACTCCATTGTCTGACGCGATCTATAATTCCGCCAATAAAAGATAGGCTTAGGATTTGGTTTTCTCCTGTGGATGCTGCTACTAAAACTTCTTTTCCTGCTATATTTTGGACTAAGGTTAACTCGTAATTGCTACTCAGCTTGGGAAGATAGGGAGTAAAAGAAATAAAGCTAAATATCTCCTGTACTTTTTGTTCTAAGGCGATACGAAACTCTTGCTCTAAACGAGTCCTAACTTCATGCAGTTTGACAATTGACTCTTGAGTAAGATTGATGCGTTTTTGAGCTAATTTTTGCTTATCTTCTGTTAGTTTGTGCTGCGCTATTTGTTTAACTAATTTGTATAATTGTTCGGTGCGATCGCTTTGCTGTTGCTGATTGACTCCCTGTGCCAAAATCAAACTTTTTATTTTTGTTTCTTTCTGCTCTATTTGCTGCTGTAACTGCTGTATATCTCGATTAGGATAAGTTTTAAGCTGTTTATTGGCTTGCTCTATTTCTACCTCTAAACGATTTAACTCTAAATATTGATAATTTATTTCTGCCTGTTGCTGGTCTAACCGTTCCCAAAAATCGCTTGTTTGCGACTCTATTTTTGTCACTTGAGTTTCTAACCTAATCGCCGACTCTTCTATATTTTTTAGCTCTACTTTCTTTAGCCACAGCTTGACATTGTTATATGCTTCTGTTTCGGGAGTCAAAACTTCACCACAAAGACAGGTTTGTCGATCTAGCAATTGTTGAATAAACTCTTGCTTTACTCCACTAGACAATTGACCGCGATCGCGCAAATTTTGCAGTAAATTAATAAAGCGATCGCTAATATTATCTAAGAAAACTGTATGACCTGAGTGAGACAGTAGCTTTTTGAGCTTTATTTTACTTTGGATTAAATCTTTTTTAAGATTCTTTTGTTGGTCTGCTAGTTTTAGCTTCAGCTTTTGAATCTTATCCGCACCACTAACATCTAATAATTGGCGAGACAAGCTTAATTTTTGCTGCTCTAATTGATTAACCCTAGCTAAATTTATTGCCAGTTCTTTTGTTAGACTATCTTGCTCTCGCTCTAGTTTTATTTGTTTGCTTAACAGTTCCTTAGTTCTAGCATTTCCTAATTCTTGAAGTTCTTCTTGTAAAGTTCTCTTGGCTTTTTTTAAATGATCAACTGCTCGATCTAAAATCTTTACCCCCAGCAATTCTTTAGTATCCTCGGTAATATTATGATCCTGATTATGACGAAAAAAACTATCAATTCTTTCGCCATCAAAGAAAAAATATTGATGCAGGCTAGCTGGTAAAATTCTGGCAATAATGTCTGCTGCTGTCTCCAAAGGTGGATACCATCGCCCATCATCCCCTGCGACTAACATAAACAGCTTAGTGGGACTATATTTAACTTCAGTTGAAGAAGTTTTGTTAGCGTAACACTTGCGTTTAATTTGATACAGCTTGCGATCGTGTTCAAACTGCAGCTCTACCCAGCATTCAATTGCCTGTTCTAAATTAGCCTCTGTAATTGCTCGTTGATTAACTAACAATTCGGGAGAAGCAAATGCAGCGGTAAACCTTTCGTATAGCACCCAAGTGAAAGCATTTAAAATTGTTGTTTTGCCCGCACCATTATTGCCATAAATAATCGTCGTGTTTCTTTCGCCACTAGCAAACTGTATCTGTGGTGTTTTGCTATAAAATTGCCGAAAGTTACATAGCTGCAGGTGGATTAACTTCATTGCACGACTTTTTTAATAATGTTTAAAATATCCTCATTGATATTTCTAGGAGTTTTTAAATACAGTTTATCTTTTTCTAATTGTAATACCTGCTCGATAATTTCTTTTACTTCAGGCGATGCGCTAGTTATCGGTTCTTGAATAGAGCTAAAGTCTGATATATTATTTTTCTTATGTTTATTTTTAGTCATAGTATATTTTATTGATACTTGAAAATTAGCTTCATCTAAGTTTGTGTAATTTTAAATTAGAATTTTAGATTCATTAAAAATACTGAAATATATTATTTTTTGAGCGAATTGTTACTGGTAATGGGCATACTGGGTATGCCAAAGCTTCTGGTTGATATTTAAATCTGAAGCTTATCTTCAATCAAGATACCCTACAACAAACAAAGATATATGTCTATTTTTAAAGTTACTAATTTAGCAGATTCAGGTAAAGGTAGCTTAAGAGAATCAATCAATCTAGCAAACAGTAAAGTTGGTGCTGATGAAATTGTGTTTGAGTTAGAAGGAAATCGACACACTATTAATCTTACTAGTGGAGAACTAGATATTAAGGATAGTTTGACAATTGATGGTTCGGGCGCAAATCAATTGACTATTGATGCGGGGGGTTTGTCTCGCGTTTTTGATTTTGATGATGGCGATCGCGATAATTTAATTGATGTTAACTTATCAAGTGCCATAGTTACGGGCGGAAAAAGCAGCGAACTTAAATATAATAGAGGCTACTTAAAGTACATTGATGGCGATGGGGCAGGAATTTTCAATACAGAAAATCTGCAACTATCCGATGTTGCTGTAGTTGATAACGTTGCTGAGTATTACGGTGGCGGTATCGGTAATTTTGGCAATTTAACTATTACTAATAGCACTATTAACAACAACACTGCTGAGTCTGTTGGTGGTGGTATTCATAACGGTGGCGATTTGACCATTACTAATAGCACCATTAATAATAATGCTGCTGGTTATGGTGGTGGTATTGACAACGATGGTAATCTAGTTGTCATGGATAGCGTTATAAATAGCAATACTGGAAATGCTGGTGGTGGAGGGATCAACAATAGCTCTAATTCTGCCGAAAAAGCTAGTACAACTACCATTGTTAATAGCAATATAACCAATAATAATACTGAAGATTATGCCGATGGAGGTGGTATTCGCAACTATGATCGAGAGTTAGTTATTACTAATAGCAATGTTGGCGATAATTCTGCTTCTGATGGAGGCGGTATTCATAATTATGCTGGCGAAATAACTATAGATCGAAGTTCCATTGTCAACAATCAAGCCGAATTTGATGGAGGCGGTATTGTTAATCATTTTGGCGATCTCGAAATTATTAACAGTACTATTAGTGGCAATACTGCGATTAACGGTGGTGGTGTCTATAATTTTGAGGAAGCTGCCTTAAACATTAGTAATAGTACTGTAACTAATAACGAATCTTCGAAGGGTGCGGGGATCTTTAGCGTCAGTGGAGACAGTTGGTTTTACGCTAATCTTTATGGTTATGGTGATGATAGTTATCAAACTTCGACTAGAGTAACCATCACTAGCAGTATTATTGCTGGGAATAAAAACGGTAGAGACATTCAGAAGGCACGCTTTGGGAACTTTGTCAGCGGCGGTAATAATATTATTGGTAGTAATAAATATATTGGCATTGTTGATGGTGTAAATGGCGATCTTGTGGGTACTCCCGATAATCCTATCGATCCAGGGCTAGATGTTTTACAGGACAATGGTGGCAGAACCTTAACCCATGCTTTGATGGCTGATTCGCCTGCGATTGATGCGGGCAGTAATCCTGAAAAGTTGGCTTTAGATGGACGAGGAAAAAAACGAGTTGCCGAAAAAGGTATTGATATTGGGGCATTGGAAAACAATGCCGAAGATGTCGTTATTGTTGATGGTGATGACAATGACAATATTTTGTTTGGTACTTCACAAGACAGCATCATTAATGGTTACGGTAGAAATGATCTCATCAATGGAAATCAAGGTAGGGATACTTTAAATGGTGGTTCGGGACATGACACCATATCGGGTTTTGGAAGCGACGATATTCTTAATGGTGATAGCGGTAGGGATATCTTACAAGGCGGTCTCGGTATCGATATTCTTAGCGGTGGTGCAGGAGACGATCTATTCTATTTAGATAAAGGAAAAGGTCGTGATTGGATTATTGACTTTGAGCTAGATCGAGACCAAATTGTCTTGCCCGATAGTTTGACTTATAGTTCCCTAGATATCACAGGAAATGTTAACAGCTTTGTTGCCCATCAAGGCGATCGCATAGCAGTAATTTTAGGTGTCAATCCAGATGAGTTAACTGCTGACAATTTCGCTAATTTGGCTTAAAACAAGCTAACAAAGCGTGAGTTTGGCTTGTTTCAGACTCATGCTTTTTGACACTTCTTGATTGGGCAATACTATCAAGAAAGGTTATCTTTGGTAAAAAACGCCCGATCTAACCGATGAGCATCAGTAGCCTTGAATTTGAATTCGATTTGTTGTGGGATGACTTGTTTCCCGACTTAGACTTAGCCACAGAGGTAAGACTAATTCCCAAACGTCGTTTTAAGTTTGATTACGTCAGCTTCCCTGCAAAAGTGGCGATCGAAATTAATGGTCAAATTTGGCATAAAGGTGGACACAGTACGGGAAAAAGCCTGATGCGGGATTATGAAAAGCTCAATCTAGCGCAACAAGAAGGTTATTGTGTCTTTCAATTGTCCAAGGAAATGATCACCGAACAGTGGCTAAAAGCGATCGCCGATACGATTCGCGATCGCACTGGACAAGAAGTAGCAACCGTCAATCATTAATTTAGTTAGAGACAAGGCATGACTTGTCTGCACAGCAATCATTTCATGGTAAAACAATAAAGTTCTCTGTAGATAAACAAGCGATCGCCATGACCACAATTGATTACAACGCCATAGCTGAACTTTCCCTCGCTGGGGAACTAATCGATCGCCCTACAGCCAAAAGCATTTTATCCGCACCAGACGTAGTATTGTTAGAGCAGCTTAACGCAGCCTATAAAGTACGTCATCATTATTGGTCAAACCGCGTCAGACTACACTTTCTCCTCAACGCTCAAAGTGGTTTATGTCCCGAAGATTGCAATTACTGTTCTCAATCTAAAATATCCTCAGCTGAGATTGAAAAATATCCTTTAATTGCTCAAGATAGAATACTCCAAGCAGCAGATCGTGCAGCTAATCTCAAAGCAGGTACGTTTTGTATGGCTATTTCAGGGCGATCGCCATCGGCATCGGTATTTAGTAATGTATTAGAAGCTTTCAAGGCTGTCAAGGCTAAACACGACTTAAAAATATGCGCCTGCTTGGGACTATTAAGCGAAGATCAGACTCAACAGCTAGCAGCAGTGGGAGTAGATCGCGTTAACCATAATTTGAATACTTCTGAAAAGCACCACGAAAACATCTGTAGCACTCACACATTTCGCGATCGCGTTGATACGATCCAAAACGTCCAAAAAGCGGG
>ENA-ORXT01007114-ORXT01007114.1-marine-metagenome-genome-assembly--contig:-NODE-7114-length-10128-cov-9.994627_pt1 | contig 10128 bp, 8 predicted proteins | sample MGYA00237868_ERZ511482 | MGnify/ENA metagenome assembly ERZ511482
CGTGATCCGGAGCGGCGGCGATGGACGGGGAGGCAGGACTCATCGGCGCATTATCGCAGAGCGCCCGGGTCGCGGGCAGCCGATGCGCACCGATCGCCGCATCTGCCCGACGCACGACCCGGCCGACCCGGACCGTCGCGGCACGTGCCGCCACCGGTCCGTGCCTGTCGTCCGCCGGATGATCGCTAGAATCGGCACCCCGATACCCCCCAGCGAGTCGTGAACGACATGGACGGTCTCCTCCTCTCGATCCGCACCGCCATCGAGACGCTGCCCGCCTCCGGGTTGTTCGACGTGGCGTTCATGGCGACTGGCGGACTGCTGCTGCTCTACAGCGCGGTGAGGATCATCCGGAGCAGCCTGGTGCTGGCGGTATGGGTCGCGGTGGCCGCGCTCGGATTCGCCAGCATCGCCTTCGGCATGAGCGGCTCGGCGATCGACCTGTCCGCGCTGCACGAGCACGGCGGCGACTGGATCGACCGGGTCAGCGACGGAGCGGGCACCGGCGCGGAGGCGCTCGCGCGCCTGTGCCGGCAGCTGATCGAACGCTGAGCCGCCTGCCGGTCGCGGGCGAGGCCGACTCCCGGGCTTTCGCGACTTTCGCGGCCTCCACGACCTCCACGACCTCTCGAGATCAGCCGACGAACGCGTCGCGGGCGTCGCGCGCCCGGGTGAAGGTCGCCTCGATGGCCGGTGCATCGCCCCGCTCGATCGCTGCGCGCAACGCCGCGACGTGTTCGCCCAGCGCATCCATCGCCGCCAGCAACGCGTCCCGGTTGGTCAGGCAGATGTCGCGCCACATGACCGGATCGCTGGAGGCGATGCGGGTGAAGTCCCGAAACCCTCCGGCCGCGTAGCGGAAGATCTCCTCGGCCTCCTGCTGCCTGGCCAGCGTATCGACCAGCGCGAACGCCATGACGTGCGGCAGGTGGCTGGTGGCCGCCAGCACACGATCGTGCTGCTCGGGCGACAGGCATTCAACCTCGGCGCCGGCGGTGCGCCACACCTGCGTGACCGCCTGCACCGCCTGCGCACAGGTCTCGGGCAACGGCGTGAGCAGCACGCGCCGGCCGCGGTACAGGGTGGCGTCCGCCGCCGCCATGCCGCTGCGCTCGCGCCCGGCGATCGGGTGCCCCGGCACCACCCGGTGCAGCGCGCCGAGCGTGTCGCGCGCATCCTGCACGAACCGGCCCTTGACGCTGCCCGCATCGCTGATGATCGCGTCCGCCGCGAGCGTGCCGTCCCGGCGGGCGGCCTGCAGCTCCTCCAGCGCACCGCGCATCGCCTGCATCGGCACGCACAGCATCACCAGGTCCGCACCGGCCACCCCGGCGCGCGTACCGATCCGTGCCTCGTCCACCGTTCCAAGCCCGAGCGCCTGCCCGGCCGCGGCCTCGCTGCGCACCACCGCCACGATCCGCAGGCCGGACCCTGCCGCCTTCAGCGCGGCGGCCAGCGAGGCACCGATCAGCCCGAAGCCGACGATGGCGAGCCGTTCGATCGGCGCACGGGCAGCGCGGGGCCCGGACGAGGGCACGGGTGCAGGGGTCGACATGCCGCGCAGCCTACACCGCCGTGGCCGATCGAGTGCTGGGGTACCATCGAAGCGGCGTCACCGTACCGGCGCCCGCCCCCTTCCACACCGGACCCGCCTCCCCGCATGACCCCACACCGATCCCGCCGCCGCGCCGTGCTGGCGCTGCCGATCCTGTGCGCCGCCGTGCTCGCGCTGCCCTCCCACGCGCAGGATGTGCCCAGGGTGGCCGGCATCCATGCCTCCCCGGTGGAGAACGCCTGGAACTCGCGCCTGCACGAGGCCCTGCAGGCGGCCGATGCCGATGGCAGCATCGAGTACGCGTTCTCCGAAGGGGTGTCCGGCAGCGACTACGCGCGCGCCATGCGCGAGTACGCCGAGCAGGGCGTGGACCTGGTGATCGGCGAGTCCTACGCGGTCGAACGCGAGGCGCGCCAGGTGGCGGCCGACTACCCGGACGTGGCGTTCGTGATGGGTTCCAGCGGCGCGCCGTCCGGTCGGAACTTCGGCACCTTCGGTACCTGGAACCACGAAGGCGCCTACCTGGCCGGCATGCTGGCGGGCGCGATGACCGAGAGCGACACCGTCGGCTCGGTCGGTGCCATCCCGATCCCCGAGGTCAACATGCTGATCAACGCCTTCCAGGCCGGCGTGCTGGAAGTCAATCCGGACGCGAAGCACCTGGTGTCCTTCATCGGCACCTTCTTCGATCCGCCCAAGGCGCGCGAGGCGGGTCTCGCCCAGATCGACGCCGGGGCCGACATCCTGTTCGGCGAGCGCATCGGCACCGCGGATGCCGCCAGGGAACGCGGCATCCGCTCGGTGGGTTCGCTGATCGACTACACCGAGCGCTACCCGGACACCGTGTTCGCCAACGCCATGTGGTACTTCCGGCCGATCCTGGACGCCGCTGTCGCCGATGTGACAGCCGGCGCGGAGGTCGGACGCAGCTACACCGCCTACGGCCTGATGGTGGAAGGCGGCAGCGACATCGTGTTCGACGACAGCGTGCCGCCCGCCGATGCGGTGGCCGCCATGCAGGCGCGCCGCGACGAGATCATCAGCGGCGACTTCGAGGTGGTGCAGGACATGGAGGACCCGTCCTGATCCCCGGGTGATGGCCGACCGGTCGCGGTCCCGCACGAGTACGCCGGCCCGGTGAGCGACCATTCCGCCTCGCTGCACGATGCGTGGGCCCTGGCGCAGCACATCGGGCGCGACGGCACGCGCGCGCTGGCCGCGCTGGAGGCCTCGATCGAGGCGGCCAGAACCCACGCCTCGCTCGGCGCCGTCAGTCGGCTGGACCCGGAACCCGCCCGGCGCCGGATCGAGGAAGCGGTACGGTGCCCGTCCCGGCACTTGACCGGCGTGCCGACGTTGGCCAAGGACCTGGGCGGGCCGTTCCTGTCGCTGCCCGTGCGGGCCGGTTCGCGCGCGGTGCCGCTGGCGCCCGTGGAGGAGTCCGAGCTGGGCTTCCGGTTGCGCTCGGTCGGCCTGAACGCGTTCGGCACCAGCACCGTGCCGGAGTTCGGCCTGTCGCTGGGCTGCGAGCCTGCCGCCGGGCCGATCGCGCGCAATCCGCTCGACCCGAGCCGCACGCCCGGCGGATCGTCGGGCGGTGCGGCGGCGGCGGTGGCGCGCGGCATCGTCGCGATCGCGCACGCCACCGACGCCGGTGGCTCGATCCGCGTGCCGGCGGCCTGCTGCGGCCTGTACGGGATCAAGCCCTCCCGGGGAGCGGTTCCCGGCGGGCCCGACTTCACCAACCTGATGGGCGGGCTGGCGTCCGAGTCCATGCTGTGCCGCTCGATGTCCGACCTGTGCAGGGTGTTCCACGACATCGTCGGCGGCGACGGCCTGTTCCCGGAGCCTGCCCTGCCCGGGGCGCTCGAAGCGCCGCGCATCGGAGTGCTGCTGCCGCCGGACGGTATCGACGAGGAGCGCCTGAACGTGCTCGAGGGCGCGGCGCGCGTGCTGTCGCCCGCATCCGCCGGGCCGGTGCACATCGACCCGCGACACGTCGAGCCGTTGCTGGCCGACAGTGCCGAGGTGTTCGACCGGATGGTCTGCGCAAGTCTTGCCAGCCTGTGCGAGACGCTGGCGCTGGACGAGAGCCTGATGGAGCCGTTGAGCCGGGCGGTCGCCGCACGCGGGCGCGCCATGGGGGTGACGCGACTGTGGGCCGCGTTCGACCTGATGGCGCGCGTCGCCTGTCGCACCGCCGCCCTGTTCGACACCATCGACGTGCTGGTGCTGCCGATGCTGTCGCGCTCGCCACCGCCGATCGGTCACTTCCCGACCGATCACGACGATGTCGAAGCGCACTGGCAGCGGCTGCGCCGCTTCGCGCCGAACGCCACCTGGGCCAACGTGTCGGGCTGCCCGGCCATCAGCCTGCCCTGCGGCCGCGATGCGCACGGCCTGCCCCTGCCCGTGCAGTTGATGGCGCGCGTGGGGGCCGACCGGACCTTGCTGCGCACCGCCTCGCGGCTGGACCAGGAAGGACGCTGGCAGCAGCGCTTCGCGGTGGCCGGCATGCCGCTCGATGGCTGAACGATTCGCCGAACCCTTCGCCGGCCCCCTCGACCACCGAACGATTCGATGACCGATCACCCGATGACCGAGCCACCGATGTCCGGTCAGGCGACATCCCGGGCCGACGGGTTGGTGCTGGAACTGTCCGGCATCACCAAGCGCTTCGGCGACACGTTGGCCAACGACGACATCTCGCTGACCCTGGCGCGCGGCGAGGTGCTGGCCCTGCTGGGCGAGAACGGTGCCGGCAAGACCACGCTGATGAGCATCCTGTTCGGTCACTACACACCGGATGCGGGCAGCGTGCACGTGAAGGGCGAGCCGCTGCCGCCGGGGCGCCCGCGCGCCGCCATCGCGGCCGGCGTGGGCATGGTCCACCAGCACTTCTCGCTGGCGGCGAACCTGACCGTGCTGGAGAACGTGATGACCGGTACCGAGTCGCTGTGGTCATGGCGTTCGGGCCGGGCCGATGCGCGCCGGCGGCTGGACGAGATCGCCGGGCGGTTCGGCCTGCAGGTGCAGCCGGACGCGCTGGTGGCCGACCTGTCGGTGGGCGAGCGCCAGCGGGTGGAGATCCTGAAGGCGTTGTACAACGACGCCGACATCCTGATCCTGGACGAGCCCACCGCGGTGCTGACCGATCAGGAGGCCGAGCGCCTGTTCGCGACCCTTCGGGACATGCGCGCGCAGGGGCTGTCGATCGTGTTCATCTCCCACAAGCTCGACCAGGTGCTGGCCGCCGCGGACCGCATCACCGTGATCCGTGACGGGCGGGTGGTGGCCGAGCGGCGGGCCGAGGCCACCGACAAGGCGGAGCTGGCCGAGCTGATGGTCGGGCGCACCATCGAGCGCCCGGTGCGCGCCCCGTCCCGCCCCGGCGCCACGGTGCTGCAGGCGCGCGGCGTCAGCGTCGATCACGTGCTGCACGAACTGGACTTCACGCTGCGCGCCGGCGAGCTGCTGGGCATCATCGGCGTGTCCGGCAACGGGCAATCGGCGCTGGGGCAGTTGCTGTGCGGCGTCAGACAGGCGCGGGCCGGCACGTTGACCCTGTTCGATGCCGCCTTCCCGCAGGGGGACGTGAATGCACTGGTGAGCCTGGGCGTGGGCCGGGTGCCGGAGGATCGCGGCAGCGACGGGGCGATCGCCGACATGAGCGTGTGGGAGAACGCCATCCTGGAGCGTGCCGGGCAGCCGCCGTTCCAGCGCGCGGGCTTCGTGCAGGCCAACGCTGCGCGCCGCCACGCCGCGCAGCTGATCGAGCGGTTCGACGTGCGTGGCGGCGGGCCGGACCACCGCATCCAGCTGCTGTCCGGCGGCAACATCCAGAAGCTGATCCTGGGGCGCAGCCTGCACGGCGAGCCGCGGCTGCTGATCGCCGCCCAGCCGACCCGCGGGCTGGACGAGGGCGCGATCGCGTCCGTGCACGAACGGCTGCTGGCCGCACGCGCCGGCGGGGCCGCCGTGCTGCTGATCTCCGAGGACCTGGACGAGGTGATGCGCCTGTGCGACCGCATCCAGGCCATCGTCAAGGGACGCCTGTCGGATCCGATCGATACCGAACGGGCCGATGCACGCACGCTGGGGCTGATGATGGCCGGCGCGACGATCGACGGGGGCGCCCATGCGCCTTGAACGACGGGTGGAGCGGCCGCCGTGGCTGGCGCTGGCCGCCCCGCTGGCGGCGGTGCTCGGCGCCATGATCCTGTCCGCCGGGCTGATCCGCCTGGCCGGCGTGTCGGCGCTGGACGCGTTCGGCGAGATCCTGTCGAACGCGTTCGGCTCGCGATTGGCGATCACCGAGACGCTGACCCGCACCACTCCGTTGATGCTGACCGGCCTGGCCGCCGCGGTGGCGTTCCGGGCGCGCATCTGGAACATCGGTGCCGAGGGCCAGCTGTACATGGGCGCCCTGGCCGTCGCGGCGCTCGGCACGACGATGACCGGCTGGCCGGGTGCCGTCGCCATCCCGACGCTGATGCTGGCCGGCGCGCTGGCCGGCGCGCTGCTGTTGCTGTTGCCGTTGCTGCTGCGGTTGCGGTTCGGGGTCGACGAGGTGGTGACCACGCTGCTGCTGAACTTCGTCGCGGTGCTGTTCGTGTCGATGATGATCGAGGGCGCGCTGAAGGACCCGATGGCGTTCGGCTGGCCGCAGTCGGTGCCGGTGCCGATCGAGGCCGAGCTGCCGAAGCTGGTCGAGCGCACCCGGCTGCACGTCGGCCTGCTGATCGCGGTGGTGCTGTCGCTGCTCATCTACATGGTGCAATCGCGCACCCTGTTCGGCCTGCGCTCGCGCGCGGTCGGGCTGAACCCGGATGGCGCGCGCTTTGCCGGCGTGCGCATCGGCCGCACGCTGATCCTGACCGGTTGCCTGTCCGGCGCGCTGGCGGGCCTGGCCGGCGCCATCGAGGTCATGGGCGTGAAGGGCTACGTGACCACCGACCTGTCACCCGGCTACGGCTACACCGGCATCCTGGTGGCGATGCTGGCAGCGCTGCACCCGCTGGGCGTGGTGGCCGCCGCCCTGTTCGCCGCCACGCTGTTCGTGGGTGCCGACGGCATGAGCCGCGCGCTGGGCGTGCCGACCTACATCGCCGACGTGACCGTGGCCCTGTCGCTGCTGACCATGCTGGTGGCCCTGTTCTTCACGCGATACCGGGTGCGACGCTGATGGATATCATCGAGATCCTGGCCACCACCGGGCTGTGGGCCGCGGTGCTGCGCATCGCCACCCCGTTGATCTTCGGCACGCTGGGCGCGCTGCTGTGCGAGCGCGCCGGCGTGCTGAATCTCGGCATCGAGGGCATCATGACGTTCGGCGCCATGATCGGCTGGCTGACCGTGTACCAGGGCGGCGACCTGTGGACCGGGGTGGCCGCCGCCTTCGCCGCCGGCACGCTGTTCGGCCTGCTGCATGCAGGCATGACCGTGAACCTCGGTCTGTCGCAGCACGTCACCGGGCTTGGCATCACGCTGTTCGCATCCTCGGTGGCCTACTACCTGTTCCGGCTGGCGGTACCGGTGGCCGGCACCCCGCCGACGATCGAGCCGTTCGCGCCGGTCGTGGTGCCGTTGCTGTCGTCGGTGCCGTTCCTGGGCGTGGTGCTGTCCAGCCAGACCGCGCCGACCTGGCTGGCGGTGTTCACCGCGCTGGTCATGGGCTGGGTACTGTTCCGCACGCCGCTGGGGCTGGCGATCCGCATGAGCGGGGAGAACCCGGAGGCGGCCGAGGCGCAGGGCGTGGACCCGGTGCGGATCCGGATCGGCTGCGTGATGGTGGGCAGCGGGCTGATGGCGGTGGGTGGGGCGTTCCTGACCTTGTCGGCGTTCAACAGCTTCTTCCCGACCATGGTGCAGGGGCGTGGCTGGGTGTGCATCGCGCTGGTGGTGTTCGCGTCCTGGCGGCCGGGGCGGGCGTTGTTCGGGGCATTGCTGTTCGCGTTGTTCGATGCGTATCAGTTGCGCTTGCAGACGGTGCTGGGCGGGGTGGTGCCGTATCAGCTGTTCCTGATGGTGCCGTACGTGTTGTCGATCGTGGCCTTGGTGGTGATGGCGAGGCGGGCACGGGTGCCGCAGGGGTTGATGAAGGCCTACATGCAAGGGGGAGCGTTGATCGGTCGGGTCGGATGTCCGCTTCCCGCCCACGACGGCGTCACGGTTCGCCGCATGTTCCATCGAGCACCTGCCACAACTGACGACCCGGTCACACCGGCTTCGGTACCGTTGGGCAATTCTTGCGCGGAACCCGGGCGCCGTACGCGCCATGACACGGAAGAGTCATGCCCTTCGATCGCTCGCCTTCGCGACGTACCGTTGCCCGGGTACCGCTCTCGCTGGCCGCCCGACACGTGTGCCCGCCGGCGGGCGCGTCGGACGTGACGCGCAGCCGGTGGCCCGCACTCTGCGTTCTGCTGGCATTGCTGATCGGCACTCTCGCCCCATTCCACGATGCTCACGCACAAGATTGCGGCGACACCCTGGTGCCCGACGGCTCTCATGGCAGCTGTGCCGCGAACGGCAGCGGTGCCGGTGGTGGCAGCCCGACGGACCCCGTCGCCCCGAATGATGCGGGCAGCGCCGGTGCCGACCCGCTCGCCCCGCCGGCCATCGTCGGCAACCCGATCTCGCTGTTCACCGGCAACAAGCGCGAGGTGGAGACCGACTTCTCCCTGCCCGGTGCGGCCCTCGCCTTCCGCCGCTTCTACAACAGCGCCAACGAGGCCTGGCGCTCCGGCGTCGGCCAAGGCTGGTCGCACACCTACGCGGTGACCCTGTTCGCCACCCCCGACGGGGCGCGCGAGCTGCTGCAGAGCGACGGGCGGCGGTTGCACTTCGAGCCCCATGGCACGGATGAGGAAGGCCGGACGATCTTCCGCACCGGGTCCGCCTTCGAGGGCACGATCGTCGAAACCGCCGAGAACGCGCACCGCTGGGAACTGCCCGACGGGCGGCATCTGTCCTTCAACGGCAGCTACCTGATCGAGATCGACTGGCCGGATCAGCGCCACCTGAGCCTGCACTACCGACAGCAGCGGCTGGTGTCGGTGACCGACGAGACCGGCCGGGTGCTGCGCCTGGCCTACTGGCCCGGCATCCCCGGTGCGGATCGGGCGCTGAGCGGTTACAAGGCGCAGGCGTTCGGACCCGCCTCGGGGCAGCTGGCGAGCCTCACCTTGCCCGACGGCGAGGTGATCGAGTACCAATATGACCAGCGCAGCAACCTGACCCGCACCCGCTATCCGGACGGCACGCACCGCGAGTACCACTACGAGGACGAGACCTACCCGAGTCATCTGACCGGACTGACCGATCGGACCGGGGTGCGGTTCGCGAGCTGGGCCTACGACGGCGAAGGGCGGGCGATCAGCTCCGAGCATGCGGGCGGGGTCGAGCGGGTGACGCTTGCGTATCCGGACGCCCGCGCCATCGAGGCCGGGCAGACGGTGGGCACCACGGTGACGAACAGCCTGGGACAGTCGAGCCGGTACACCTGGGAGCAGCCGGTGGGCGGTGCGCCACGGTTGCTGGAGGCGACCGGGCCGGGGTGCGCGAGCTGTCCGCCGACCGGGATGCGCTGGAGCTACGACACCGATGGCCGGTTGAGCGGTGCGACGGTGACCGGCACGGGCACGGCCACCGGGGCGGGCACCACGCGATACGCCCACGACGATACCGATCGACTGGTCGCGGTCCAGCACGTCGCCCCGGACGGCACGACCACCCCGGTGGAGCGGCGCGAGTACGCCGGCATCGACGAGCTGGAACCGATCCGCATCGTGGAATCACAGGAGAGCGACTTCCGCGACGGCGCCTTGAACGTGTTTGCAGCGCTGTATGCAATTTCATGCATACCTGTGCAGCCGCCCGCAAACCCCTTTCAAATCAACTTGAAAGAGCATCACTTTCACTTTCGGCATGCGGCGAGCTTCCGGGATGCACAGGCGGCAGTGACCATCGCCGGACGGGTCGGCGGGACGGGAACCGGCACCGGTCGTCCTGCCCGTCGAACCTCTCCGCGGTGTGGCCGGAGCGGTGCCGGGCGTGCCATGCCCGGTCAGGGCCAGTGTTACAACGAAAGCTGACCCAAAGCCGGATAGGCTACCCGTCGCCCGGGCCGCATCCCCCATGCCCGAATCGGGTCGGCCCTCGTGGCCCGACCCGCGAGCGACAGCCCCCGCTGTTTCCGGAGCGGTCCACCCCATGAGGAAGAATCACCCATGAACGCGCTCATCTACACCAACGAATACCCCCCCTACAACTACGGCGGTGCCGGGGTGCACGTGGAGTACCTCACCCGCGAGCTGTCCAGGCTGGCGGATGTCGATGTCGACGTCCGTGCCTTCGGCGATCAGGACGCGTCGGACTACCCGCTCAAGGTCAAGGGCTATCCGGTCGAGACCGGCGGTTTCGGGGCCCCGGAGTTCCTCCGCTCGATCTTCGCCAGCTCGCAGCGCGCGATCGACTACAACGCCGACGGCAACCAGGCCGACGTGGTCCATTGCCACACGTGGTACACGCACCTGGCCGGCATCATGACCCGGCTCAACTACGGCATCCCG
>ENA-ORXT01007115-ORXT01007115.1-marine-metagenome-genome-assembly--contig:-NODE-7115-length-10128-cov-8.013730_pt1 | contig 10128 bp, 11 predicted proteins | sample MGYA00237868_ERZ511482 | MGnify/ENA metagenome assembly ERZ511482
GATGGGGGGGGAGGGGGCCGGCCAAAGCGGCGGCGCCTGTAGGGCAGCGGCGGGTTGGGAGGGAGGTTATGCGGGGGCGGGGAAGGCGCGGCGGGGTGGGGCGGGGCGGAAAGTGGGGCGAAAGGATGGCGAACAGTCGGGCGCGGGGATGGCGGACAGTAGGGTGGACTGTCGCGACCGTCGCGGCCACACGTGTGTCGTCTCGCCCACAAGAGTCACCGTGCCTGACAAACTGTTTGCAACCGCGTCCGTTGCCACCGCCACAGTCTGGACGGCCGCCGCTGCAGCGGTCACGCACGAGCACGCCACAAAGAACTACCGGAGAGCATTCAATGAACTGATCTCAAGAATAGCCAGGTGCTCAAAAGAGTTCTTGAGAATATTTCATTTACTGAGCCTCCTTGAATAAGTCGTTTATCACTATGTATTTCTTCGTGTAACTGTTCTCTATGAGCATTGTGATTGGCCGTAGAATCCCACAATTGCACTACCGGAGCATTTCTTCACATCTTTGGCGGCTATTCATCGTTTTCGAATTCAGATTTCTTGTTCGTGAATGGAAATTGTTCGTCATTTGTACATCAGTGCTCAATGTGATTTTCTATTGTGCTTCCCAGAAAAAGTGGGAAGCACAATAAATAGTCCTGTCGACTCCGTGGCGAACTGAAGATCGGGAGAAATCTGCGTGTCTTGAGGGAGCTCGCGGTATCTCCCTCTCGATCACGGCGAGGAAAGGGGGGGTTGAGCAAAGGCCGGCGCCGCTTCTGGCCCTGCACGTGTAGTAGCAGCTCTGAGAGGACGAGGGCAGTGGCGGGCGACTCGGTAGGCGGCGCCGGCGGCGATCCGGTGTTCATCACGGCAGAGGAGGCTGCCCGCGACCCGGTGGGCGGCGCCGACGGCGATCCGGTGGCGGCCGTGGCCGGGGAGGCCGCGGGCGACTCGACAAGCGGGGCCGGCGGCGATCCGGTGGTGGTCGCGGCGGGGGAGGCGGGTGACTCGGTGGGCGTCGGCGGGCGGCGCCGGTGGCGATCCGGCGGTAGCCGCGGCGGAGGAGGCGACAGGTGATTCGGCGGGCGGCGCAGGCGGGGCCGGCGGCGATCCGGTGCTGGTCGCGGCGGCGGAGGTGGCGGGTGACTGGCGGGCGTCGGCGGCCGGTGCCGGAGGCGATCCGGTGGTGGTCACGGCGGGGGGTGTGGCGGTCGCCTCTGCGGGCGGGTTAGGAGCTGGTGTGGGCCAGTCTTATTTCATTACTGTGGCGACTGTAGCATTCTGGTGCCATCTCGACTGCATCTGAGTCTTGTGATGTCACATGGACCGGAACTCACATGCATTCGGGCTCCGTCATGACGCCCATATCAGTCCTCAATCTATGTGTCTCCCGACTTTACTTCCCCCTTGCTTACTGCTTGCAACCGCGCAGGGGGTTCCGCGATTGGACGTGTGTGCGGCCGCTGCCGCCGCTCCCGCCGCCGTCGCCGCCGCCGCCTGGGCGTCGGTGTAAGGGGAGTTGGAGGCCGCCCGCGGATGCGCGTGTGGATTTGGGGGCGGGGGAAGGGGCGGAGCGTGAGGCCAAGGCCTGCCGAGGCGGGGGGGGGGGATCGCGACCTGGTGATTCTCGTGATTGCACAAACTGACGCCTCCCCTGCTCCCATTTCTTTTCCTGCTACTCTTGGGCTGCCTGTGATGGTCCCGTTTGTTTGCACGCGATGGGGAAACGACGCCCGCGCCTGTGGCGGATGTGGTGACAGAAATGCAGTGCAGATGCACTATAAATGCAGTTTGATGTATTCGACTTGGCCCGTTGCCGGCCCCAACTCGCCCGGAGCCCCAGCACCGCAGTTCAGAAGCAGCAACGGCTGTGCTCCCGGACACGAAAGTGTCAGGACGTTGGGCCCGGTGACTGTGTCGGTGTGTCTGACCACCCCACACGGGTGCCAGACGCAGCCGGCCGCTGACGTCAGGCTGTCAAGAGGCCTGCCTCGAAGGCAGCCCGAGTCAAGTGGCGATAACTTTATGCAAGTGACAGTAAGTGGCGGTAAGCTTCATCCGTGACGAGATAACCGGCGGATGGTAGAACAAGAGTTAGCCAGCCGTCAAGGCTTAAATGAAGTAGGAAATAAATGAATCAAATTATACATCCCCTCGCCGCAGCCGGTTAAACGGATGACATTGCTTTACAAAGAATCCATGCATCTGGACTCACGTATGACGACATCTGCAGGGCTGTCGTGCGAAGTTTCCGAAAATGCGATGGTCTGCGAAATGCAGCCGAAGTGCAGTGAGATGCGGCTGAGATGCGGTGGGCGCGGCTGCCGACGATGGCGTGCCATCTTCGCCGTCCTCCATGGAATTGTCATTGCCCGCCGACGGGGCCGCCACAGAAGGACGTCCCGACGGCGACACTTGAACTGTCGCCGGTCCGCGGCTGGCGCATTGCATGTACGCCCCCGGGACGCCAGGCGCCGAGCTGCCCGGACCAGAGCGGCCGACGGCGTCGGTCGGTGGGGTGGCAGCACCCGACGTGTGGTGCATGGCGCGCGGCAGCATACCGGAATGCACATCGTACGGTCCCTGTGAAGACGTCGCTCCGCCGAGTCCGTAGTCGGCAAGGCGGGGCAACGTCCGACCACTAGGAAGTGTAGCACTGACCGGGAGTGGCGACGTGGGACGTCCGAGCGGGCCGGCCCGACCAGCCGCAAACTCGGCGGAGTAGGCGAGCACGTTCATCTGGCCATCGGGCGTGGTGCCAGCCGGCGCAGAGTTGCCACCTTGCGGCTGCACGGGGGCGGTAAAACCGCAATACATGCCTCAATAAAGCGAGGGAGGCGCGGGGAGCGGCGAGGGCCAAGAGGCCGCGGGAGAAAACAGAGACTGGGGAGAGGCAGCGGACAACGCAGGAAGGCAAGAGGTAGGTCGAGAGAGGAAAGAGCGGCGAGGTGTGCAGTGAGGAAGCGTTCGGTCACACCTCTTGGCGCCGCCGGTTGGCCTTCGTATACTGCCGTGATGAGGAAGCGTGCGCGACCGGCAGCGTTCGGGGGGTCCGCTGGGGCACCGACTAGTGGTGCTGCGGGTGGCCAAGACTGGCGCAGAGAGCCACGGAGGGGTCGGCGGGCGGGCGCACGCAAAAGGCACCGCTGCCACGACCGAGAGACACAAGCACAGGCGCATGGCACGCCACGCTGATGCACGTGCGGCGGCAGCGAACGCTCAAGACCCCGCAGGGACGTAGAGGACCGCGCTGCTCCGTTCCCGTCGGGATCAGGGGGAGCAAAGTCGGTATGGTCAAAGGGTCACAACTTACCCATGTTTCCCGAGAGGTTCTTGACCTGTGGACGCAGGGGCAGCGGCAGAGGTGGGCAAGCAGTTGGACCACGCCTGTGGCCCTGGGCGGCGAGGACGGTCCCAAGTCGGATGCGATGCGCACGATGCAGCAGGTAGACGATTGTCGAAACCGACAGCTTTGCGCCGGTTTCGCTGAGCCCAAGATCGTTCGACGACAATGCCGCCGAAAGCACAAATAGTGCCCGTGTTGACCTGACCGAATTTTGCACTCTGACACTTGATCTCGTCTCGCAGCCTGTCACGGGTGCTACGAGTTGACATCGTCGACTCATAGGCTGTAGCGGACACAGTAGCCCCCCTGTCATGGCGCATGTGCAATCAGCTAGCAACAGAATTTGCCGCGGCCTGGTCATCGAGATCCAATTTTGAGCGAGGGCTTGCACGCCGCTTGCCAAAACGGCGTCTGACTGATTTAGGGCCGCGGTTTTCTGCGATTCACGCAGCTTGTCCACCCAGCATCGTCTGCATTTGTCCCAAGTGCTCGGTGGTGTCTTCATCGTCTGCAGTCGCCGGAACCGTGCAACCGGAAGTTCCGTGGCCCGAGCGAAGGGTGGGGTGCGGCGGTCGGGAGGGCGGCGGCTGTTGATTGTCTCTGACTCGGGACCCCGTGGCGGGCGCGTCGTCCACCATTTTTGTTGGTAAGCGTCGGCCCGGGAGTCTATCTGATGACTGGAGCGGTGGCTGAGGCGGCACGAACGCCATGGGGGGGTTGCATATGGCAAAGTGGACCACAGGCTTACCGCCACTGGTCGCTTCTGGAGGCGCTTGCACCAACGTAGCGCCAGAGGAAGCTGCTGTCAACCCTTGCGGAACGGTCCTCGCGCCGGGCGCCCCTCTGGGATGGCCGGCGCGACGGCCTAACCACAGCCCTGGCTTATGGCGGGCAACTGCCGGGTGCCGCTCTCCTGCACATCTTGCGAGTCCCGCATCGTTTGTGACTGACGCCAAATTTTCCCGCACCTTGAGGTGTATGGTCGGTCTCTCTCCCTAGCTGCCACTGTGCTCCTGAATTGCGTGTGCAGTCGCCGGTTGCCGCACCTGTGGAGCGAGGGAGCGTTGTGAAGTGACGACCTCGCAGCGGGCGGAATCCGTACAGATGCCAAGGGAGGGCCTGAAGTAACCGTCACTGGTGGTCGCCGAGGACTCGGTCCGTTGGGGGACTAACCCCGTGTCGGCAAGAGGCGCCATTGGAGGTACAGCAGCTCATCTCCAACCCAACGTTTGCAGAAGAACAGGTACGTTTGTCGCGGTCACTGCTCTCGGGCTTTGCATGTACGCGGTTGTGGCACTGCTGGCCAAGGTGGCCTTATGCGACAATGGTCCTCGTACGGTAGGTCACACGCGCGCGGCTGCTGGAGGCATTGACTGGCGATTGCAGGACGGGTGCTGTCTTCTGTCCCCGTGCCCTTATATATTCTGTACTGGAACTGCCGCTCTGCGCCGCTGCTTGCGCTGCCCATCCGCAGACGACAGCCTCCGACGGCGCCACTAACGTGCACCTGCTGCGGCGCTGCGCCCATCCATCCTTTCTGCCTCATCCCCTTCCGCACCCGTGCTGGTGCCCTCATCACCGCCGCCACGGCTACGAGGACAGCGCCAACCCTACCCCTACCCGTCTTCGTCATGGCGTCCCGCGGCACGCCTTCCGCAAAGGTCTTTCCGTGCTCCTACTGCTGCATGACGTACGGCTCTCCTGCCAATGTGTCCCGGCACGTTCAGGCTTCCCATCGCAATGAGAGCCGCCTCGCCTCGATGGTTGGGCGTACCGGCATGATTCGCATGTCGCTGGAGGCAATGGCCAACGCGGTTGGTCCGGAGCTGTTACCGTCGCCCGCCGGTGTGCCCTCCGAGGTGCCCTATGCGGCAACCATGACGTTGGGAGCGTCAGAATTGTCCCGTGCCCAGCCTCCTGTCGCAGCTGTGGACGTTGGCGTTGCCGCCCAAATGCCTGCTGACGGTGGCCATGCTACCGCCTCGGCGGGGTCGCACGCCGACGACGGTGCCAATGCCTCCGAGGCGGTGTTGCAGCCGGAGGCAGTGTTCAATGAGACGGACGAGGACATGCCGCCGCCGTTGACGGATGACGAAGCCGAGGACATCCTGGACAACGGGTGCTTGTTGGCCGTGACGGACAATGGCGAATCGGGTGGCACCTGCGAGGGTGAGTACCTGCCAATGGACGCGGCCGTCGCGGACCTGAGAGGCGCCCTGCCGGCTACCATGCCGATGGTGCAGCATGTCTTCTTCTCGAGCACCGCCGCTCGCATTCGAGCGTATTATGACGCATTGCCGGAGGTGTCTCTCTCGGAGCCGGTGGTTCCGCGCTCTTGGGCCACCCGTCCATCGCGTTTTACGTCGCCCGCGTTGCGCGGAGCCCTGCGCTTCGCCATGACGGCTGGCGGTTGCGGATGGACGGGCAATGACCATGTCGTCTACGCCAAGACGCTGCGTGCGGTCGAGCGCGAGGCCAAGGCCGGCACTGGTACCGTCGGGACGTTTACCGCCGCCTTCCGGGCACCTCACAGCTTCCTGACGGCAACACGACACGAGTAGAACCGGGTCCTGGCGCAGCGGCGGTGGATGACCGTGGAGATTGAGATTGCTGGCAAGACGTACGTCTACTATTACCGGGACATCCTACAGGCTGGCCTTGACGCGCTGGCTGCTGCCGAGACCGTTTCCTTTGGCCCCACGGTCACGGCCGGTCAGGACATGCTGGCGGCGAGTCTCGCTGGGTGGTCGGTGCGCGACGACCACGAGCGCCGAGGCACGCTTGATGTGGACCTGTACCTCGACGAGTGCCGTGACGTGCGCAGGCTGCACGGCGCCAATGCTAAGGTAATGGCAATGCAGCTTCACGCTGACGAGGCGCTCGTTTCGTGGTCAGGCGCCGCATACATCTTTCCCGTCCGGGCCGACCTCGTCAACGTCGTCGATGGCGGTGGCCAGTGGGAGACGGTGGGCTATATCGAGCACATTCCCAAAGCGGTCGGAAAGAGCGCCGCGGCCAAGCTGAATGTCAGGGATGCGCGCAACGATCTGCTGCAGCGCTGCCTCGCCGTTTCACTGCGGCGCCTTGTCCTCGCAAGCGAGGAGGGTATCACTGCAGTGGTTCCTGGCCATGGCTCTGTGCTGCTTGTTCCGCGAGTGACGGGGCTGGTGGTTGACCAAGTCGAGGAGCGCTGCGTCCTTGCGCTGATGGGCAATCAATGCCGCTACTTCTGCTCGCCCTGTATGGAGGACAGGCGCACGAGAGGCGCGTTGCTTGGCGTCCGCGCGGTTGACCGCGATGTCATCAACACGCTGGATGCACAGCTGGCTGCCGCCGTTGTGCGCGCGGAGGACCCGCGGCCCAGCCGTCGACGCGCGCTTGGGGAAGAGCATAGCGCATTGGCGTTTGTCCCCGCACTTGGAGCTGTTCACGGGTTGTCAACGGGCGCTGCCAACCTGTACCGGATCGTCTCCTTCGACCTCCTGCACGTGTGGAAGCTGGGGGTACTACGGCTGCTGGCACAGCGCCTGCCGCTTGTCCTCCGCGGGATTTGCGGGGCTGGTGGGCACGCGCGAATGGGGACTGTTGGGCAAACGCTTGACGCGATCAACATGCGCGGCTGGGAGTTGGGCCGCAACTGCAAAGCAACTCCGGCGCCACCGGGTTGTTTCGTGCCAATGACGGAACCACAGGCCACCATGAAGGGTCGGAGCTGGCGCTACTTCAGCATCTTCTGGCCATTTATGGTTGCTGGTGCGCTCGGCCCTGCTCCTGTGGTGCCTCCCGCCACGTTGGATGGCGCCCCGGTGGCGCCGACCGGGAGCATGCCCCAGGCAGCGACGGTGAGCGCCGACGGCTCGTCCGGCGCGTCGAGAGACACGTCGAGCGATGGCACCGGCGACGACGTGAGCGTTGCTGTGAGCGACGCAGCCGGAAATGTTGCCAGCGAGGTTGGCGACGGCTGGGGGGAGGTGCCGGGTGACGACCTGGCCGTGGCGGAGGAACCCGTGAGCGCGTTGCCTGACGAGCGCCTCGCGTCTACCAGCGCGGACAAGGAAAACTTTCCCGGAGTGGCTGTCCATGACGCCTTCCTCGAGACGTTTTGCCGCGCCGCCCGCCTCGGTGGACTGCTGTTTGGTGACAACGTGGCCGACCCTCACGTGGTCACCGAGTCGCAGATCAATATGATCGACGAGGCTGCGAACGAGCTCGGTGTCGACGCGATCCAGACATTGTACGGCCACGTCAACACGACGAAGCTTCATCGCCTCATCCAGCACCTGGGGGACGAGCTGCGGGCGCGCGGCAACCTCTGGGAGGGCGACACTTCCACCAACGAGAAGCTCCACGGCAGCTGTAAGAGGATGTTCAAACGGAGCAACAAGCGCGGGCCGGGGGTTGCCCTGCAAATGATGCGCTGCGACGAATCCCAGTCGGCGGTCATTCGTGAGCTCTTTGACGCGGACGAGGGCGTCGCCGCTTCGGGGGTGGATGTGGGCCCCACCCTCGACACTTGCCGCACCACTGCCAACAGTAGTGGCAACACTGGTCGTGGTGGAGGCGGTGACGGGGGGGGCGACGGTGCGGGAGCGGCGGCAACTACCAGCGGCGCGGCCTCCGAGGACCATGGTTCTCCCGCGGCGACGTCGCCGCTCGGCACGGCCGCCCTCACGTTCACGGGCCGTGCCCAGCGGATGGCCATCGGCGATCTTCGAAAATTTGCAGAGCTGGGGACGCTGGGGGGCGCCCTCGGCTTGGACGACCGGGAGTATGTGACGGTACACAACACCGTCCGTATCATGGCGCAGTTCGAGTGGGGCGCGAAGACGTCCCTCCAGCACTTGCGTGCTAGCGAGCGGTTCTTCGGCCGCTCGTGGTACTCTTTCGTGCGCTACGTCGGCGTGGACGGCGCCACGTGCTGGGGGAGGCTGCGCCTTGCCTTGCGCTCGGTCGGTGCTGAGCGCCGCAGCTGCGTCGTTTTGCAGCGGATGCGTCGGGCCACTCATCGCGAGAGCTGCGTCCTCACGCGTTACGGCTGCATCCGGCTGCGGTCGGACTTTGCCACTGCTGACGACGAGTACCCCGTTCTCGAGGTTGTGAACGCCACCGACCTTCTCCGCGCACAGGATGTTCAAGTGGATTGGCAAGATCTTGCAGACCGCCTTGGTGTCCAAGCAACGCCCTCCAGCACGGTCGACACGGCAACCGAGCGCCGTGCGTCCCGCTTCTTCACCAACCCGTTCTATCCGTGGACGAGTCGCGAGCTGGCTCCCGGTCTGTAGCTGATGGACGCAGTTGGACGGCGGATTGCTGTACGGCTGGGGGAGGAGCGCGTGGGACCCCCAGGGGAAAGGAAAGAGCTGAGAGGGTAGAGTAGGGAGCCTTATTGTGCTCGTCTTTTTAGTCGACTGGCGACATGCACTGTGCATGTGCCTTCTTTTTTTTGTACCGTCATCGTCGCCAGTCCCCTTCACGTGACAGTAGGACAGCAGCCTTTGCAATTTCGTAGCAGCGCATGCCACAGTTGCGTCGCGCCACCACACTTGCGTCGCGCACCATTGGCGACTCCCGTGCACCAGAGGTACATCGTGCGGCCTTTTTCCAGGGGCTGTTGCCCAAACGGCGCGGGGTGCATCCCGTAGCTGGGACCTGGCGTGTTTCTTGCGTTTCTTTTCCGTGACACCACCGACGACACCCGACTCGGCGAAGTCTCGGAATCGATTGTCTCAGCGCTGTCAATGCGCCGGCCTTGCGCCCTCGATCAGGCGCAATTGCGTCCGCCCCACGGCGGGAGGCCGCTGTTATCGCTTGGTAAGGAAGAGGCAATGTTGGCCAGTCATCTTAGTGCTCCCATTGGTCCGTCCTGAGCGCAGCATACCAATGTACCTCGTGTTCGATCCGTTTCTGTCCGGGCACTCACGAGGGCCTTGCATCGATTTTCCCGAACGGGAGTTCCTCCCGTTCAGGCTCCCGTCGGGAAACGGTAGGCCGAACACACGGGCATTTTGTCCAGTTGGCCCGTGGACGGTACTCTCGTCCGGGCTTCCGTTCCAGATGCAGTCTTTGTGACGCTCGGCGGCGGCGCGCAGCGCCGCTCGACCAGCGACCTTGGCCGGGCGGGCGGCGCCGCCGTCTGGCAGTGTGCAGGCGGCGGGCGCCCACCGTCTGGTCGGATCTCGGCACGAGTCGGGTGGCCACCGCCGCCAAAGGGGAGGGGAGCCGCCGTCGCCAGAGGGGGTGGACGACCGCAGCGGCGCCCGCGGGGACGCCCCTCCGCCGCCGGCACGCAAAACGCAACCGCCGCCGCGGGCGGGGGGGAGGGGAGCGCAACGTCCGCTGCGCGGCACTGCCGCGTCGGCCAAACGTGGGCCCCCCGCGGTGGCGCCAGGGGGGGGGGTCCACACGAGCGGCGGCGCGACGCGCGCCGGAGCGCCCAGCGGGGGACGCCGCTCCCCGTGGCGACGCGGAAACGACCGGACGCGGCGCACCAGTGGCCGCCCAGCCGCGTGCGGCTGCGGCGGGGGGGCGGGGGGTGGCGCCGCCCGCGACGGCGGTCGGGACCGCACCTGAGGCGCCTCCGCCGCCCAGTACGTGTTGCTGACGCGGCGCGGGGGGGACCGCGCGTGGGGCGTGTCCGCCGCCCAAGCGGGGCGTGATTCGGTTTTGCTCGGCCCGCCGGACGACTACGCACGGCTGGCGGTGCTCGCGCCGGGGGGGACGACGCTCGCGGTGTTGTCGTTTGCGGCGCCGGGGGGGCGGGGGGGGGGGGGGGGGCCCCCCCCCGGGCGGCCCCC
>ENA-ORXT01007117-ORXT01007117.1-marine-metagenome-genome-assembly--contig:-NODE-7117-length-10128-cov-2.179186_pt1 | contig 10128 bp, 10 predicted proteins | sample MGYA00237868_ERZ511482 | MGnify/ENA metagenome assembly ERZ511482
CAAACATCGCGGCGGCTGATACTGGTTAATTACCTGTGTGATAACTAACAAGAAGTTCAATCTACCAACATCGAGAACCTGATTTCTTATCAGGTTCTCTGATCAACAGCAGCACTGCTACTTTTGGCATTGCTCTCCACCAACCCTCAAATATCTCATCCCCACCCACTATTTCTTCACCTCCTAAATGTGCAAGAAGGACATAATTTTGTTATAACTCTTAACACGACTGCTTATATTATGAATATTTTGTTTAATTTTTAATCATAATATTTATCCTAATGTGATCAGTCCACGTTCCCTTCTAGTTAGATGCACCACGGATGTAACGGCTTTTAATAGATCTGTACTGAACCAGCATGATTCAGATAGAGAGTGTTCATGCTGGTATTTAAATCATAGATGATTAAATACAAGGAGCATGTGTATGAGTGAAGCTAAAAAAATGAGTTTAACGGTCAAAGTATTGTTGGGCATGGCACTTGGGATATTAGTGGGGTTGGTGCTTAACCTCACCGGCTTAATTGCCAATCCATTTGTAGATACCTATATCGTTAATGGACTATTCCATGTTGTTGGAAAAATGTTTGTTAACGCCCTGAAAATGCTGGTAGTACCCTTAGTATTCTTCTCGTTAATTTGCGGGGTTTGCGGAATAGGCGATATCAGAATGCTAGGTCGAGTCGGAGGTAAATCCTTTGCGCTCTACATGATGACAACGGCTATCGCGATCGCAACAGCCATTATCATCGCTGTTACATTCGGCATCGGTAAAGGCATGGAAGTCGAAAGTGCCGCTACTTTCACCGGTAAAGAGTCACCACCGCTGAGTCAGGTATTGATTGATATCATCCCTACCAACCCTGTGAATGCAATGGCGAATGGCGATATGCTACCGCTGATTTTCTTCTCTATTCTATTGGGCGTCAGTATGTTACTCGTCGGGAGAAAAGCGAAGGGTTTCGTTGCTGGTGCTGAAGTGGCCAACGAAATAATGATGAAGATGGTTAACATCGTTATGGCTGTCGCGCCTTATGCGGTATTTGCACTAATTGCAAAATCAGTTGCAACGTTAGGTCTGGATTTACTCTGGTCTTTAGCGGGCTATGTACTGGTATTAGTCGGCGCGTTAATGTTCCACTTGTTCGTCACTTTAATGATCGTACTGAAAGTATTCTCTGGCTTAAGCCCTAAGACGTTCTTAAAGAAAATCCGTAATGTGCAGGTCTTTGCATTTAGTACTGCGAGTTCTAACGCAACTATCCCCGTGACAATGAGAACAGTAACCGAACGCTTTGGTGTGAATAACTCCGTTGCTTCGTTTACTGTACCGTTTGGTGCGACCATCAATATGGATGGTACGGCTATCATGCAGGGTGTCGCGACAGTATTTATCGCCAATGTATACGGTGTTGAATTAGGTCTATCAGGCTACTTAACGGTAATCCTGATGTCTGTATTGGCATCTATTGGTACTGCGGGTGTTCCTGGCGTAGGCTTGATCATGCTGTCAATGTATCTGGTGATGCAACCGTATCGACAATCGTTGCTAAGAGTGAAGGGAAGCTCGATGTTTCGGTGTATAACGATCCTGATGCTGGAACCTACGATGAAGATGATATTGGTGAGTTTGATAGTGACGTTGAAGCTGAAATGGCTGAAGCAATTCAAACTGCCCGAGATCAGAAGTAACACTTAAAAGATTGATGGTGTCAGATGTAGCTACTTTTTTAGCTGCATCTGAGTCCATTGTATCTTTAGCAACTGATCGGTGCAGATGAATAGGATGTTGGGTTGCTTCAGGGTCTCTCCTTTGCTATTTGAATTCGTGGCTCAGTATTGATCGTTACGCACTGTCTCCATCATCTTTTATGTTATTGATTTGAGCCATCATGTCGACCAGCTTCGGTACATACTCACCACCAAAGCCAAGATTATTGGCGAGTACATAAGTTTGATGCACGCTTTCCGCAATAAACGAAGAGGAGGGTTGTTCCTGAGTCATGGTGGTGTAGTAACGTAAATCCTTCTGTGCATTATTGATCGCGAATTTGAATACCTGATCATCGTTTTGCAGTAAAGCAGTCATCAAGCGCTCGAACATCACTGAATTAGAACCACCGGCAACCACAACATCGTGTAGCGCCTGCATTTCAACACCGCCTTTGGCAGCAGCTGATATTCCTTCTGCCGCAACAGCCGCCGCACCCAGACCGATGAAGTTATTCACCAGTTTTAACTTATGCGCAGCACCGACGGCACCGGCATAAATTAAGGTATCTGCAAAACATTCAAGAATAGGTCTGATTTCTTCTAAGGTTGCTTTGTCGCCGCCGGTCATTAAGGCTAATTTGCCTTCTTCGGCTTCTTTAGGTGTACGAACCATCGGCGTATCAACAAAACGACCGCCTGCGGCATGGACTTTTTCAGCAACGATTGCGGTTGATGCAGGTTCTGCCGTTGAGCAGTCAACTATAACCATGCCCTCGTGAATACCTTCAAGCAGGCCATTTTCTTGCAGTACAACGGCTTCTACTTGAGGGCTTCCGGTGACGCAGAGGATAACGATATCAGAAGCTTCAGCGACGGCTTTAGGGGTATCGGCTTCAACAGCACCTTGGCCTACTAAACTATCAATTGGTTTGCGGTTGTTGTGTGCCAGTATCGTCAGTGGGTGTCCATGTTTCAGGATGTTTTTACCGATACCATGACCCATAAGGCCCACGCCGATTAGGCCGACTCGTTGTTTAGCAGACATTGAATTTCCTCCAGAATAATAGGAGTCATTATACAGGTTTAGGTGAACTAGACCGCCTCAGGGCGAAGTCACTTCAAAACTGTCCAGAAGGTCAGCCGCCTTGGTCAACATTTCTGTAGAATCGTTCGGAAACAGGTCTGTGTCACCCGATGCCGAGTAGAAAAAATCACCACGCTGCCATTCACACTTAGTATTATATTTCCCAGTCACACAGGTTTCATTTTGGATTTCCCCGCCCCGCCCGTTGTTGACGTCAATTGCTTTACCGATTGTGATCGTTTGACTCAGAGCATGGCTGTTCTTGCTCATATCAGGCAAAGCCACACGCGCTAGAAAGTAGTGCCCGCCAGGCATATCTTTGCCGCTAGAGGGCGCGTATTGCCAAGGAACATCATGACGCTGATCGTTCAGAAAATAAGTTTGCTCATAGCCATTATCGACTCTCGGCAGAAAAGGGATCAACGATATAAGAACAAGGATCACTAAACCGATCTTATAGGCCAGTGGTGCAAGCGGCCCGCGCCGCGCTTCAAGGACTGACATAACAATCATCGTTAAGATCACTCCGACAATCATCATCATACGAAGTGGTTGAAACAAATCACCCTTCGCCTCCATCGGGAAATAAGACTCGCTGACTGCCGACATAAAAAAGACCGACACGCACCATCCGATTGCGGCCACAACAGCTATCCAGAAAAGAACCGACCAACGAAACATAATTTACCCTCATTTTTATAGACGTCGCACAACCATCAAGGGCTACGACCAACCACCATTACGCACTGGTTCCACCGTTTTAGTACCAATTCCACTAGCCCCACCTTCAGCAATTAGCTTCTTAAGCTCAATTTCAGAGGCTTACTTCTGAGCTTTTTCGGGACGAGCCAGACCTTGATTCACTGAACATTGAAACTCTACGCCTTATCGTGTCGACTACCTTTTCACTTTACAACCGATCCCACTCTGGAATATCTTCCTTGCGGGGTACTTTGCTTAAAATGCCAGATACTTTTTTCTTAAGTGCGGACAAGCGCTTAGTCGTTAAACGCTGCTCAATTTTCACCAGCGTTTCTAACTCGCTCAGCTGTGTTCTTTGCGTGGTTTCATTCATATTGGTCTCTCCATTAACAAAAGCCTGTTAACTATCATCAAGATGCCTAAGTTCATCCATTTTTTGGCCAAGCACACGAATAATCACAACGTCATCGCCTTCGATACGATAATAGATGGCATGACTCATATAATTCGTTCGCCTCAAATTGTGCGCTACAAAGCTGTAGTCTGTGCTGTGAACAGTCTTTTCGAGGATTGATATAAATCTTTTCTCCAGCCCTGCATAATATTTTTCGGCCTGTGCTTCGCCAAACTCACCAAAGGAGTGCTTGTAGATTTCTTTGATGTCTTCTTCAGCTTTCTCAGTACGAATTACGCTCATAAGCCAAGTTCTTTTCGAGCTTCAGCTTTTATTTCATCCATCGTTTTAGTACCAATCCCACTAGCCTCACCTTCAGCAATGAGCTTTCTCAGCTCAAGCACAGCGGCTTCGTTCTTATCTTTCTCGCGACGAGCCAGATCTTGACGCACTAGATCACGAAAGTAATCACTGACACCACCATAATGGCCCGATGAAATTAGCCCAAGAATATGTTCACTCATAACCTCTGGCATTGAAACTGTATGTCTTATCATGTTGAATACCCTTTGACTCGTTCATATATATTCATAATAAGTATGACATACCTATCAAAAAGTAAAAACCACTCTACTCGTCTGATCAGGATTTTTGATACGGTAAGACAATTGCTAGAGAGCTTTTAAGATCAGGCTGACCGCCTCCTTAAAGAAAAGGTATTTAACGATGAATACAATTAAAATTGGCATAATGAGCCGTCAAGAATTTCGCCAGTACACAATTGATATTGCCAAGGGCAAGATCAAACCATCTCCAGATGCGCCAAAAACCTGGCTTGATGGCTCTAAAGTCTATAACTCAAGTACTAAGTTCACAAAATCGCGAGCTTTTGAGCTTGATTCGTGAACATAACCAGTAGTCTTTAACCGAGTAGCTGCTTAGAAAAAACTGGGTCACAAGTACGTACTATGAGTGCGCAAGTATTGCTAAACTAGGGAGGATTGTATGTTTAAGGTATTGACAATAATTGCTATGTTAATTTGTAGTGGTTGCTCTTCGCATCCAACGAAAGAACATAGTAAGAAAGAAACTGATGAATTTTATGCTTTTATAAGCAATGGAGGATTACTAAGCGAGTCTGAGAAAAGAATGATAGAAAGCTCTGTAACCTCTAGAGAGTTGAACAAAAGAAACAGGATCAAGAATGATACTCCTGCATTCAAAGATAGAAATTATTTAACTAACCTCAGTCGAGAAATAAAAAAAGAATATCAAAAAGCAGGCTATAGACAAGTCAAAGAAATGAAATTAATCCGTCAAAACTTAAGAAAAAACAACTCTACTAATTGGTGGAGTGGAGTTGATGTCGGCAATATCAGTGCAGGTGGCTGTCATAGCGTTAGCTCCTATACAAGGAAAAGTGGCGTCCGTGTTAGAGGTTACACACGGTGTAGGTGAAACTAACAATTTCAAGATGGCTAGCCTTCAATGTGTTCTCTGTAACTGATTCGTCAATTAATAATGCTTTTTGATGCGTACCTCAAACTCAATCATGAGCAGCACCTCACTGCTTGGTGCCAGTTTAAAATCGGTATAGGCATTTTCTTATTGGCATCTTGGGCTGTTTCGCACACGCTTCAAGGCATCTTCTAGTGAAGAGGCACCAGTAGTCTTAATGATTTCTTGCTCATAATCATTCATTAATGGAGTAAGTATGTTTTGTCTTTTTACCGAAATAAGGTAATTAATTCCATCCACCCCAGCTTCACCAGCTTTTCCCTTGGCACTTTCTATCGCTAGTTTTGCTAGCTCTTCTGGCGTTGGGGAGTGAATATTCGCTCCAATTTTTGTATAAAGAACAATATCAATATCACCTAAACCTGTGACTTCTTCCACCACTACTTGATTCGACCTAGGGTTAATCGGATTCGAATAGTTTTTGTCAGACCCTTCATTTCTTGTTTCCCTCCGCCACAACATATTTTTTGCGCTATTGATATCTACATCTTCGTTCAGAACCAAAATTACAGCCTTGACTGGCGCCCCAAAGTATTCAACAGGAACGACTGTTGGCGCCCCATCCCTTGATCTACTAGAGCGCGCGAACTCAACATTAAACGGTGTTTCAATACTACTAATTCTTTCAGATATAAGAGGCTCTAGCTCTACCCCTGGATCTTCAATTAGTGAGCCATATGCAAGAATTCCTAAGCTTCTCATTTTATACCTTTTCCGTAAAACCTTTGTAAATAATGATACCGATTTAGCATTCCTTTTAACTTTCTAGGTGGACTTTATTCATTGGCCTTATCCTTAATAAATGCCTCTGCCAGCTCATGTGATACCACTTCATAATCCCAAGTGTGATGACGATACAAGTACGGCGTACCACCTTGTCTATCAGTGACCTTGCACCTCACTTTAAAATACGTACCTGCTGGATGGGACAATCTCATACCTCCTGAACATGATACTTTACGGTCAATTGCGACACCTTGATTTGGTAGTGCTCTTGCTCTAACTGCCTTGTTTGAAGGCTCACCTAGATTTTTATATGTTTGTATTATGAAATAACGGTAGTTGGACATTTATTTACACCTCGAGCTGACTATAAGTTATTCGTGGTAGACCATACAGACTCAGCTTAACCTGCCTCAAGTCGGCAGGCTAATCATTATGAATATGCAAATTACTCTATTAACACATCATAGTTTGTGAGATATGCATTAATAGCCAACGCTTATTTTGACACCTATTAACCAAGGAACCACAGATTTACTAGACTACACTCCTTCCAACTTCCTAGCCTCAAAACCAACATTAGAATCATCACTCAACGCCGCATCCCTCCAACTAACAACAGCCTCAGCATTCAACTGATTCTCCGAACAAGCAGCCAAAATCTCACCTATCTGCCAACTCCCTCGTTCCCGCGTTTTCCCATACCCCTTAACAATCCGAGCACACTTAACCAGTTCCAAAGCAGCGTCCTGATCAGTTTCAGCATAACGCCGAACTTGGCCAAGCCATTGATCAATCTGCCCATGCTCATGCGCATAGGTATAAGATTTACGTCGCCACTTTCGAGCGTATGCCATCATCCGCAGCAAACTAAACATCAAGATAGTATCGGTTCTAAATTTTTTGCCACTAGTAAAAGGCTTCGCCAGTTTGCGACACAGGCCAGAGCTCAAAATAGACTTTGCGATACCCGCAGGTAGCGGCTGCACTAACTCCTCCAATCTCGGTGCAAAAAACTCCGTCACATGAAGTATCTGATCATCCTCCGCTTTTACTTCAGTCCGTATTTTGTCTTGGCGAGATGCTCTGGTCTTGATCTGAGCCACTCTTGCGGTGTCCTCAAAACACATCCACAACGCCAAATAGCGAGCGGTTTCATTGCTTAAAGAGTAGTCTGTTGTATCGCCCGATTTCTGTTCTAGCTCGAGCACCGTTTTAACTTCGTCTAAATACTGCTGCGCATAATCAAAGTCCTGATAATCCACAAGCTTGGCTACACCGTGATACAAATATTCATGGCATTGTGCTGGAAACTCATTCTCAATCCGTCGGAGCAATCGTTTTCCATTCTCCGTCGTCGGCACTGGCAACTGGAATGTTTCTGCAGTTTCAACTGCTTGCGTCTGAACATTAGTTTCTACCGCTGCAACCGTAAGCGCTGGAGCAATGGCTTTGTTATAGCTATCGTTGAAGGCACCCAGGTTGTTCTCAACCATTTTGCCGCCTTGCTCAATCATCGTTTCAAAGGCTTTTTTATCAAAGGGTAATGCCTTAGAGCCTGCCAAAGCACCTAGCAGCGATGCACTAATCACCGTGTTGTGCTGCTCCGCTGATTCGCGCATATCAAAGGTGACTAGCTTTTTACATTGCTGCTTGGCAACTTCACTAATCTGAGCCACATCAGCGGTACCATCGCCCAACGTCACTTTCTCTGTAATGCCATAAACATGATGGCTGGAAGCGATCAAGGTGGTGCGATCCTTCGTGCAAAAACCGCGTTGAATCAACCTGCCCGCTTCTGATATCACCGATGAAATAGCAATATCAATATCGCCCGGTGCAGGAAACATCGATAGCACAGGAACTTTGCTAGGATCATCGCCTTTGGGGAACAACTCGATGTAATAGATGGTTGCGCCGGTTCTTTGCGCAACGCCTGCGATCGAGGTGGTTTGTGCATGCCAGCCACAACTATGAGCAACGCCTTCTATCCAACTAGATAAGGTGCCACCACCTTCGCCACCTAACGCTGCAATTACGATATTGGTGGTGCTACCCGGCTGATTAGGCACGGACTCATTCGGCATGGTTTGCTTATTCATGATCACAGCCCCGCCTGTTGTCGCTTCACAGCTTCTCGTGCTTGCGACCAACCTATGTACTTACGACGTACCTTGCTCATAAAGCTATCCAAAGCATTTGGATTGTGCAGCAAGTCTACCCGCGAGAAAGAAGGACAAAGCACCGCAGAGTGAACATTGCTGCCACACACACCGCAGCCCACACAGCTGTTATCCACATATGAAACAGGATCTTCTCGCAATGGGTCAGGGTTCGGTTTAATGGTAAGTGAAGGACAACCCGAAAGACGAATACAGGCATGATCCCCCGTACAGGTTTCGCTATCAATCACAAAACGGGCACGCTTGGTTCGTTTACCCGCTGCAATGGCTTTTTTCATAATCGGCTTAACGCGACGCTGCTTATTCAACATGCATTCACCCTCAGCAACAATGACTTTTAAGCCGGGTTTATCACTCGCTAACGCCTCACGCAGCGTGTCTTTCATTTCCTCAATATCGTAAGTAGAAATGGTACGAATCCATTTAACGCCAGCCCCTCGACAAGCCGCCTCGATTGATTGTTCATCGTTGCGCAGAGACTCTTTAGCATCCACCGTCACGGCTATTTTAGACGTGGGCTTTACCAGCGATGGAATATCTTGCCCGCCTGTAGCCGCCGAGTATCCATTATTGATCACGATGAGCAAGCCATCATGCTTATTGAAGACCGCTGAGGCCACACCACTGTTCAAGCCGTTATGCCAAAAGCCCCCGTCACCCATGATGCTGATCGCTTTATGCGGGATGGTGTTGCGAATGCTGGAAGAGCTAGCCAACGAAAGACCATAGCCCATGATCGTATTACCCAAGTTAAACGGGGGCAGCGTTGCAAAGGAATGACAGCCAATATCCGAGCTAATATGAAACGGGCCTTGTTCCGTTTGAATTTGTTTAATCGCACTAAATAACGGGCGCTCAGGACAGCCAGTACAAAGCCCCGCAGGACGTGGCGGCACATTGCTTGCTAAGATTTCAGCAGAAAGCGCGTCTATGTTTTGCACCAGTGAGCTCACTAAAGGTGTTTGATCGGCAAGCTCGGTTTTTTGTAGGAAATCTGAAAGCCCCTGCAGCACAACACTACCCGAATACTCACCGGCAAGCGGCAGTATGTCCTTTCCATAGAGCTTGCAAGCAATGTCCGCTTTGCGCAGGATCGTATGCAAATTATGCTCGATATATTCTGGCTGACCTTCTTCTAAAATCAACACATGATCCTTATCCGCGCAAAACTCGATAACCTCATCCGGCACGACCGGATAGGTGACGTTCATCACGTAAAGCGGAATGTCCGTATCGCCATAAACGTCAGACAGACCTAGTCGCTGTAAGCCTCGAATCGCCGTGTTATACAATCCACCCTGCATAATAATGCCGAGCTTTTCATGCTTGCCGTCGAAGAACTCGTTCATCTTATGTCTCCTGATAAACTCGATAGCCCGAGGCCAACGTTCCTCAATTTTTTGTTTTTCTTGGTTGTAAACAACCGGTGGCAAAATGATTTTATTATCATCTCTGCTGGGTGTAACGGGGTTCTTAGCGCTGAACTCAGGGGCCTTATTGTCTTTAGCAATAAACTCACCCGTGGCGTGACAGCTGCGAATACGCATCATAAAGAAAAGTGGCGTATTACTAGCCTCTGAAAGCTGAAACCCCTTCTCAATAGTATCCACAATGCTGGTCATATTAGGCCGAGGATCAATCAGCCACATTTGTGATTTCATGGCGAAAGCATGGGTACGCTCTTGCATGATGCTTGAACCTTCACCGTAGTCTTCCCCAATGACCACCATCGCGCCGCCCGTCACACCGGACGATGCAAGGTTGGCTAAGGCATCCGAGGCGACATTGGTACCGACCGTAGACTTCCAGGT
>ENA-ORXT01007118-ORXT01007118.1-marine-metagenome-genome-assembly--contig:-NODE-7118-length-10125-cov-8.710490_pt1 | contig 10125 bp, 10 predicted proteins | sample MGYA00237868_ERZ511482 | MGnify/ENA metagenome assembly ERZ511482
ATGGGGCGTCAGTAAGGCGTCTTATCCGTCGCGCGCCCCTGACGCCCCCGAAATAGGGGCGTCGTGTGCAACCCTAAAGTTTAGTTTCCTGAACAACGCGCCAAGTTGCTTGACCCTTGGTCCGTGCTGTCTGTCATTGTCCATCACAGTCACGGCCGAGCATGGTGGACGAACACCGCGCCAGAGGGATGCCCCAGTCAACAAAGCACCTGCTGCACGAGTGACGCTGCTCAGTCGAGAGTCATAGAAACCGATGCTGTCTCTTTTGCGTAGCTTCCAGTCGATGTCTATTGGGCCCCCTATAGAGGTGGCCGCGCGATGCTTCGCCAGCAGCACTTGACCTGGTTATCTGCCGTCGGAAGCCCCAATTGTCTGGTTTGCGTGAGGACATGCGTACACGCACATGAAGATGCACATGCTTTCGCACAGGCGCGGCCCGCAAGGTTGTCGCAGGTCTGTTCCAGGCGGCGGCTCCTCCGCGCCAGGAGACGACGAACAGCCAGGCTGTCCGTACCACCTTGCAGAACTGCGGCTGGTGCTGTGCACAACGTATTGTCGAGAGGGATGCGCCGTGAATTTGCGCCCCCGGGAAAAAAAACACACACGACCGAGCCGGAAGAAGGGCACAGGCAACCTGCACCGTGCAGTGTCGGTCGCACTATGGCAACGCGTACCAATCTCTACTCGCATACATCTGTTCCCGGCCATGGTACGCAAATAGGTGCGCGGGGCCGCTCGCGTGCCGACCGATGCTTACGGTGGACGCCCGCCCGCCACTTGTTGCGGTTGCGACATGCACGACACTTCCTCCCAGGCCACCCTCCACTGCATTAAACATGCAACAGGGTCATCCCTCCGAGCCACAGCGGCCACGAAACAGCACGCCAAAGCCACAAGACCACTGCCTCCACAGAGCACGAGTCCGACACGCGCGCGCACGGTGAGGTACCAAGCAAAGGACTGCGAGAAACGCAAACACACACACAGCATGACGACAGCAAGAAAATGTACACCTCTTACGATACAGGCTGCCGTCGCTTCAACAGCCCGTTCGCCGCGGGCCGCAACGCGCCGTCCTTTTGGATCCATGCCGAGTCCGGGTTGACAGTCACCGACGTTGGCGACGGCCCGTGTCGCCTCATGTTCGCCACCGCGCCCGCCAGCGAGCCCGCGGCCGCTGATGTCGCGTTTCCGCCCGTCGTAACTTGCGAGCGCTTGCCCGCCGCCGCCAACGCCCGCCCCCCGCTCCCGCGGAAGGCCTTGACCAGCCCCCGCGCCATGAGGCTGAACCAATAAATATTCAAGCCGTAGAGGCCGACCGTGACAGTCACTCCAATGGCCAAAAGCACCCGCAGCTGGTATTCGGTCAACCCTGAGTAGAGCACTCGGTGCTTGAGCATCCACCCGCAAGCAAACGGGATGTACAGTGGGCGGGCGACAAAGAAGGCGAGTGTCATGGCCAGACCCGTCACCTTGTACGCGCCCGACTGGCGGTGACGGAACGCCATGAACCACCGCTGGTTGACAAACGGTGTCGACGCTTCGGTGAGGAAGAGCAGCGCCGCCCACACGGTGGCGAGCGGCAGCTTGGAGTAGAGCACCCATGACACAGAGGAGAGGACGAGGGCGTGGTGGAAGAGCGTCTGGCCCGGTGCGCTGATGGTCCGCCGGTAGGCGGATACCAGCAACGCGTCGTACAGAAAGTAGCCAAGGCCGACCTTGAGCAGCGCGTGCACCGCGGGGCCCGACGAAAATGGAGCGCCGGCCGCCAGTGCCGCGTCGCCAAACACGGTCACCGCCAGGGCGGGCGTCAGGATGACTGCGTGGAGGTTGGAAACGACGCGGGAGAGCCACTCCACGCGCACGGGGGGGGAGAGCTCCCGGTAGCTGGCGCTGAGCCTAGTCGATAACACCGCCGAAGGGGACAACGCGGCCGCCCAGCCGGCGGCGGCGCCAACAACCACCGCCCAGGTCGGGAGCGCCGCGTCGACCGCTGCCGCCGCCGCGGGCAGCGCTCGCAAGGCACTCACCAGGGTGCCCGTCATCGCAGCCGCTGCCACGCGCGTGCAGTTCTAAATGAGCTTTTGCCCGCGCACGTACACGTCCGTGGCGGGTGTTGGCCGATAGGGACAGAGAAGACACAATGGGCAGTGAGACGGAGAGCACAAACGGCGGGACGACGGAGCACCGCAAAAGCCGCGGCGTCTCTAGACGGCCACGCCCCTGGAGCGACCCCACGGTCGCCAGGGTCAGCAGTCGCAGCGTCAGTCGGCGCGTCCGTCGGCAGCCGGCGGACGACGCCGAAAACCGCATGCGCAGTCTACCGAGACGGACGGCCAAGAAGACGGTCGACCGCGGGGGTGGGGAGAAGGCGCACTGCTGTGTGCATTCCCTCAGAGTGTGGGGCCCCACGCTGACAATGGTCAACCAAACATGCTTACTGTTGCTCCATGCGCAGCCTGTGTGTGGCCCCATTGATTGGTTCGGGCAGGATTTGTTGTCCTCTTTTCGACCAACTGTCAGTTACGTTTCGTCGTCAGCAAGCTTGTTTGCGTACACATTCGTCGGAGAATACAGTTAAATCATTCAAATACGATAACAGTAAGACAAATGGTTTCCGACTCGTATAGTTGTTGTTCCTGCGTGCGTGTCCCTACACGCGGATCGAACCGTGCATCCTCTCCCCTCCATCGCGCAGATTGTTCTCTGCCGCTCCTGCGCCTCGGTGCCGTCACGCACTGCCATGGACCCACTCGGTGCCACAGCGGCGGTGACCGCCACCGCTCCAGCCTCTGCGGCGGGCGCGGACGCGGCTGCTGCCCCTGTCGCCGATTTTATCGACAGCTACGGCCTCGGCCCGGCCCTTGCCGAGCTTCGGTCGGCCAAGCTCCGCTCCACGTTCGCCCATTACCTCACTGACATCCCCGTCGCGGACGTTCCGGTCCGTCCCCGCTGCCCTGCCGGATCCTTGATGGAATTGGCGCTTGCGCCCGCCAACGAGGACGAGCGGGAGCTGGTGCCATTTGACGAGCGCTCCCTCCGGTCGGCGCTCGTGTTGACCGAAGGCGGCCCCCCCGTGCCGATGCCCGAGTGGCTGTCCATCGAGCAAGCGTGGGATGAGGACGACGACCGGCGGCGCCGGCGGAAGGAAAAACGTCGCAAGCGCCGCAAGCGCCGGCGCCGTGAGGAGGGCGAAGGAGGGGGCGACGATGAGGGAGAAGGCGATGAGGATGGCGAAGGGGGCAGTGGGAAGAAGAGTCGAAAGAAGAAACGTCGGGATGGTAGCAGCAGCATTGCGAGTGGCACGCCGGCGTGAGGGGCTGGATGCGACGACGTGCGCATGCACTTTTTTAGTGTGGGATGGGCGGGGGAGGCGAGGCAAGGCGAGGCGCAGGGATTTGGTGAAGTGGGCGTAGCTGGGTGGAAGGGCGAGCTGCACTACAGACGCCGACACCTTGCCAGAGTTGGCGGCGTCGGGCTGTTGCATGGGCATGTTGGACGCTTTGCACGGCATTCTCTGTCAATGGAGCTTCAGTGGAGGGAGACTGCGCGACCCCCCGAGCGCGCACTCGCTCCATGAGGCTTATTGCGCCATCGTGAGCGATGGTTGCTTGGCTGTTTTTAAATGTAGTGGCCGAGGTATCTATCGCATTGTGAGGACGAAGAGAGCCCTCATGCGCTGCACAAGTACGTTCTGCCCTTGGTCTTCGAAAAGGCAACTTCTGTTTCTGCTGTGTGGGCCAGCGTCTCGCATCGGGGTTGCACAGAGTGTTTCATCGCACGGCACGCGCATCGAGACACAACTGCTCAATAGCCCACGGTGCAACGTATTAATAGGATGTGCAGAGCTTCGTCGTGGCCTGTCGAAAGTAGGCCTGGCAACTAAAAGTGCATGAGCGCAAGAGGAGGAGCAGACTGGACTGTCTGACTGTGTACTGGGCACGCTATGCAACAGGAAAAAAAAGACAGAAACAGAGTACAGCAGGCCGCCCCCGCCCAGCCCGCACCAACATGTGCACCGAGCCCCCCTCTCGCCCTCCCCCATTCAGTAATGCCGGTGAAGGGCCTCCCGCTTCAGGCTGAAGTCCGAAAATGGGTTGTCCTGGTCCCCACGATCGTCCAGCGCAGCGTCATTGTCCCCATCATCCGCCATCGCCGGCGCCGACGTTTCGGCCTGCTCGTCCCGTGCCGCGGGGATGATCGGCGGCACCTCGTTACGGATCAGCGCAAAGTTCACGCCCGCGAACCACCGCGCCGCCTTGATCTCCGACGCCCCATTCTCCGCACCCAGCCGCTTCTCGGGCTCCCGCCGCAACAGCTTCTTCACCACTGTCTTGCAGTCGGACGACACCGCCACCGTGTCGGGCCACTTGAGCGGCGACGAGAGGATATTGGCAAACGTGTCGTCTGCGCAGGAGCCCTTGAAGGGTGTCCCGCCGGTCAGCATCTGTGCGAAAAGCCACAGAAAAACGAAATGCATGACGCAAAACGCGTACGGAAGGCCAACCAGGACGAATCGGGAGAATAGTATGCGCAGGGCGAGGCAGGACGCATCGGGAGAATAGTATGCGCAGGGCGAGGGCAACCAGAAACAACACACGGTCAGTCAGTACCGTTACGGGCAAGAACTGCATGCACATCCCGGCGCTACGCTCTTCACAGCTGGTAGAGGCCATGGATGAGCTAATACATGCGACACGCGGATGCCCCACATGCATCCACATCACCCAAACGTACCTCCCAGATGAGAATGCCCAGCGTCCACCAGTCCACCGCGCTTGTTTGACCGACGCCGTTGACAACCTCTGGGCTGATGTACTCCTCCGTCCTGTATCAGTAGCAATCAAGGCCAATCGAGGGGTGCAAAACAATAGCCTCACCATGACTCACCAGCATGCATACTCCATGGTTAGTCACTCTGTACACCAGAACGGCCCACTACAATGGGAGCACGCGCACGCACGGCCGGCGTATGTTCCAACTAAGACAAAGGCCACAACAAACATACCCGACAAAAGAGTTGGTCTGATATGGCAGGACTGGCTCCGAGTTGACAATGTCCAAGTTGACCAAGCTGGATGCAGAAGACCGCGTCTTCGACAGGGACAACGATTTTCTGATCTTGTCCGACAGCTTCATCTGTTGTTGGATGATGCGTGGTCCGACCGGGTGCGCCTGCTTGCTCAGGTCAAAGTCTGTCACCGCAATGTGGCCACTGGCCCGCATCAGGATGTTCTCGGGTTTCTGTGCAGCAGCGAAACATGTATGCGAAGGCATGCAAGAAGTGCAATGGAATGCACAGCAAGTGCAACCAGGTCTACGACGTTAGTATCCCGCACGTACTGCCTAATCTCTCCACCCCACCACGCCCACGCACAGCCACCTGTACAGCACCACGCCACCCCACCAACGTACCAAGTCCCGGTAGATGAACCCCATGTGGTGCAGGTACTCCAACGCCAGCGTCACCTCCGCCGCGTAGAACCGTGCCGCGTCCTCCCGCAGCCGCTTGTTCGGCTGTCGCTGCAGCACTCTGAAAAACTCGCCCCCCGCCGCGTAGTCCATCACAAAACACAGCCGCGACGACGTTTGGAAGGACGCAAACATTGTGATGATGAATGGGTGGTTGGCCGTCGCCAGAATCTCCCGCTCGGTCAGGACGCGCTTGACCTTGTTGCGCGAGATCATCTCCTCCTTGGTCAGCCTGTGCATCGCCGGGGCAAGAATGAAGAGGGGTGGTCAGAACAAACAAGAGAGAGAAAATGCATGCGTGGCGACACCACAACAGAAAAATGCACGGACAACGTCCAGAGGCGTCAGCAACGGTGACAATGCGTGCAGCCGAGGTCCCACACAGATTGTGTCTGCGAGAGAAGACCGAACACGCCCACGGCAAGCCCCTCGCAAACACCACAACGACCAAAACGTACACTCTGCACATCACCAAGACGGCGCAAACAGTAGACAAGAGCAAGCAAGCACAACGGTGCACACAGTCAGCCACGAGCAGAGGACGTTGAGTCAGTAGCCTGTGCATGAGTGGAGGCACATGAGGACTCACCTGCCACACCCGAGGACACGTGCGCGAGCTGCCTACCACAAAACAAACCCCTGCCCACTGCGTCGAAGGACGACGTCGCACAACCAGCATGGCAGGGCGCCCCGCCGCCACCCGCACTAGACACACTCGGCACAAGCTGCCTCGTCGGCCCCAGCCTCTCCGTCGCCATCGCGTCGTCTCCTCCAGCCCACGTAAACACAGGCACCCACGTGACACATGTAGGATCCGCACTCGTCCACACCACTCCAAAGCACGCACACAGGCCCGGTCAACGGTTTGCGTTCCCACCCCCCCCTCCCCCCAGCAAACGTACTTCATTGCGTAGAGCTTGTTCGTCCCCTTCAACAAGACCAGATACACCCGTCCAATCCCCCCACGCCCCAGCAGCCGCAAGCGCGTAAAGTGGCGCGGCCCCACCTGCGCCTCCTCCACCGGGAACATCTCAGACGCTGGCATTGCAGACCGTGCGAGCACCTCCTCCTTCTTCATCTGGGTGAAAACCGACGGTTGGCGTAGCAGCGACTCGGACGGCGCCATCGCTGCTGCCAACCCGCCCGTCGGCGCCACCGCACCGACAGGCGGGCCTGACGGAACCGGCCCGCCACCCCAGCCGCCACCCTCCCCGCCCGTCGTCAAGGCCGGAACGCCGGAAGTCGCCCCGGCACCGGGTGTGTCGGGGCATCCGCCCTCTGGTGTCCGCCCGTCTTCCCGGACGGGCGCCTCGCGGTATGGGGCTTCGCGGACGGGAGCCTCACGCACGGTGGGCCCGCGCGTAGGGGCCTCCCGGGTCGGAGCCGACCGGGGAGTGACGCCGCCGCCGGCTCCACCGCCGCCGCCGCCGCCGCTGCGGGGTGGCAGGGGGGACACGCCGGCCACGCCGGCCGACGAGGCCGGGGATACGGGCGTCGGCAACATGGCCGGGAGAGACAGCGGCTGCACCCCGCCCCTCCGCCCGCCGGGAGCGGAGCCGCCGGGCGGGGAGACGCCCGACGAAGCGCCTGGCCCGCCGCCACCGCTGCTCGAGCTCCCGCGGCTAAAGCGGGCCACCGCCCCCGCGACCAGCCCCGCGGTGCTGCCCGCACCCCCTCCAACGACGGCGGCGTTGCTACCGCCGGCGCCGGGACCGCCGCTCGACTCGTCGGTCGCCCAGCTACCGTTGGTGCCCGTGCTGCCCCGCCCACCGCCACCCGTCGATGAGCGGCGGCCAATGTCGTTGGTGGTTGTGTTGCCAACGTCCACGTGCGGCGACTTCGGCCGCTGCGCCCCACGCGCCGTCCACGGCATTGTGGGGAAACGGCCTCCTTAGCACGTCAGCGGCAGAGGGGACGCGGGGGGGGGTAGGGGGCGGATGATAATGGCGGTTGGTCGAAAAACGGCCGCACAGGGGCACGTAGAGGGGGGGGGGGACAAGTAACGGCAGCGGGCGGCGCCAGGGCCCGAGGTCACAACCACAAGGCGCCGCGGGCGGGCGGTCGACAACGGCGGTGAACGCCCGTCGACATACGCACGGCAGGCCGTTGAGGGGCGTCCGGGCGGCGCCGAGTCACGCGCGGCACGGCGGCTGGGTCGGCAGCAGCGCGCGAAACCGTCACAGGGGGGCCTTCCCACCCGCCGCCACACACGGCGGCCAAGGCACGCACGGGCCCCAACGCGCGTGCAGTAGCGTTGGCCCGCCTGGCACGGGTATGGACCGTACCGAGAACGCTGCACCCACACGGGGGGCGGAGCAAGGGCAGGGGGACAGGAGGGGGTGACAGAGAGAGGCGGTGGTGCCGCGGCGCACGCCCGCTGCCACAGCGTTGGGGGCAGCCACCCGGGCGTCCTGTGCACGTCCGGCCCGCGGTTGGTGCAGGGCGAGACGCCACAGGGTGTGGGGGCGAGACGTGGGTGGGTCGCCCACGCACGGCGACCGCGCGCTGGTCGTTGCCCGGCGCCTACTCGTCGCTCGTCGTTGGTCGTTGGGGGTGTCCCCAGCCGCCACCCTTGTTGCCGCGCTGTTCGGGAGGGAGCGGGCGGCCGGCGGTAGCGCTGCACAGGCCGGCAGGAGGGCGATGGCGGTGTGCGCGACCGAGACCGAGGCGGCACGCCGTCCGTGGTCTGGGCCAACCAGCAGTCAACCGTCTCGGTCAGGACTTCCCTGGCGAATCAGTTTTCATTTCGCTTGAGCAAGGGCTGATGAAAGATCTGAGGCAGCACAAGTTTAGACAATACTTGACAGAAACTACAAGCCTCGAAATTATAGGCTGCGGCTGCATGTGGCCGAAAACGATTGTTGCGGAATACGAAAATCGCATACCGTACCTTCTGCGGCCGTGGCCTTCTGCGGCCGTGGCCTTCTGCGGCCGTGGCCTTCGGCTGCCGTGGCCTTCGGCGGCCGTGGCCTTCGGCGGCCGTGGCCTTCTGCGGCCGTGGCCTTCTGCGGCCGTGGCCTTCTGCCACTCCTGGATGGGTTTGTCACATTCGCGCGTCAACGGGACAATAGAGGTCAACACGGTAGGTGCGCCACCATGGCCGTCAGCCGCCGCCTGCCATCGTGTCGGCGAGCCTCGAGCGCGCGGTGCGCGCGGCCGCTCACGGCCGAGGGGCGGCTGACCCGGTGCCGCTCGTCTGCCACTCTTTCCCTCCCGCGCACGGGAGACCGCTCGTCTGGTTGCGTCGGCGGACGCGTCGGAGCGCCCGCGACGGGCGCCGGTGGCGCCGTTGAAGGCGCGGCGATGATGTTGGTATGCCGTCCCCACCCGCCGCCGCCGGCGTTCAGCAGCGGGACTGTGGCGAGTGCCTTGCGCCGCCACTCTACTGTGAGCGCCGTCGGGCGGTCATTGCTGCCGTTGCCTCTGTCGCTGTCATCGGCATCACCGCCGCCACCTGCCGGTGGGTGGCTGAGCACGTCCCCCCCTCGCTTTCCGCACCGTCGGCAGGATGGCGCCCGCGATGGACCTCCCAACGCACCCGCCTGGGTGGTCTCCTCTGCTGGAATTTCCGCCCCTGTCCGATCCGGTGTGGACGTCGACGACCAACAGCCTCCCCGGCTCGATTCCGCCGACGGGCTGGGTAGTGTTCGTACTACTGCGCTCAGGCGACAGGACAACAGCCTTTCGTTATTCCTATGCCTAGGAGACGACTTGCACTGCGCACTTCACCGCTCCGCCCAATCACGTCACCTGTTGCTGACCACAGCCGACTCATCACGCCCACCGTCTGTGTTCATAAAACCCATCATTTGAGCCACATTCACACGTATTGAGTTGCAGCTGTAGAGCCACTTGCGAAAAGTATCGAACTAGAATCTCTCGGAAATGTAAACTTGGCAATGATTAATAATAACTTTATGAAAGAAATCCAATACTGGAACAGATGCGTATCCTCATACGTGGGTAGCACGCTTTGTCATCCGTGGTCTGTGTGCCACTTGATGTGTCATCTGGGCCCTTGCAAAGCAGAAACGTTACGCGAACACAACAAACTAGCATCATGATTTGCAGTGGTCCTCGCAGAAGGAATTCTGGCAGCATCGCTCCGGCCAGGGATCAAAGGTCACACCAACGTGTCTGGCTTCCTGGGCGGCTGCGCTGCGACGCGCTGCACCGTGCACTGACTGCCCACTCCTGCCCCGAGTGGCTTGTGTGGCTGTGCTGTGAACCCGTGCTGGTATCCTATTGATAGCAGTTGGGCCTCACAAGTTTCCACAACGCCGGCGCTTGTAGCCTGCATTCTGATGTCGGCTTGTTTGGCCCCTGTTCATCACGTGAGCTATACAGCGGGTGGCCTCCGTCTGCTCGCGTCTGCCGCACGACTGGACCCCTCCGCAGTCCCACCAGCAACCAACAGCGACGGCCGGAGACGGCGGCGGAAACATGATCTACAAATATAAAACAATACAATAACCCATGGGAGCAATACCAATGGGTGCGCTTGGGTGCTCCTCTCGGCTCTCCCCGCCCATGCGCACATGCTGGCCATCCGCATCAGTAGTGCCGATGGAGGGAATCCCGCTTCAGGCTGAAGTCCGAAAATGGGTTGTCCTGGTCCCCACGATCGTCCAGCGCAGCGTCATTGTCCCCATC
>ENA-ORXT01007120-ORXT01007120.1-marine-metagenome-genome-assembly--contig:-NODE-7120-length-10123-cov-3.591678_pt1 | contig 10123 bp, 14 predicted proteins | sample MGYA00237868_ERZ511482 | MGnify/ENA metagenome assembly ERZ511482
TACCCATATGTTATTACCAGATCCGTCACACATAAGTACCCTATCACCTGGTGTGAATGTTACTATCTGTGATTGTGCTGACAATGCCAGCAATAAATAGAATGATATGTATAGAATATTTTTCATTAATTCTTTTTTCTACTACCAAAATCGGATGCCGTATTATGGCTATCCGATTTTGGAGTGTTTAGCAACTCATTTAAAAGGAATGGAGGTAGTTAATCTCTATTCTTTAATGTTTTGTCTTAAGCTTTCTTTGCTGCTTCTGGTGGAGTACCGAAACATGCTATACATGCTGTGTAATCCCATCCACCTATAGGTCCACCATTAGTAACCATATGATCACCTGCTACTAACATGCAAGCGACATCATAACATGGTATACATACAGTTCCATCTTCGCTGATAAACTGAAATGACTTCAATGCATGACCTACTATGTTAGTGCTACCACCTGGAAGGATCTTAGTATCAGCATCATAAGGCGTTGTATAAGTTCCTTGTGTATTAGCTGATTCTGGAAGTGGCTGATCTTCATCTGCAATATCACAATGGATAGTCATGCCTTTCTGACCTTCTATCTTCTTACCAGTAATAGATGCAAGTCCATACTCAAGACCATCTGGAAGTGCTGGTAACTTAGCGATATATGCAGCATATGCAGCACTTAATAATAATGCAGCAACTACATCTGCTGGATCTTCTCCTGGAGGACAGAAAGTAATCTTACCAGGCATCTGATATGGTGTAACTACACCGATAGACTCCTGTACTAATCTTCCTCTGTCTTTTGGATCGTAACTCATTTTTTCTAAATTTTCTATGTTAATTAAATTTGTTCCTTCTGTGCCTAACGGAATGCCGTTAGGTGCTTGATTAAGTTCTGTGTAACATATCGTACCGTCAAGTTCCCATGCACGATAACATAATACTGTTCTTAGCTTAAGTGGTAATAGATTACCGTTATCATCTGTCTCTGTAGGATCTGTGAAGAAGTCTGTAGAGAGATATTCTTTCTTATCTTCTTCCGGCTGCTCCTTACAGTACTTAGTAGGATCACTTATCGTCGCTATGTCGATGACTTCCTGTGTCGTCATATCTGTAACCACCTCTGGACCGTAGGACATACAAGCTATCTTGATCCATGATGGTGCTCCTGTCGTTTTATTCCATAAGCACTGTATCGTTGCTGATGTTTCTATCGCTGCATCTGGTGGACATTCTATCTCGAATTCCTTACATATCTCATAGCATATCTCGATCTGCATTCCATAACATGCTGTGATGGTCACTGGTGTATCTACTCCGATGCCCTTAGTAGATCGTCTGCTTAAGTCACTTAAGTCATCACATCCATATCTGTATAGTCTACCATCGATATATAAGTCTGCATAGTCCTGTGTATCTGGCAATATCTTGATACCATACGACAACCAATTTGCAGGTATGGTAAATGTATTACCTACTACACCTATAGATGCAGGTTCTGTCTGTCCATCACTTGCTGTCTTTAATGGACTCTGTGCTATCGCTGGTGTAGGTGTCTGTGTAAATGATGGTATCGTAATAGTTTCTATATTACCACATCCATCTGATACCTCTACGTCTTTAGTACCATCTTCTACATTACCGATACATCCATCTAATCTCGCATAACCGAATATTATACATGTCTCGATCTTAATCTTAGGCGTGCCGTCAGGTGGTGTAGTCGGATCTGTGGGGTCAGTGGGTGTAGTTGTGACGGTGCCACCTACGCCTGATAGCTTAAGGATGTCCTTAAGTTTTCTTGGTGTCATACGTGATATGGTAGCAATCATCTTTTATTAATTATTAATTATTAATTATTAATTGTCAATTTTTTATATCATAGGATTATACCCCTATCGCTGATCTTACTTTAGGATGATCAAGGAAAAAAGATGTTATTGTCACCTGATTTCTTAATGCTGCTAATACTGGATTACCTTCATCATCTAATACTGGATCACCGTTCTCATCTCTCTTACACTCACATGCTATATTAGCATTACCGAAACATAACTCTAAGACCTTACATACAGGATTAAGTGGTGATCCTACATAGAACGTCTTGGCTGTACATGGCTCTATCTCCCACTTACCTACTGTCACATGTGTATTACCTACATTATCTATCTCAAATGAGTGACCTTTGATATCTACCTTCTTAGAATTAGAAGTATACCTAGTCACTATGAAGTCTGTAAGATTGACAGATCCTATCGGTTGTTCTATATGCTGCTTACAGCCTTTTGTTCCACATGTACTACAGTAATTCATAATCTATTCTGTGTTGTTTTTGGGTAACATCATTTCTATCATCGACTTGCTCTCTACAAGCTTGCTGTATATCTCTGTTATGCTTATACCATTATCCTTACTCATCTGGCTTACCATTTTTGATATGCCTTGTATCGCTTCTAAGTCTTTGATATCTTCGGGTGTAGGTCCGTTACCATCGTTAGCATTAGATAGCATTTCTTTAAGCTTGTCAGTAGCTTCTTGTGCTGTTATATTCTGATTATCACTTACTGCCTCTGGTGCTGGTGCAGGTCCGCTTACTGTCTCTGCAGATACTTGTGGTAATGCCTTACCAGTCTTCGCTTTGATCAATGCACCGGTCATAGGTACCAATTGATTTAGACCGAGCTGCTCACATAATGCTAAAGCAAATTCTCTATTATTATTAAGATCTAATCCACCACCTGCAGATAGTTGAGCGATTTGATTTTCAAAATCTTTTTTCTGTAATTGTAACTTAAGATCCGTAACCATATCCCTAAGACTTTCCTTTTCTCTATCCGGTCCTGGGTAATAGCCTTGTGGTGGATATGCACCATTCTGAGGATATTGCTGTCCTGGATAGAGTTGTGATGATGGACCCTGTAAGGTCTGCGCTCCGGCACCATTATGTACGCTATGTATTCTCTCACGTGGTATAGTCATCGTGATAGCATTAGTGAAGTCTGTAGACTTAGGCATTAATCTGATCGTAAAATACTGATCCGTTGTATGCATTTTGACTGCATTCTTTATGGCTTCTAAGGCTAACTTAGGATCTATCGTATCGGGGTTTTCGCCAGATGGTGGAAATGCGAATCGCTTCTTATTTTTAGTTATAGTCATGCCACCGTATACCTCAGCTACATATGTGTAAGATCCGAGAAACCATGAGTCAAAATCTGTATTATAAGTCATCAGATAATAGTAGTTAGTAAGAGAATGAAAAAAATTACCTTGGACAATAGTTAATCATCAGCTCAAGTGCTGTATCACCATAATCTAATGTCTTACCCTTAGCTGTGACGATCTCTGCACAATCTATTGCAAGACCATCAGCGTAGATATTCTGGAAGTTAGGATCACAACATAATTTTGGATCAAATGCCAATACCTCCAATGGTACCGTTATCTGTCTATTACGTGACTTATCCGATAACTTAAGGAACATATTAGCCAGATTAATATTAGATACTAATGGCTTACCTGTATTAAGATCACATCTTGTATTCTCTGCATTCTGACATCTTATTCTGATACCTAAGATGTTATTACAGTTGATATCTTCTAATAAGTCTTTGAGATTAATATTACCAGAAACACCATTTAGAGATATAGACTCCGTGACCATATAGTATATGCCATTATTGCCAGCCTTGAGTCGATCGTTTATAGAAATCATTATTCTGAATTTTTCTATTTGAAAAAAAATATTTGTGTGAAAGAGAAATAAAAGTGGACACCCAATAGTCGAAATCACTCTCTCATCGAGTGCCACACTTGTATTATTATATAGATTCTTAGAATCCTGTAGGACATGTAGGATCCGTAGATCTACAACATCCACATGCTGTCACTAATAGGTAGTTACAGCTACCTTCTACATTAGTGTTAGCTGCACCGATAATATCATCTGAGCTACCACCTAAGATCGATAGATCTATTTTCTGGCTCACGCCTTTCTTCCAGTTCATCACAGATTTCAATGCTACACACTCTGCAGATTGTCCATCATATTCTGGCCAGATATCTGCACCAGTTCCAGATGTTGCTGCTGGTATGAATGGTGATACTGGTACCTTAAGGAAGTCTCTAAAGTTGAACTGCATCTTGTGCTGTGTCGTTCCATAAGTGAACTTACCGAATGAGTTAAATACTTTGTTCAAAGCATCTGCCTCACCTGCACCAGAGAAATATGCATTATCAATGAATGGGAATCTTGGTCTGTAAGACTGACCACCATCCGGCTGATTGCTACTTATCGGTGTTACAGATACATCTACCTTGATGATCTCCACCTGCATACCGTATACGAAAAAGTCAGCATCCGGCTGAGGGATATCGAGTAAGTACTCATCCTTACCGAAATCAATCACATGACCAGCATCCGGACCGAGCTTGACCATTTTTCTTGAGATCTGATCTACCAATCTAAGGTCACGTACTGGAAGACCTAATCTATTGGCTATAGTTTCTTTAGCATTAGCTGCTGCTGTATTTACTTTACACATTGTGCAATTATTTTTTGATTAATAAATAAAAACTATGAGGGTGTAGGTCAATTGTTTATTTATTCTGAATAATCAAATTATTACAATACTGGATCCGAGCTTCTTCTTACATTAGTAGCTACAGTCTGACGTGATGCTGCACTTCCAGCATTCAATGCACTGTTACCTGTAAGGTCGAATACAAGGCTGTTGTTACTTGTAGATCTACCAGATCCTGCACCTGTTACCAGGTTAGAGATTGTATCTGCAAGAGATCTGACAACAGAGCTACCAGCTTCTACAAGCATACCGCCACCATAGGCTTTCCAGTTCTTAGACTTTGACATCACAGCGATACCAGCACCTAATAATCCCTTACCTGCTCTTACTGCATTGTTAGGTACATTAGGTAAGAAATTTTGGATGACACCATCTACTACAAGTGATGTACCTGCACCAGCTAAAGCAAATGCTCCTTGTGGTATGTAATCGATAAATCCATCGATAAAGCTCTTACTGCTTTTTCTTTTAGCTCCTAACTTTTCTGAGTTAGAACATTTTTTAGAATTTGTACACATAGTGTATTTTTTTTTGATTCTGAATTAAATAATTATGATCCGGTGTAGGTCAGTTTTTTATTATTCAATTATCTTTTTTTGGTAGATTTCTTCTTTGGCATTTTGCCATTGACTGCTACCATGTAGTCTCCTTTGCTGCAAGGATTCGCTACGACGATCGCTCTTTTATAAGATTTCTTAAGTTTCTTTTGCTTTGCTTTGGCCTGTGTTTTATTCAGGTTAGCTGCAGTCTTTTTGGTGTAAGTTCTTTTCTTACCTGCTGCCTTACGGCTTACGGTCTTAGGAACTTTACATGATGACTTTGATGTGGCCATTTGATATATAATTTTCTGGATTTAAAAAAAAATAATTCTATACTATAGTTAGATTCAGCTTTCTTCTTTTATTGCTTAGGTATAAGCTTCTGTACATCCTTCTGGATGATACGACCTTGTGCTCCGGTACCTATGACAGTAGATAGATCTATACCATAAGATCTGGCTAACTTAATGGCGCCATCCGTAGGTCCGATAGTGTTACTACCGCTACTGCTTTTGGCTTTGCCTTTGATTAAGCCTGTCGTTGCTGTTATTGCGAACATTCTCATTATCTTAATTTTTGATTTTACAATTTTTAATATTGACTGATATGGTCTTATCCGCTTGTGTATCGAATAATAATAATTCATCTGGTGTGACCGTAACCAGTATGGTAGGCACTGCTGCCAATGCGAACGGTGCACCATTATTTAATGCTACTCTCGCTGCAGCCCAATCATAACTTATCTTATACGATCTCTTCTCATGGATGAATACCATCTCACGTGGTGCTATATCACAATTGACATCAGTAAATCTGAATTTCTTACCACGGAATAGATCTATCAAGCTATCTATAGCGCCACCTATACCACCGCCACTACCTCCAGTACTGCCTTGTGCTGGACTGTTAGATCCTCCACCGGATGTATCTGTAGGAGCTCCTGAGTTATTAGGGATCAGTGATACTGCAAGTGCTAATCCTGCAAGTCCAGCGAATCCATATAGTAATGTTGTATTTGTACTTGTTTTTTTCATTTCTATTTTATCAGTTTTTGTAGACTTCCTTGTGATCCGAAATACAATAATGCTACACCTACTATACCTGCTATCCCTAAGCCTGCCTTACTTACTCCTGATGAGGATGATGAGGATGATCCATTACTATCAAAGTCAAGCTGATCTGCAGATAATGACGGAAAGCCCATAGACTCTACTGATCTGTTAAGAGCTATTCTATTATCTTTCATCTCCTTAATAAATGCTGCAGCTTCTCGTGCCGCTCCTATAATAGCTGTACCTATAAGTATTGCAGACTCTATTGCTATACCCATTTTTTCATTTCCTTTATCTATTGCAGATTGTCTTAATACTTCTATAGTATTGAAGCCTCTTAATGGATCTACTCCTACTTTCACATTATTATCCATTATTCCGAGCTGCGCCCATTCTATAAGATTGGACTTAGACAATCCAGTAAGAGCGGATATACCATCATAGTATGCTTTATGATTAGTAGCCTTACCAGGTCCATCACCATTAACAGTAAAAGCATTACGCTGTGATGCTGATATAAACTGATACAGTGGCTGATGAGCTGATGACTCCCACTTATCATTGAGGGTATTAATAAGGAAATTAGTATTCGCACATTCTGCCTTGGCTCTTAATCCAGCTCCTATTGCGTCAGTAGTATTCTTACCTTCATCTCTGGCTTGCTGTCTAGCAATCTTAAATACTTCGTCACAATCTGTCAAGCTAATAAAGTCAGGCAATGACATCCCAAGTCTCTCTGGAGATACATATCCTCTCGATGTAGCTGGCTTATTATTTCTATACTTAGAAGTGATCACTGCTGCAGCATGTTGCTGTACTGGATTAAGTACACCTACGAACTGTGGCTTACTGCCCTTATGTATACCTCTATTAAGTGCATCTACTATGATGTCCTGACCTGAAGTGTACACACGTCCCACATCTCCATAGTAAGACTTAAGTATACCTAACCTACGGTGCTCTAAGAATAATGACATCTCACCTTGTGTCATAGATATATAATTGACATATGGCTTAAGCGCTACACCCTTGGGTATATCATTACGTCTTATCCTGTTGTCTATGTTAATTATATCCATACTGTTAGCTTATTCTATTTACAGAAAGATTACTATTATTGATATCCCATGTAAGCGACTGTATACCTTCCGTAAGTGCATAGACTCCTGGCTCTATTCTTCTGAATGTGATGCCTGTCGTCCGTAGATTGTTATTACCATCTATCAGTGACTGATCTATATATCTCTGTGTGACATAGACTTTCTTATCACCCTTATAATCGAATGATATACGATAGGTCCTACTGCTACCTATGAAGATATTATCGATCTTAGGTCTCTGGAATACGGGTATGACACCATTATCTAATATGCTATCATTCTGATCTTGTAGGTTATCATTCTGATTCTCCAGCTGATCTATGACATTGCCTTGATCGTCTATCTGCTTATTCTTTTGGGATAATGAATACCCTAAGAATGCAGCGACACTTGCAAGACCTATTAATAATATGTTGCTTCCTTTTTTCATTATGCTACGCTTCTATTATTTCTTATTGATTGTACGATGCTGTATACGAACCATGCGAGGATAAGACCACCTATGACCTTGACAGCTACGCTGGTATTAGATGCTGGTACGGACTTATTACTGAGTCCTACTTTCTCTGCTATCGGTGTCCCTGCATATGATCGCTTCTTGATATAAGGACCTTCTACATCAAACTGTGTACCTGGTACTGCATCCATGATGACATCTCTACCATCCAGCACAGCTACTGGATATACATGTCTGTATGATGGCTCACCGGCTCTCTGTACTGCATCATAACGGTATGGTATACCCATACGTCTGAGTTGTGATGATACGAGTGGAGCGAATGACTTACAATCTGATCCACAATACACCTTATTACCTATATCACAAGTTCTGTTCTTCCACGCGAAGCCCGGTGCCTTGACGATCTCCATACCATTAGGATCATTTCTATATTCTACATTCTGCTTGACAGTATTATATAGATCTCTCAGACCATCATATGATGCATCGAACTGACCTATAGATAATGACTGCTGATCCAGCTGCCTATCTACTGCCATGACTTGATCGAGGATATCTTCTACATAAGCTTTCTCCTTGACAAGGGTGACCTTATCATTATCAGCGACATATAGTGCTTGTGGTTTTCTTGATATGTTATATGATCTGTCCATACTATCCTCCTACTCTTATGATGTCCTTAATGATAGGAAGTCTCTGACCTGCTACTGTGGCATTACCTCTGAGTGTCATATCCGTAGGTACGCCACTTGTGATGATACCGAGTATATTATTAGCTAAGTCACCGATGCTGAGATCTATATCGAATGATAACATACGGACCTCATTAGATACGAGTACTAATGGATCACGGAATGCTATACTTGTGAGCTTCTGATTACCGAGATAGATATCTCCTAAGAAGTTCTGTATCTGCAGATTAGATGGCAGTAGATTTCTGACATCTATATCTATACGGAACTTAAGACCTTCTAATGGTCTGAGTATATTAAATTTCCATCCTGAGAAAGATACTTTCTCGAATGTGAATTGATTACGGATCGTCTCACTTACATTATCACGTGCAAAGTAGAGTAAACCCAAAACGAGTGCCCCTATAGATCCATATGTGATTACCTTACTATTCATGATTAGTTAAGTCTATTAATAGTGAGATGATCTATGGCCTTAAGCATAGGCAACTGCCGTGGTACCGTAGAGAATACGATATTATCAAAACGTGGGGCAAAGCTCATCACATCTTGTAGATCTGTGACGACCTGACCTCCAGATACTTGATTATATAAGCTCACTCCCTCACCAGCTAACTGTACGAACTGTGAGAATGATTGTGATAATAATTCTGATCTACGATTATCATATAGTTGCTTAAGCCTCCTATAATCAGATTCTAACATCCAAGTACCTGGTACCGCTTCTATATATCCTAATGATGGTAATTGTGAGATAGGTATAACTACATTATCTGCGCCCTGATATAGTGGTAATATTATGATAGGCTGTCCTGCGAATGATTGCGGATCATAGCATGTCTGTATCGTAGTACCTGTACCTCGTTGTGTACCTAACCATGGCCCAGGTCCATTACATACAAGCTGCTTAGATGCAGAACGGAATGAGCTAAACAGCAAAATGCCTAAAGCCCCTAATCCTCCTAATGCTAATAATCGCTTATTCAATATGTGATAATTATGTAATTATAATGTGATATCAATTCTCCTATACCGACACAGAAAAAGCATCCCGATATTATCGGAATGCTTTTTAACTTTCTTTTCACTTAAAAAAGTAACTCATAGTTCGATAACTGATTATCCACCTAAAAAGAAAAAATTGATTCTACACCTTCAATTTGATAATACAATATGTGGGATATTATATAAGGGTACTACGGTTGCGTGTATGTCTGTGTAGCTGCGTGTACACGTGTGTAATAGTGTGCAGATAAGCATAACTATGTGTAGATATATTATTACTTTAGTATCGTAATTATCATATTAATCAATCAATAAATAGTACAATTATGAATATCAAAATCTTAAGTTTTCTCTTATTATCAATTAGCTTATGCATGATATCATGTGGTGAGGATGATCCTTGTGACGGTGTCGTATGCGAGAATGGACAATGTATCAATGGCATATGTGAATGTGAGGAAGGATACGAGGGGGTATTCTGCAATACTGAGATAGTACCGTCATCTATAGAACTAACTATCAGTATATCCGGATGTCCATCTAATAAGCCTGATGGTAATGCATGGGATATATCAGGTGGAAGACCTGATATATTTTATCAGATAAGAGAAGAGAACGGTAATAGTGTATCAGAAAGTGGAGCAATAATAGACTTTGAATGTGGTACTAATAACGGCATTACATTTTTACAAAAGACTACTCTA
>ENA-ORXT01007121-ORXT01007121.1-marine-metagenome-genome-assembly--contig:-NODE-7121-length-10122-cov-15.783673_pt1 | contig 10122 bp, 3 predicted proteins | sample MGYA00237868_ERZ511482 | MGnify/ENA metagenome assembly ERZ511482
ACTCTTGATTTTAAAGAAAAAACTAGGAACAAAATAAGCTACCCAAGAATGTAAATTTATTTCTACACCGTTCCTAACATTAGTTGCTAACTCTTTTTTATTTATAAATGAACTCCTTCTCTTTGGAAAGCAATATTAAGTACACTGTGCATTAAGTATCGATGAAAAAATAAATTCCACTTTTAGATTTTTGAAATGACTATTTTTTCTATAATTCTTCAAATCATACAAAAAATACTCCTTTCAAAAATGTAGAACTTATTTTTCATATTCATTAAGAGAAAAAGTTTCTTCATATATAAATCGCTTCGATAGATATAATCGCTGCTTTCTTAAGAAGAAAACCTATATTATTTTAAATAAAGCAATTATTCGTTCGTTAAATTTTGGCTATATACTATAACATCTTTTAAATGTTCTTTCATGGCTTTCGCTGCTAATTCTGGTTGTTGATTTACGATATATTCTAAAATATCTTTGTGTTCTTCTAAAGAACGATAAAAACGACCATCCTTACAAACATCTAATTTGGTAAAACTCTTAACAATATCCGGTGTAATAATCAGCATTAAGGAGGTCAATACTGTATTTTTTCCAGCTTCCGCAATTTTCAAGTGAAACAATAAATCTTCTTCAACGGCAGGTAGCCCATTTTTTACTTTTCGTTCATAAGCATCTAAAGCATTTTTAAGCTCAATGATGTCATCTGTAGTACGACGAAGAGCTGCCATTTTTGCAGCTTGTGTTTCTAATAAAACCCTTGTTTCTACCAAAGCCTCAAAATCACTTTCTTCTAATTTCAGTACATCCGTTATTAAGCCTTCAAGAGCAGCAATACCAATACCAGCTACAACTGTCCCACTCTGGGGCATTGTTTTTAGAATTCCATAAAACTCTAGTTTGGCAATAGCGTCTCGTACAGAAGTGCGACCCACTCCTAGTCTTTCTGCCAATTTACGCTCTGAGGGAAGTTTATCACCTGGTTCTAGTTGCCCCGTAGTAATTAATTCTCTTATTTGCTTAATGATTTTATCAACAGGTGATTCCACCTCTATTTCTCGAAAGTTTTTCAACATAAGTTTCAATTCAGTTCACTGTAATCTTAAATCAGTTCAGATAAGAATCGCTTGCTTAGGAACGAAGGAAAAATAAAATGAATATTTTATTTTAAAAAACAATCCCCATGAGGGTTTGAGTATCAAAAATTATAAATCTATTTTTTCCTGTTTTTGAAGTAGAAGAGGGGCAACTCCTACAATGTCCAAACAATAATAACACAATTATTTCCAAACTATTTAATTGGTTGACCAATTAATTTCAAAACAAAGGTAAAGTAAAAAATTGGTTGACCAAATTTTTTTTGTAAAAAAAGCAATACAGTGTGAAAAAAAATCAATATGAAGTATTGTTATTGAGAAAATAAGCGAAGCAACATCAAAAAAAATACAAGTATTCCTGTTTTATGCATTCGCTATATAATAGAAGCGAAGATAGGTGACAAAAGTCAAATTATAAAACCGCCAATTCTAAATTTTAAGGTTTCCCATCTAGGCTGAGCTTAGGATTTAAAGTTGATATATTGAAATATACTATTTGTCATTTATTATATATTTTCTGTTTTTTTCACCCTTTGTATCCCTTTTGTTATCCTCTTTGGGGACCTTTTTTGATAGGTAAACACTTATCTTTAAGGAATGAAAATAGGATAAAAATTAAACAAACTAACTATTAAATATAGCCCTTAAAAAACCTTTTTCAAATAACTAATTTTCATAGCGCCTATCAATTAGCTTTCGTCTGTTTTTAAGCAGCAAAATATGGCTTCTCAATTACTAGCTAAGTACTAGGACAAAATAATCCCTTTTAATTTACAATTATCTCCGAACTAAGATTTAATTAATCACTTATTCCAAACCAATTATATGAAAGAATCACACACTCTTAATCTAATTTTCCTATTTTTTATTTTTTTACTTTTTGCACAAACTTCTGCAATTTCGCAGACTATATGCGTAACGGAAAATGTAAGTTTAACGAACCAAACTGCAGTCGATGATTTCGTTGCCATGCACAGTAGTGCAAGTTGCAATACTATCGTTGGCAACTTATCTATTAGCGGCAGTATTTTTATCGCTGATGCCATCACCGATATTTCTGGGTTGAGTTTCTTGACCACTATCGATGGAAATCTTTCTATTAACCAAGATAACTTAGTAAATCTAAACGGTTTTCAAAATCTACAAACCGTTTCTGGCTCACTTTCCATTACTAACAATGATGCTTTAACCAGTATCGCTGAGTTAGCTAATTTACAAACGGTATCGCAAACCTTTTCTATTTCCAGTAATGCTGCGTTAACTAGTCTTGCCACTTTAACGAATCTTAGAACAATCGGAAATGATTTTAGGATTATTAGCAATCCTTTAATTACTTCTCTTGATGGCATACAATTCGTTACGGATATTGGCACTGAACTCGAAATTAGAAACAACGATGCGCTCGCTGATTGCTCTGCCGCTTGTACATTGATTAATAATAACATTGCTGCTAGATATGATATCCGAAATCCTTTTGCACCTTGCACTTCTACGCTTGCTATTACTATTGCCTGTTTACCTGATGGTAGCACCTATTATAAAGAACGAATAGCAGCTACCCATACAAGATGGGCATCGGATGACTTTGTCGCCGAGTGCATAAGTCAGTAACTAAAGCCGCCGCTACATGCAAAAATTGACAAAGAACCCTAAATTTAATTAGAGCGTCAACTAGTTTTTTATTAAAAAAAAATTGTCAGCTAATAGCAAAAAAATAAATATTATAATATTTATTTTTTCGTATCTTTACTATAAAAAGACCCAAAAACAACTACTGATTTAAGTATAGAATCCTATTTCATCAAATTAAGGCGATAAAAATTGTTGGCTTATGCTTTTCAAAACTCAATATTGATAGTACAAATTCTCTGTATTTGTTAAAGTTTTAACCTCCAATTCGTCTTTCTTTCCATAACCTTTCCATCTAATACTTATCGGTAGTCAGTACCTTTTTTCAACATTTAAACCGATTAGCCATGACTGTTTTAAGTACCCCTAAATTGTATTGTAAAAATCCTTTCTTGCCCTTTTATTTTTCAAATAAAGAGCCCTTCCTTATCGACTAAATAAGACTTTCGTTATAATCCATTACCTCTCTCTTTAATAGTTGCCCAATTATTATTCACTCAAAATGCTAGGTATAGCCACCTACAAAAACCGATTTGCATGAAAAAATTATCAATTCTTAATAAGTGCTTTCTCTTTTTTCTTTGTTTCTTTTTTACCCAGACTATATTGGCACAGATTATCTGCAGCACTGGTAATGAAAATCTAACTACGCAAGAGGCTGTTGAAGCTTTTGTAAATGCGCATCGTAGTAGTGGTTGTGCTACACTTGATGGCGATTTAACCCTTAGGGGCAGTACCATTAATGATATTTCTGGCTTAAGCTTCTTGACTAAAATCAATGGATTTCTTAATATTTCTAGTAATCCTAATTTGGAAAATTTAAATGGGCTACAAAACCTACAGGAAGTTTCCAAATCAATGAATATCTCTGCTAATGCTTCCTTAAATGATATTACTGATTTGTCCAGCCTTAGAACAATTGGAGAAGGTTTCAACATTAGTTCCAATACGATACTGCCTTCTGTAAAAGGAATCCAAAATATAACATCTATCGGACAAAGACTTTCCATTAGCTCTAACACTTCACTTTCTGATTGCAAAGCTGCTTGTCCTTTAATTAATAATAATATCGCAAGTTCCTATAGTATTGCTAACCCTAATTCGCCTTGTACTTCTACAGTTGAGATTACTGACTTCTGTTCAGGTGTTACTACTTGCCCAACAACATTAGATTTCACCACTTCAGCAGATGGAACATTTGTCCTTTTTACGGCCATATCCAATCTTCCTTTTAACAACTATACTTGGGAATTTGCCAATCCATTTGGGCTTGGTGTTACGACTAGGATGTCAAGCGAGCCTACAATAATTCATACTTTCGATTTTGAGGGGGACTTTTTGGTTACTTTGACCGCTATGCAAGAAGGTTGTTCGCCACTTTCTATTACAAAAGATATTCGAGTAGGTAGATTTTGTAATGGTTTTAGTCCAGAAATAGTTACAATACCAACCACAGCAGGTTCAAATACAGGGATGGCACAGGTGGTTGGTGCTAACCCAAATTCTGAATTTCAATATTTAGTAGAATGGTTTATTGGACCTGACCGAACAAAAGTACCAAACGAAAGTACAAACACTATTGAAAACTTGCCAGCAGGAGAACATTACGCTCGAGTTTATGATTCAGACGGAGTCTGTGTAAAAGCTATCACATTCACTATTGAAGAAGAAATAGTACCACCACTAGAAGAAGAAAAGGATCCATTAGCTTGTGTAGATGGGCTAGACAATGACCGAGATGGCAATACAGATTGCCTAGATGAAAGCTGTGCTGAATTTTGTGCCACTATCTGTCAAGTAGAAATGGGCCCAGCTAGACAGGTACGATTAACCACGCAGTCGGAAGTAAATAATTTTGTACGCTATTTTAATTGTAAAGACTGTTCCACGATTCATGGAGATTTGATTATTGAAGGTTCGACCATTACAGATATAAGTGGTTTAAGTTTTCTAACAGTAGTGACAGGAGAGGTACAAGTACTTACCGCCCCCAATCTATCTAGCTTAAGAGGTTTAGAAAATATTCAGGTCATTGGGGGGCAACTTAGAATTTCAAATGTAGATGGTATAACCAGCTTAGAGGGTATTAATGGTGCCGCCTTAGGTAGTCTAAGACATAATTTGGTCGTCCGTGGTAATGAAAATCTAGTAGACATCTCTGCCTTAGAGGGTATTACTTCAGTAGATGGTCACCTAATTATTGTTAAAAATCTAGCACTACCCAATCTTGTGGGTTTGCAAGGAATAACCAGCGTGACCGGAAGAGTCTTTCTACAAGAGAATCCTTCTTTAAGCAGTTGTACGGCCTTATGCAATTTGTTTATAGATGGATTTACAAGAAGACCTATTCATATTAATGGCAACCCTGAAACTTGTAAAACACCCTATGAAATTGGTACTTTATGTATGGACCCAGAAGTGTTCCGAGACAATTACAGTAGGTCCCTAACTACAATTTTTTCTTATGAAACAGATGTGAATAGAGTGGATTTTACAGCATCAAGTACGCTCCAAAATCCCCGCTATTATTGGACATTAGAGGACTCTATATTTGTGGTTACTACCGATTCTACCATGAGTTATTTTTTCCCTTCGGATAGAACTTATGATGTTACATTAAGAGTTGTAGGAAACAATGGAATAGATGTTATTACTAATTCGGTTACAGTACCATTTATGGCAGAACCTGAAAACGATGAAGATATTTGTCTTAACAGAATTGATGATAATGCAGATGGCTTATTAGATTTTGAAAGTCCAATCTGTGCAAGTATTTTAGGTAAAGATATAAGTGGCAATTTTACTTATTCTATCTCTGGCAATGAGTTAAGTCTAAGTGAAAGTCTTCTTGGAGAACATACTTCTTTTACATGGGAAAGCCCTTATCCAATCGTACAAAATATACAATCGCTACCCCCTGAACCTAGTAGCTATAATATTTGCTTAATTGTCAAAAATAAAGATGAGGCGACTTTTAGAAGATGTCGAACGATAACCGTAGGTAGTGATTGTGAGGACACAGCAGAAGCCTGTTCCGATGGTATAGACAATGATGGAGACGAATTCATTGATAGCGACGATCCAGATTGTGCTTGTTCCTTAGAAGTTTTAGGGGTAGATTGTTGTAGCAATTTTACAGCAACTGCGGATGTTGCAAATTCTGCCTTTGTAAATGCTACAGGAAGTATTGAGTTATATGTATCAGGAGCTAGTAATAATCTTGCAAATATTACAGCAGTATCGGATAATGCTACTTTTATGGCCACAGGCTCAAGCTTTATCGCAGAAAATTTAGCGGCAGGTATGTATACTGTTATTTTAGCAGATAATTCCTTTAATTGCCAAACTGAAATAACCATAGAAGTGCAAGCAAATGAACCTTGTCCAGACCCTGTTCTAACAGATTTTACCCATACCACAGATGGTCTACAAGTACTCTTCATGGCTGATTTAACGCATAATGCCTTTATTGATACCTATACTTATACCTTTGGTAAAAATGAAGCTAGTGCGATTTCTCTTACTGGTGGCGCATTTTATGATTACGCCGCACCCGGTATGTATGAGGTCAGCTTGACTACTTATGGTCCCTGTGGAATGACTACCATTACTAAAACGATTACTGTGGAAGAAGAAGTAATTTGTCCAGACCCCATCATCACAGATTTCACTTCTGCCATAAATGGCTTATCGGTCAATTTCACAGCAGATCTTACTCATTCAGACTTTATTAGTAATTATAGTTATTCCTTTGGCGAAAATGGAATCAATGCCTCTTCCCTTACAGGAGAAGCCATGCACACCTATTCCGCCCCCGGCATGTATGATGTTAGATTGACTACTTCAGGTCCTTGTGGAACGAATACAATTACTAAAACGATTACGGTTGAGGAACCAGTTAATTGTGATAATTTTAGTGCGGATATTAGCGTCATTCACCCAAGCAATAACCAAGCAAATGGGCGAATTATTTTAATTCCCTCTGGTGAATCTACTATTAATTCTGTACAAGTATTTTCCACTTTAGGATTTCAATTACAAGACAACTCCGTATTTATAGCAACTAATGTAGCAGCAGGCACTTACGACATCGAAGTCGTGGACGTTGAAAATAATTGTTCTAAAACCTATACGATTACGGTTGGAAATCCGATGGTGGATTGTACTAGTCTATCCGTAACTATTACTAAAGAAGAAACGGGTTGTTATGGACAATTTAGTGCTAGTATTCAAGGCGGACTTGCCCCTTTTATCTATTTATGGACCGCAGACGGGTTAAATAATAACCCTACATTTACACCTAGTGTAAACTATCTTGGGGAGCAATTCTTAACGATTGTGGATGCCAATAATTGTGCAGATACGGTCTTGTATGAGGTAATAGTAAGAGATAGTGTAACTGCTAGTTTTACCTATACGATTACGGCAGATAGCGTTAATTTAGTAAATACATCTAGCGGTAACTTCACCAGTTTTCAATGGACTTCTAATATGGGTACGCCCATTAATAATAGCATTCCTTTACCGCCCCCTGGTTCTTATACAATTTGTTTATTGGTAGAAAATGATTGCGGTGCACAAGATATGATGTGTCAAACGATTGTGATAGAAGCACCCACAGGTATTTGTCCGACTGGCATCATTAACTTAAATTCTCAAGCGGAAGTAGATGCTTTTGTAGCCACTTATAGTAGCTGTGACACCCTACCCTTCGGTTTAAATCTTTGGGATCCAAACATAACCGACATCTCTGGTTTGCAATTTATCAAAGCGATAAAAGGTAATTTAAGGTTAACTAGACTACATAGTCTAACCGATTTATCTGGTTTTAGTAATTTAGTAGAAGTTGATGGGTTAGAACTAAACTCTAACAATTCTTTCACTGATTTAAGCGGATTAGAAAATTTACTCATTATTGGGAAATTAGATATTATCAATAATAACGCTTTAACAGATATAACGCTATTAGAAGATGTTACTTCTATAGCCTCTATGAGTGTCTCCCAAAATGATAATTTAAATAATTGTAGCACGATTTGCAAATTAGTTGATTTAGGAACAGTACAGGGTATTGTAAATATATTAAATAATGATTCTGATTGTAACAGCCTTAGTCAAGTAACAACAGCTTGCGCAACTCCCATAGATATGGATAAAGACGGTATATCAGCAGCCTCCGATCCTGACGATAATGACCCTTGTGTGCCAAATCCACAAGCGAATGCCTGTGACCCAATATTTATCAACTTCCCATGGTTGCTAAACAATCTTGATCCATCCGACTGTACGACAGAGACTATCACCGTCTATCAAGCGGGTGCATTTAATTATCTTTTTGTAGAAACACCAACTGGCGATTCGCTATTCTTGGAGACGGGACAATATTATTGTGAAACCACTCCTAGATATGATTGCGTAATTGCTTATGGATTAACAGAAATCGTAGATGCTTGGACTTGTGGCGATTCTGGATCTCCAACAGACAATGATGACGATGGAGTTTTATCAGATGTAGATCCCGATGACAATGACCCTTGTGTGCCAAATCCTATTGGGGTTATTTGCAGTTCAAATCCAGATTGTAATAATTATACAGGAACGATGGTGCTGGCACTCTGTCAGGGAGACCCTTTTTACTATATCGAATTAGCGGATGGTTCTTTATTAGCACCAGATATAGTAAGTGGTTTAGGGTACGAACCTCAGAATGGTCAACAAGTTAAATTTGATTATGTCATTCCTGATTTTCTGTTTGCTTGTAATATTGGTGCCCAAACGGTTGAAATCACTTGTATTGAAGCCGTTCCACAACAAGGCAACGACCCAATCTTTGAAGATTTTCCTTGGTTAACGACTAAGGTACAAGAAAATAATTGTACTACAGAAAAAATAACCGTTTACCAATCTGGTGCCTTTCAATTCCTTTTTGTAGAAACACCAACGGGCGATTCTTTATTCTTCGAAACGGGTCAATATTATTGTGCAACTACATCAACTTACAATTGTGTAAATGCTTATAGTTTAACGGAAGTTGTATATACTTGGGCTTGTGGGGATTCTGGTCCTACTATTACAGACAATGATAATGATGGTGTTTTATCTGACATTGATACCGATGACAATGATCCTTGTGTACCGAATCCTGTTGGAGTCAACTGTAATCCAATAAATAACGACCCAATTTTTGAAGATTTCCCTTGGTTAACAACTAAAGTCCAAGAGAATAACTGTACTACAGAAAAAATAACCGTTTACCAATCTGGTGCCTTTCAATTCCTTTTTATAGAAACACCAACGGGCGATTCTTTATTCTTCGAAACGGGTCAATATTATTGTGCAACTACATCAACTTATGATTGTGTAAATGCTTATAGTTTAACGGAAGTTGTATATACTTGGGCTTGTGGGGATTCTGGTACTGTTACTACAGATAATGATAATGATGGATTTTCATCAGATGTAGACCCGGATGATAATAACCCTTGTGTGCCTGATGCACAAGCAAGTAACTGTGCCCAAGCACCTAATTGTGAGAATAACACGGGTACGATTTTCTTTGAAACTTGTGATGATGGTTCCATATTCTATTTTATCCGTTTAGCGAACGGGGAAGTATATGATCCATACTTTGCCGATGGCATCAGCTTCGATCCAAGAGAAGGGCAAATCGTAAAATTTGATTTTGTAATTCCAGATTTTGTTTCGCCTTGTTCCATCACAGATCAAACGGTAGAAATTACCTGTATAGAAGAAATACCACAAGTAGTAGATGACCCAATTTTCGCTGAATTTCCGTGGTTAGCTACTAAAGTTCAACCCAACACTTGCACAGAGGGGCAAGTAACTGTTTATCAATCAGGAGCGTTCAAATTTGTCTTTATCGAACAAGCAACAGGAGATTCTTTATTCTTCCAAACAGGACAATATTACTGCGAGTCTACGCCTACCTATGATTGCGTAGCAGCTTATAATTTATCAGTAATAGTAGATACTTGGACTTGTGGACAGTCACAAACAATCATCAGTCCTAAGACAAACACTATAGCAAGAAAAGAAAGTATAGCAATTGCAGATTTCACATTGTTCCCCAATCCAACAACGGGGCAGTTTACAGTAAGATTACCAGCTTTATTACCGATGGAACAAAACCTTACTATTTTTAATACACAAGGTCAACTAATAAAAACGATACAAATATCTACGGACCAAACAACCTATACGCTAGATTTAAGTGGACAAGCCACAGGCGTTTATCTAGTACAAATGCACTCCAAAGAAGGGGTCATTAGCAAACGTTTGGTGTTGCAGGAATAGTGGTTTGATTATTAACAAACCTTTCATATGGAATAGGAGATTTAGTAAAATCCCCTGTCCCACAGATTTTAGGTCTTTTGTC
>ENA-ORXT01007122-ORXT01007122.1-marine-metagenome-genome-assembly--contig:-NODE-7122-length-10121-cov-5.364397_pt1 | contig 10121 bp, 8 predicted proteins | sample MGYA00237868_ERZ511482 | MGnify/ENA metagenome assembly ERZ511482
AAGCGTGACCCGGGAACAGACAGAACCATCAATTAAAGGAAATTAGGAACTTGACTAAACAAACCAATTAGAGAAGCGGACATAAGCATGATGCATTTTTTCCAAAAAACAAAAAACCAAACAGCCTGTATCGTAGCACAATAATTTTGAGATTGACTCATATCCCCGTTGCTTTATCGGCTAAAAAAAGCGCGCGGACGACCGCGTATTTCCGAGCTTTCAAAAGGGACGACCCAATAATTTTGCGGAGGCTTTATGTCTTGGGTTTACTTAATCGTCGCCAGTTTTTTTGAAATAACTTGGATCTATGCGCTTAAACGGGTAACGGACCGGTCTGATATCTCAGCAATCTTCATCACTCTCATCCCGCTCTTATTCAGTATTTTGTTCCTGTCCCTCGCCGTGCGCACTATCTCAATTAGCGTTGCCTATGCTGTTTGGACGGGCATCGGCATTATTGGAGCGCTCACGATAGGCGTAGCCCTTTATAACGAGCCAATAGACTCGGCGCGTTTGATTTGTGTTGGTCTCATCTTAACGGGTATAGTTGGAATTCATTTTTCTGAACTTCGCAGTTAACGTATTCACCGGGAGAGCGTAATATGGTTGGATCTACAAATCTTCCGCAGCTGTTGGCCTCCATGAGCCCGGCATTGCGAGATGAGATATTTGTTTTCATCACCGTCAAACCTAATGACCCCATGCCCGAAATCGATGCTGTGATGCGGTTTGAAGAAGCGGAAGGCGTAACACTTATCGCGCCGTTGACCGCAGCCAAAGTCACCAAGCTCGTGTATGAATTTCCCTGCCGTATGATCACCTTGAATATACACTCATCACTCGACGCTGTCGGGTTTTTAGCCGTAATAACGAAGCATCTAGCAGCGCTGAATATTGGCGTTAATCCTGTGTCGGGATTTTATCACGACCATCTTTTTATTCCGGAAGACCGCGCAGACGATGTGATGACAGCTCTGGCCGAATTGTCGGAAAAATACCGCGAGGACATAACTGCAGAATAGCTCAGCTGACCGTGAATTGGGACGAGCTCTCAAATAATAATTGAGCCCAAACAAAAATGGGGCCCGAAGGCTCCATTTAAACATTCATTTCTAAACGCTCTACTCGAACCGATACTTAAATCGAGCACCGACTGATCGCGGGGGAAGAACATTTGTTCTGAAACGCCTGACATTCGCAGGGAACGGATCGCCGTCAAATGCCGGGATTGTCTGATTATTCAGCTGCGTGTTTGCAGCACTTGTTTCAGAAAAGTCGTTGAAAATATTGTCAGAGTAAACGGTGAAGTCCCAATTCTCAGCCTGATAACCAACGGCGACATTGGCTCTACCATATCTCGGTATCGTGAAGCTCCCGCCTCGGCCTCCTGCGAAGGATAAGACGTCGTCTTGCCAAGCATAGCCGGCATTGATCATCACACCGTCGCCATTCGACAGTGGAAACTCATAATCGCCGAAGATCGAGAACTGTGTTTTTGGTGAACCGGGTAAGCGATCACCATCCTGTCCGGGTTCAGTTGATGTGCTGAAACCGGGCGGTTGGATAGTTTGGATAAGTCCGGGAACATCCGCCGTCAGTTCAGCGTCAGTATAGCTGACATTGCCGCGTAAATTTAAGTTCTCCGTCACGCGCCATATGCCGTCTAATTCAAAGCCGATACTTCTGGCAGAGTCTGCATTGACGACGATGGATGTGCCCGCATTGATAGACGTAGTGCTGATTTGCGGGTCTTGCCAATCAATGTAGTAAACAGCGCCATTCAAACGTAAAGCCCCATCGAACCAGGTTGTTTTGGCTCCAATTTCGTAATTGTTGGTGGTGTCCGACTCTGCTCCCGTTTCATCCAGCAGAACAATGTCATTGGGATCATCACTGAATTGCTGCCCGGGAGTGAAGAGACATAAATTCTGCTCTTCATCCATGAAAGCGTTATCCGTGCAGGTCTCTCCCCCATTTGTCAGACCGACCCTGAAGCCCTGACTAAACGTTGCATAAACTGTGTTTCCGCCACCAAATTTGTAGGATGTATTTACTTTGAAAAGTGTGCCTGTTCCCGAGTCATTATCATCCAACGTGAGTTGGTCCCTAATGTCGGAAAGTGGGAATGGAGTAAACGTCGACGCATCTGTGAAGAATGGAAATTCTGTCTGGTTCGCGGTATCTAGATCAAAGTCGTAATATCTGATGCCCCCGGTGATCGACCAAGCGTCGGTAATATCAAAGCCGACTTCACCGAAAACAGCTTTTTCCTCCAAACGTGTACGGTCGGCTTCGAAAAACTCAAGGTTGTTCAAATCTTGGCGAAATCCAAAATCAGCATTAAATGCCCCGATACCGGGCGTAAATTCTGATGAAAGGGCATCATATTTGTTTTGATTATAAAACGCGCCAACGATCCAATTGTAGCGATTATCGCCCGTTGAAACCAAGCGAAGCTCTTGGTTGAAGATTTCCGTTTCTTCGTCTTCAAATGTGAAGGCTGTGAACGTTGGGAATGTCTCATAATAATATTCAAGGGATATAAGAAGATCAGTTTGATCTCTTTGCCCGTTTTCATCAACGGTTGCATACCCTGTTGCTGACGTAAGTTCAGCAAACCCGAGGTCAGCGACAACCTCTAAAGCCAGCAAATCGGTATCTCGCTCATTGGGTTCGATAACGCGTCCGCCAAATTCATACCTACCGGATGGAATGGTATCGGTTCTGAATGAGGTCGTATTCCGGCCGCCATAATCCCCTTCTTGGAAGTAATAGGTCAGAGTCGCATCAAGCTGATCCGTGGGCTGCCAACGCGCCGCCAAGCGGCCTGAGAAAATCTGCTCCGTATTGGCATCGTCAACAGGACGGAAGTTGCTCTCATCCGTGAAGTCATCCGGTTCAGAGGTTCCGATAGTTCTGACCACATAGGGGTAGTCAATAAAGCCTTGGTCATCTTGAAAATCTACCGATGCACGAACTGCGAACGTGTCTGAGATCGGTGCATTGATTGTAAACCCTGTATCTGAGCTGATACCGTCGCCGCCTTTATAGGTATAGACGCCAGCCCTCAGCTCTAAGGATTCGGCGGTAAAATCGGGCTTGGTTGGAATATAGCGGATCGCGCCGCCAAGTGTGCCTGCACCGTATAACGTGCCCTGAGGCCCCAAAAGAACTTCTACGCGTTCTAGATCGTTCAAGCGGAGATCGACGAAAAGCGGAATTTCGCCGATATAGGTTGCGACTGTTCCGCCACCATCTTCTTGACCGAAACTATTTTGAACAGGTTCGGCGTTCAGTCCGCGGACAACAATTCGGTTTCCGTCGCGACCGCCTTGATCAGAAATATTCAAACCGGGTACGAAAGCGCCGAGTTCAGAGAGATCGCCGAAACCCTGGTCTTCAATCTGCGCAGCGCCAATGGCCGCGATATTGATTGGAATATCCTGAATGGATTCTGCACGGCGGGTGGCCGTCACGATAATCGTGTCATCATCTGTAACTTGCGCTTGAGCGACAGAGCCGTACCCGATTGTTCCGATTGGGAACGCAAGTAGACTTGCTGTGAGTTTCAACCGGCCCCTGAGGTTCATGGTAGATGTCATAACGTTCCCTTTTTACGTCGCTCTTGTTGCTCACGTTTTTGTCATACTTCCTGCCGCTCAACAACAAAATCAGAATTCGAATACGTGTGTGTCACCTAAAGATGTCGTTTCCTGTGCAATCAAAAGTGAAATTTGCTTTTGATTGCATCGCCGACCGCCACTCATCCGGATCTACTATGGTTTTCGCGGAAGAAATAACTTACTCAAATTATATGGTCACATTGTCACTACAGGCCGGGCTTCAGTCTCTCCAGAACAAAGAATACAAGGCCGTCCATGCCCGCTGTATTGATGCTATTCGGAAGAACACGTCTGATCCTATTCCATATTTTCTCTTGGGCGTGATCGCCTCAGATCACGGAAACATACAAAAGGCTTTAAAGCTCTTCATCAAAGCGGAGGGCTTTGATGAAGCCAATCCATTTTACCCTGCATTCTTGAGTAAAACTTTGTCGGAGGCCCGCCGTCCGATTGACGCAAAGATTGCAGCCGATAGAGCGGTAGACCTTGAGGTCAAAGATGGATTTTTGGCCGACATGTTAGGTGTTGTTTACAGCCGATGCGGGTCGCATGAACTTGCTATACCGCTGTTCAAACGCGCCATTGAACTCGATCCAAAGCCAACGAATTTTCACTATAATCTGGGAGCTTCAGCGCAGTTCATGGGGGATTTCGAGCTCGCGGAAACCGCTTATGAAAACGCTCTTGTAAGAAATCCAAAACATTACCGGGCTTTGGCGTCGAAAATTTCACTAAAAAAGCAAACTGAAGCGCGAAATCATCTGCCGAAATTGAGAGCTCTATTCAAAACCATGCAGGGAGACGAGGAGGCGGTACATCAGCTTGGTCACGCCATCGCAAAAAGTTTGGAGGATATGGGGGAGCATGAGGAAAGCATAGATTGGCTATTTAAAGCCAAAGCGGCAAAACGAGCGCGCTACCGCTATGACCGAGAGGCCGGCGCTAAGACCTTCGCGGCCGCTGCGATGACAACGCAGGTGCAAGGCCGGAACAACTCGCCGGATGAGACGCCCATCTTCATTACAGGCCTTCCGAGAACCGGCACAACTTTGGTTGACCGCATTTTGTCGTCTCACTCCGACGTGACATCAGCGGGGGAACTCAACTTGTTTTCAGAACTGGTGAAAGCGCGGACCGGAACGTCTTCTAAACACGTTCTTGATGCTGAAACTTTTCTTGCGGCGCAGGCCATTGATTTGGCCGAGATTGGTCAAGACTATCTGCGGCAGGCACGCGACCGCATCTCCGGCGCACCTAAGTTCGTCGACAAAATGCCCTTAAATTTCTTCTACGCCGGGCTTATTCAGAAGGCCTTGCCAAATGCCCGCATTATCGTGCTGAGGCGCGGTGCGATGGACAGCTGCCTATCAAATTTTCGGCAGCTCTTATCCGTAAAGGAGTCCTTCTATAATTACACTTTCGACCTCGAGGATACGGCCTTTTTCTACCGGCAATTCGATAAGCTTATGACCCACTGGCGCACGGTACTTCCACCCAACAGGTTTCTAGAGGTTTGTTATGAAGACATTGTGCACGATCAAGAGAATCAAACACGCCGGCTCCTCGCGTTTTGCGGTCTCGATTTTGAAGAAGCCTGTTTAAGGTTTCACGAAAACGCCGCCCCGGTCTCTACCGCGAGTTCCGTTCAGGTCCGACAGCCGCTCTATTCCGGCTCGATTGGGAGATGGAAAAAATATGGCGACCGTCTTGATGGCCTAAGGGCTGCCTTAGGGCCTTTAGCAGATTAAAGCCGCTCCAGCGGAACATAGTCAATATCAAAGCCAAAGCACCTCGGCTCTACAAATTTGAGCGCTCTCTCGGTCCGGTAAAAATCAGGACATCCTGTCGCAAAGACAGCTACGCGCTGTCCGAACCGAAGCCGTTCCGCATTAATCGGCGTTCCGGTTTCATAATCGACAATCGTAATGAGATCAGGAACGCTGGCGCGAATTTTGGCACCTTGCCGCGCGAGCAGATATTCATTCTTTATATTAATGAACAGCGGTTTTTCTGTGCCGTTAAAATCTTGAATCGTCGCTTCCCCAATATCATATCCGCCAATGATACGTGTGGTCTTATCCATGACTTTGCCCGTATAAAGCAACTTACATTGTCCATAAATTGAGGTTTTAAATAAGGCCTGCAACGGCCCCAGTAAGGTGTCCGCTTGCCCCCGTTTTTCGCGCAGTAATGCGCCGAGTCTGACTGAAAAACTGACCGTTCCGGGAATGACAGTGTCTTTCAGTTGCCGCCCCGTCATGGCGTGTTCAGCTGCCGTGATCATCCCTCCCGCCGCCATGGAAAAAGCGCGAATATGCCGCTCATAGGTTTCCGTCGTGTCGGTCTCAAACGTCGCCTGGTTACCCGCGTAATCATAAGCCAGCGCTGGTGTCGGTTTCACGCCGCCGATGGGATAAGACATCATCTGCGCTTCGGGTAAGGCGCGCCCCATGCCATCGCCGTCAATGACGGGGATGCCTTTCGCCGCTGCCGCACAAATCGGAATGAGAGAATTGCCTCCGCCGATTTCGAACGAGGCCACCGCGTCAATTTTTCGGCCAATGTATTTTTCAAAAGCGTCAAGGGTCTTAGCCGCATCCTCTACGGACGGTAGAAGTTCGAGGCTAACAGTGGGCGCTCCGACGCTGCCGACCGGGACGACGAAAGCGTCATCGTCAACGTCGTTTGGCGACAGCAGTTTTACCGGGCCGAATGTCTTAAGCGCTTCAGCGGTTATGAGCTTGGGAACGTAAGGATCGCCGCCGCCGCCTGTCGCCAAAAAGACGGACCCCAAGGCGAGGTCATCCAGATGCCCGACATCTATTTTGGTGATTGGACCGGTCATAGCGCCAGCTCCCCGATAACTTTCACGCGAACGCGTGTTGCTCCCTCATCCATGTAAGGCACAGCCGTCTCCTCGATATCGACAGCGCGAATAGTCGACGGGTCTGCCCCCGCCTGTATCGCGCGCTGCGTGGCCGCTTGGGTGATGTCTTCCAAAATATCGTCCCTCGGCGTTGTCCGATAGGACACCATACGTTCTGATTCAGCCCCGACTTGCGCGATGGCCGCGCCAATTGCATTCGCGACGTCGGCATGTCTGGGACGATGAAGTTTGGCTGCTGCCTCGAGGCCGTCAGTGACTAAGACGGAACCGCCGCCGACGAGTATTACCGGCATGTCTTTTCCGCCCGGTTTCATCATATCAATGGATTGGTCCAGCATGGCCCGCATGGTTTGCCGAGCAGAGTTCACCAGGCTTTTGGGCAAGTGCGCGACTTTGGAGGTATCTCCAATATCAGCCTGACCCGACGCGACAATGATATCTGTAGCGGTGAGCTGATCACCTCCGAAAATTAATCCGTCCGTGACTAGTTTATGTCCAACGGATTGCGGCCCAACTGTTTTGCCGTCTTTTGAGACGAGACTCCCCCCGCCCAGACCTAAAGCCAAAATATCGGGCATCCGAAAGTTGGTTCTAACGCCGCCAATGTCGACAACCACATTTGACTCGCGCGGGAAGCCATTTTGCAACACGCCAATATCGGATGTAGTGCCGCCAATATCGACCACGATTGCGTCTTCTAAACCTGTGAGTTTATAGGCCCCGCGAAGAGAATTTGTTGGGCCTGAAGAAAACGTCAGCGCCGGAAAATTTCTGACAAAGTCTGAACTCATTAAAGTGCCGTCATTCTGACTGATATAGGCGGGACAGGTCAGGTCGCGATTTTTCAAAGCCCCAAGAAAAGCGTCAACAACCTTGCCTGCAAAAGGCAGCAAGGTCGCGTTCATAATCGCGGCGTTCTCCCGCTCCATCAGGCCGAGCCGGCCAAACTGACTGGACCTTGTAATTTTAGCTGCTGGAATAGCCGCGCGAATTTTAGCTGCAACAATGCGTTCAGGCTCGTCATTCATGGGAGAAAAGGCGGAGGCGATAGCTATGTTTTGAATATTCTTTTTCTTCAGATCGGCAATCAAATCTTTAATTTCTTCCTCGCGCAACTCTGCAACTGGAAATCCGTCATAGAGATAACCTCCGTGAATCATGTAGACGCTGGCATTGACGGCATTGGCCATATCTTCCGGCCAATCGATCATGGGCGGCATGCCTTTTCCAGAAGGCAGGCCGATCCGGATGACCCCTGTCTGTGAAAGGTCTCGGCGCTGAACAATGGCATTAGTAAATTGTGTGGTGCCTATCATCACTGTTTTGATGTCAGCGGCTTTCAGTCCCCCATCTGCCAATAACGTATCCAAAGCTTGCGTGATGCCGGTGACAACGTCAGCGCTTGTCAGGGCTTTTGTCGTGGAGAGGATACGGTCTCTGTCCAAAATGACGGCATCCGTATGCGTGCCGCCAACATCTATCCCGATACGCATTAAGCTACTCGCTTTTTGAGACTGAGTTTTGACAAAGCAAAATAAAGGACCGCACTTAAAACCAGAGCATCCATTGCGCCGACTTTGGTGAGGGTCGGAACCACCCCGCGATCGGCTAAAATCGCGAAGGCGGCCCCAATTGCCCAGGCCGATACAGCGGTCAGGTTGATCTCGTGATTGTCCTGTAGGGTTTCAAGATTGTAACTCTTAGGTCGCAGCAATAATCTGTCGATGATGATAACGCCGGCGACGGGGATGAAGATTATCGAGAGATACCAAAGGAAGCCTGCAAACTGATCAAGGATATTCAGGAGCGCAGCGACAACCCCCACAATGCCAAGCACAATCGTCAAAAGCTTTGTATTGAGCTTTGGGAATGTCGCTTTTGTGCTCAGGACTGTGCTGTAGAGATTTAACGAGTTTAGGGCCCAAGTCCCCGCAATCACGATGATGAATGCGCCAAGCCCCAGATTAACATCTAGCATCAGCTTTAGAATGACATCGGTTCGACTTACACCCTCAGCGTCGAAGTAACTGTCAAAGACGCCTGCGCCCGCTCCCGCCAAGCCCGCGGCCCCCATCACGAAAATTCCGACAATGAGATAGGTCACAATGGAGGTGTATACTCCGCCTCTGGGTCGCCGGATAAATCGGGTTATATCAGGTAGAATGATTGCGCCAATAATGACGGCGCCGACCACCAAAGAGATGCCGTCCCCAATGGACATGCCGTTATCACCAATAGCTCTGGCCGGGGCATCCATTGCCAAAAAGCCGGACCAGCTAGTGTCAGAGAATGCGGAGACTGCAAAGAGTATTGTGACGACAGCCAGAACCGGGACAAGCAATGTCGAGAGCAAATTGATAGCGCGAAACCCGACCAAGGTCGTGACTGTCATACAGGTGCTGGCGATGATCGCTAACGCTAAGCGCGGGATATTCATGCCCCATAAGTCCAGCGCGAGCCGGCCCACCGTATCCATAAATAAGTTTATGTTCAGTCCAAACCACCCCATCAGTGAGATGGCAAAGGCGATATTGACGACCGCCGCACCCCTGTCACCAAAAGCGACGCGGACAAGTAAATATGAACTCATGCGATTGGCTGCGCCAATATAGCCCATGACTGAACCAATCGCGACGACCACCAAAGAGCCAGTCAGAAGCGCCCAAAGCGCGTCCGCCGGAGAGAGCCCGCTGAAGACTTCGATCCCGGTCAAGAATGTTAGGATAGAGAAACCCACCATAGCGGAAATTGCCGCAACCCTCGGCCACGCCACAAGTTGATCGTCGCGTATAGGTACCGTTGAGAATTCGCTGCCGTCTTCCATACTCTCTCCCTCTGCGAAGTCATATTGGAATTCAATCCAAATAACCTATTGAATGCGGGCGGTCCTACGCTTCAGAATTTCGTTCTTGCAGTGGCATGAGAAAGCAGATTTATAAGCGTCATGTCGAGCAAAGACAAAAACATAAAACTGGATGCCATCAACCGGAACATACTTTCGATAACGCATCTGCAGTCGGATATTTCTAATCAGGACCTAGCCTACCGCGTGGGGCTTTCTCCAAGCGCCTGTTTTCAGCGCGTTAAGGCCCTCAAAGATGCGGGCTATTTTGTTAGCTTCCATACGGATTTGGATCTGGATCGCTTGGTCGAACACGTTCTCGCTTATGTCGAGTTCGCACTCGAAAATAATACCCTTGCCGCGCGCAAACGTTTTGAGGCCGAGATCGAAAAACATCCCGAATTCATGGATTGCCTACGCGTGACAGGGGATACAGATTACATCGCCTTTACCTGCTGTTCAAATACGCAATCGCTCAATGCACTCATTGACCGGATCTCAGGGATTGATGAATTGGGGATTAAAAACGTCAAAACGCGGATAATCTTAGAGCGGGCAAAATGGTACCTCGGCTACCCCCTTGAAAAGCTGAAGTGGATTGAAGGCTAGCCTAAAACTAATGACCGCTTTGCCCCCCGAGCGGCCCAAAACTGAGGGGGATAAAGTCGCCTCAATTTAGGCCGCTGGTAAGCTTTATCTATACGGTAGTATTCGTTTCGTAACGGCCGCCCGGAAAATTTTCCTGGAGATCCAATCCAGTCATCACATA
>ENA-ORXT01007123-ORXT01007123.1-marine-metagenome-genome-assembly--contig:-NODE-7123-length-10120-cov-8.929005_pt1 | contig 10120 bp, 11 predicted proteins | sample MGYA00237868_ERZ511482 | MGnify/ENA metagenome assembly ERZ511482
CGAGCTTACCCCCCTGGTTCTCGTGGGACTTCACGAATACCCAGTCTCCAACTTGGAGGGCTTCGCGGCGAGTCTGCCCGCGGTTGTCGAAGCCTCGTTTATACCGGGCCTGTGCCTTCTCCATGGTCTTCCGTACTAGGGGGATCAGGGAGTCAAGGCGCTGGAGGAAATTCTCCTTGGCTCGCCCGGGGGTTACTATCTCCCCGGGCTCGGGGCTTGCTGTAAGTCGCTCGATTGCCACGGGAGTAAGCCGTCGGAGACTGACGAACGCGAAAGGGATTTGCCCGGTGCTGCTATGCACTTGCGAATTGTAAGCCGTTACTACCAGGCTTAATTATCGGGACCACGTAACTACGTGGTCACTTACGTAGTGTCGTAGTTGCTTAACTAAGGTCTTATTAAATCGTTCGACCTGCCCATTAGTCTGGGGGTTGTAACGGGTGGCATAGTTAGTGTCAATACCCAAGGTCTTGAGCACTCCTTGCCAGAGTATGGCAGCGAATTGGGGTCCGTTATCCGAAAGAACTGAATCGGGGATCCCATAGCTAGCAACCCACGTGTCGAGGAACGCGCTGGGAACATCCAGAGCCGTGATGTCTCGAAGCGAAACAGCCCGAGTGACCCTAGTAAATCGGTCATAAATAACAAGGATGTACTCATAGCCTTCGGGGGTCCGGGGCAGAAGGCCACGTAAGTCAATGGCCAGCGCTGCGAAGGGTTCCGTCGCGGGAAGGAGCCTCATGAACGCCTTACTCCGCGTACCCATGAGCCGGTTCTTTGCACAGGTGGGGCAAGCTGCCACCAACCCGAACACGTCTATCGCCAGCGAGGGCCAGTAGTATTGGTCCCGCAGGGGCTGGTACATGCGCGTCCCACCTGGATGCGCAGCCAAGGGGGAGGAGTGCTCCGCCCGCAATACATTCTTGACTAAAGGTATATCTCATGCATGAAAACCGGTCCGCAAAACGATGTGGGAGCGTCGAAAATGGTCCTCCAGGAGCCAAAGTCTTTCAGATGACAGATATGGGAGTTCCGGCGGTACGCCGAAAACAAGAAACTGACAGTGCGAAAAGCGCCTGAATGCGCGTGGGTCGCAAGACACTGGTGAAGCGCTGCGTCTGGTTTCCAGCTCAGCAATAGCTGTTGCAACGATGATCCAGCTGATATTGCAAACCTCCAAAAAATGGCGGTTGCAGACAGAAGGGAGGCAGAGCCGAAGACAGGGCGTAGAAATGATGTCAGATTGGCAGTTCGACAAGCCTCGATCGAGCTATTGACTGAGAGTTGCCGCCAGTAATCTCGCAAGCCAATCACCGTGTCTTGCAGTAGTCACGCAGAGCCATTGCAACCCACAATGAGATTTTCTCATATTTTTGGGCCGCTTGCTTTGGCCTGAAGAGGGCATGGAGCGGGTTCTGGGCGAGACCTGAGATTTCTCATGAGATCAACACATTTCTTTAGATTCCTTGAGATCCTGATGTGTATTTCCAGTTCGCAGAGCTGCATGGGGAGACTCTGTAAGGAATTCAGATGATTCATAGCCTTTCCATTGGTCCACGTACGCTGTTGAATGACTGCAACCACTCTGTAACCGCCATATTTTGGAGGTCAGCAATAAATTCAGTCCACTCAAACTGATAGGGCGGATCAAGCCGGCTGGCTTGCATGAGACGAAAAAAAGAACACGCAATCAAACAGTAGCCCCCGCTTCGTAATCTGTGCGACCAGCGAGTGACATGAAACGATACGGCCGAGTCCAAGGGCCGGCGCTTCACTTTCGGTCCCGACCGCCAGCGCTTCCGCAATGCTCAGTCTCGACTTCTGACAGGCTGTAAGGCTCTTCATGTACATGCTTACAACTCTCCCTGGTCGAGCACGCCTCACATGCCCATCATAGAAGCATGGCGTCAACGAGGGCGCAAAAAGTACCGCAAAACCGGCACCATACTTTTTCTGCACGCACGACAAAGCTCCAAAATACAGTCCACACATCGGAACGGCGCGCATAGGCGGAAAGCTTGGGAGTTGGTGGTTCTTTCAATAGCATAAAAGTTGGCATTGGGTGCGATGGTGTCCGTCTCTGGTCGGCCTGAACATGCGTCGCCGCCAGAGGTTTTAATGCGTGAGATCCACCTTTAGGCTGATTGATTGCCCGGTCTTGAGGCTCCAAGTGGCCAAGATTACAGGAGGACCAACCGTCGAAGCCGACCCGCACCCCTCCTGTGCTGGCTTGCGAAACCGCGCGATCAGCTCGGCAGGTTCTACTGCCAGTTCGAAGGTGCCCCGGTGGGTGTCGTCCCGCGCTTGCCGCGCCTCCTGCGCGTCCCATCGGCCGCTCCGTCGCTGTTCCAGGATGGAGTGCGCTCTGTGGTTTTTCCCTGCAATGCCGACAGCGCTGGGGTACCCTGACACCGGGGCTGTTGACTGATTGTGCCTCTTGGTGACTTTGACCGACGGGCTGTTTGATGGAACGAAGGCAGCCCTGGTACGTTTGTATCGCTTCCGCGGTTACCCTGAACAGCACAAGCATTGCCTCCAGTGAGTCTGTGGGAAATATGGGTCGCAAAGACTACTAAGTCACCTGACAGGCATGCATAGTTGAGTGGGAGACGCTGCGGCTGCGTGTCGAGTGGCGGCTGCTGACGCGAGGCACTCACAAGTAGCCCGTGTGTTGAAGCATGCCCTGTCGGATATTATTGGTGACCTTCCCTGAGCCCCCAGCTGCCGCTCCGGTCTGCATTTGTGTGCCTCACCACCGGTTGAGACTCCCTTGAGGAGCCGGTCTGCACCGGGCGACCACCTACTCGGCGACCTCCGATCCACCCATTTTCGCTACTGGCCGCTGGCTCGCAGCTATGTCCAACTCGGCGCCCGCTTCCGCGCCGCCCGTCCCCGAGGCCTCCGCCCCCACGTCCCCTGACGCCTCTTTGGCCACCCCCAAGCCATTGTCCTGCTCGTTATGTGATCGGCGCTTCTCCAAGCACGAGGGAATCACGTGGCACCGTATGGCCGCGCACAAGACCGTTGTCCCGCAGCCAGGCGGCGGCCTATTGGATTCTACGGAGACTTCCAGAGGACGCAAGGGTGGAGGCGACGGCGTGTGTCAGGCGGCACCGCCATCCGCGTCGCCGCCGCCGCCGCCGCCTCCACCGCCACCCCCACCACAGCCGCCGCGTCCGCTAGCGCAACCACCCCCATCAGGGGGAGGTGGCGATGATGAGGACGGCGACGGGCGACCGGTCGGCGGTGCCGGGCGCACGCCGCCGCCGCTGGCGAGTGGCGATGGCACTGGGAGCCAGCCTGCCGACCGCGTAGCGCCCACGTTTGAATTTGACGACGCATTGTTTGGCGACGCCATGTCCAAGATGGACGCCCTGATCCGGCTGAAGCGGCGCGCGAGGAGGCCGGCCGGCCCCGCTCAAAAGAAAAGGAGGACGGCCAACGGCCGCGCGCAGCCGACCGATGCTGGATATGAATACGCCACGGTCGCGGGGGAGGCACGCCAGCACTATGAGGACCTACGCGACTGGGATGCCAAGATGCCGCTGATGACCAAGCGCAAGAACTGCCGGCCAATGCTCTGCAACTCTTACCGGCTGCGAATGGTAGAGAGATTCGCGCTCGAGTGCGGCGGGGGGGGGCTGTCCCTCATTGACCAGGAGAAGCTGTTTAACCTTTTGGACGTGTGGGACCGGACGATGCCAGGCATGCCCGTCGACGCAGGCCACTACCTCGGCATTCGCGATGCGGTCCACTCGATTAATGGGTTCAAGGACGCCCTCAAAGACGACATAGAAGACGCTTTCGAGAGCGAGGGGTGGCTCAAGGCCAATCTCGAGGTCGACGGGGAGTCGTACCAAGCCATCTTCCGCCCCGCGCTGACGGTGGGGCTGGAGCGCATGCGCAGCGCCACAGAAATCAAGCTGTGGAGCGGTGGCGACCGCCCGTCGCAGCCAAATGACCTGCGTGAGCACCCCATGGATGGGGACGCGTTCCGGCAGTGCGAGTCAGAGGTCATCAAGGAAAATAACGAGAGCAGCTTTGTGCTCGCGTTTCATGCGTTCAGTGACGCGAGCCAGTTGTCGAGCTCCGGCGGTGTGTTCTGGTGTGACGGGGTTGGGCGGCGAGTCGGCGTGGAGAGGGCTGCACCTTTAAGCGCCCAGGCGGTTGCACCGTGTGGGTCTGGGTTCTAACACGCTGTTGTCAATTTGTACTCGGATGTATGTTGCCCGTGCAACTGTTTCTATTTCTATGTTTGCGTTGAAACCAGCCCACAACCTGTACCCTCTGCGCATCAGGATTGTCATCGAGAACAGAGAAGACGTGTGGCTCACGGTGGCCTACATCCCAATCGTCCGGCCAAAAAAAGAGCCGGGGGCGGATGAGCGCGCCCGTAAGCGCCGCTCTGCCATCCTCCAGCGGGTGCTGTACCTGGTGTTCCAGTCAACCATCGCAGACAGTCACATTGGCGTGAATGTGCACTTTGTCGGCCGGGAGCTGCCGTGCTTCCCGCGCTTGCTGCTGTATATTTGTGACTTGCCTGAGGAGAAGGGGCTCCTTTGCCTCAAGGGCGGCAAGACGGCCAGGCCGTGCTAGATGTGCACCGTGACGCACAAGCTGGCTGCGGCTCCTGAGGCGCTGACCGCGGAAGACCGCGACGCGCTATCGTTGCTGAGGGACCAGGCAAAGGCTACAGGATTGCGGCAGCGCAAGGAGAGAACGAGTCGTCGGCTGCAACTCGAGAAGAGGCACAGTGCGCACCCTGTCTTACCCGCATTGGCTGGCATGGCTGGCTTGTCCACGGCCCCGTTCCACATGTACAAGATGATAGGGGTGGACGTACTCCACGTCATGGACCTCAGCGTCACGCGGATGCTGGTGCACCGGCTGGTTCGTGTGTACCCACACGCGTGTGCCGCTGCGGGGTGCGAGACCGCACCCGGTGGCACCAAGGGGGTCTGCCGCATCTCCAATCGGCGGTTTCATGCCATGGGCAGGCGCTGCAAAGCAAGTATGTCATCTCCAGGGTACGTTTGCGCGTGCCTCCTCCTGTTCTCAAGTGTTTCTTGCGCCCCTCCCTTTGGGGATGGGTGCAGGCTGCCTGTGCATCTGCTCATCGTGTTCCACTTTTTTGGAGGCAAAGTGTGCTTTTTCTGATTCTTCTTTGCACCAGAATTCGCGCATTTGTTGATCGCTTGTGGCTGCGCGCTCGCCTTGTCACAGATTCTTTGTGGCAGCCAACGAGCTACAAGCCGGATTTACAGGAAAGGAGCAACGGCTGGGGGTGTTTATCGTTCCCCACGCCATCGTCAAGGTGTTCTCCTTCGGACGCCGCAAACAGGCGGTCGGCTCCGGCGCCGTGGGCAACGAGGCACGCGGCGCAGGGTCGTCCGACGCGCATGCCCGCATCGGTGCCCAGTCGGGGGCAACTGCGACTGCCTCTAAGGCTAGATCAATGAACACCAAGAAGACCGCCGCGCGTCGGCCGTCGGCTAAGCCAGAAGCGCCCGCGCCCGGTGGCGGCGACGCCACCGAGGTGCCCGATCTCGATTTTGACGAGGGCGATGACTCGGACGACGACCTACCGAGCGGCTTCGCCTTTGATATGTAGGCCTACAAGGACGTGTGGGGTGCGACACCCTATGATGACGCGGTTACCGCTTTGTTTGCGGAGTACGCCGTCCTCTACGGTCGTGTCGCCCGTTGGACAACCTCCTCGGCCCCCCCGCCCATGACGCTGGGCGAAGCCGCCAGCCTCTCCAAGCACGCGGATACCTTTGTGAAGGAGTACATCCGCCAAATATTGGGCGAGGTGAACACGCCCAAGATTCACAAGCTATTGCGGCCATCTTTTGGACGCGATACGCATGCACGGCAACCTCCGCAATTGCAACACAAGTACCCATGAGGCTGGGCACAAGAAAGACAAGAAGTTTTACAGCCGCACAAACAAGATTATTAAGACCTTCCCCGCGCAGCTTGCTAGGCAGTCGCAGGGCACACAAGCGGTCCTGGCGCGCTTGGCCGACGAAGACGCGGTTGTCATCCGAGCCGACAAGCTCCGCCGCCAGCGCCGTTCCCTCGCGCGGGGTGGCAAGCTGACGTCCATGACGAAGCGCTCCATTTACAAGATGCCGCGCATTGCCGTCGGGGCGTTGGCGCAGCGGCCGGGCCTCGGCCGCCTCGCTTCCGTGCTGGGGATGGACCCGAACGTGAAGGTTCCAGAGCAAGGCCAGGTCAGGTTCTCGGCAGAGCTTGATTGCGGGACGCGGCTGCCCCAGACGCTTCGTGCATCGGAGAACTACCGCCGCAAGGGCGCCTGGTTCGAAGCAATCGCCTACACCGTTGCGGGGGAGGCGCCCGTCGTCGACGCGAGCGGCATTACCAATGTGCGCCTCCACTACGGGGAGTTGCGCGCTATATTGCGCCACAAGGAGCAAGACGTCGCGGTTGTATGCGACATGGATGCGGTTGAGGCGGATGCGGCGTGCCCTCTGGGGCAGCGCGAGTGTACACGCTTGAAAAGGCGCGTGCCGGCCGCCTAGCAGGGGAGCTGGTCCATTACGGCCGTGCCGGTGTCCCGCGTGCGGCGCGTTTTCCACGTCGTCCCAGACTTTGGAGAGCTTTCAGCGCGACTGGGGGTCAAGGCCCTGCCAGCGAGGTACACAGCGTCGGTCGACGAGAGGAGGGATATGCGGCACTACGAGAACGCCTTCTACCCATGGGGTTAAAGACAGGCGCGCCTGTGATTTTGTCCGCTCTGCTCCTCTGTTGTGCTCGAGCCTTCTCTAAAGACCACGTCAGCACCAGGGGCTTCCGGATCAGGCTTTTTTGGCCGGAATCCGGATAGAATAGGATTTATCCGCGGAATAAGAGCAGAATATGTTTTTCCTACTTCCGGAAGAGGACATCTGGGCACGGCTTCGAGGCGCTCTGTGCGGCAGAATGCCGATGTCCTTGATAGATCTGTGCCTGTGACATCAGAAAATGTCCTTATGGAAGCAATTACAGTAGTTACATTTATTCCGTGGTTAATCCGTAAGCACCTGGTCAGCACCCATCGACACAAGAGTTTTTGCCACAGACGGCCAGGACCAGGTTGTGTGGGCGACCCAAGGAGGAGCTGGGACTTCTCCGAGCGCCACAGACACTGGCGTCAGCGTTGACATCCAGCGAAGTGACAACGAGGTGAAGCTGGCCACGTCCAAGGTGTTCCCAAACAAGCTAATCCGCAAAGTCTACGCGGAGAAGATGTGCATTCGTATGCTGGTGCTCTTCAACCTCCTCGATGCGTCCGGAGACGTGCTGACGCCGTTCTTCCCGCCTCAGGCCAAGCTCGAGTCGTCGGATCCCTTTGCACTCAAGCACTTGGAGCGCACGTGCTTGAGTGTCGTTCAAGACTTGTACCTGGCAATGCACGCACGGGGCAATGTACCGGACATCTTGCGTGGCAAAGTTCGGGTGCTCAGCTTCCGACTGGACGCTGTCGACGACGCTTTCCTCATTCAACTGCGCACGCTTTTCAACGACGGTCGCTCCGCCGCCCGAGCGCTCTTCTACCGCTTCATCGGCTTCTTCTTTATGCATGAGAGCCCGAAGGTCACGATCCGCCTGGTCCACCCCGCGGAGCCCGTGCCCGACGTGGAAAGCGCGGAGGGTTCTCCTTTCTTTGATTTTGAGACGACCCTAGTCGCCACCGTCAACGGGGTTGTCGACGCCATCGTCACCCCCCCCCTCCCGCCATCCGCCGCACATGGGGCTTCCGGCGGCTCTCTTACCGCCGTGTCCAGCCTGGTGAACTACACTGGCGCTCTCGGTGGCGCAGAGACGATCATGCGGGGTATAGGGACCGACTCGTCCTTCACGACAGGAGACGGCGGCCACTACCCGCACGTGGCCGGCGAGAAGAACGTCAAGCAGAGGACGTGCATCTACCGCTTCAGCCGCCGGCTGGCCAAGAAGATCATCAAGGTCAAGGTGACGGTGGAGCCCAAGGTGTTCTTTGCCATAGCCATGTGCGTGCGGTCCATAATCTCTGGTCGGCGCATTGCCTGGACGACACCCGATGGGAGCCACTGGAAGTCTACCGATGCCACTGGCCCTGGGCATTGGTGGCTACTCGTCCCCAAGCCGACAGCCCGCAACACCGTGACCCGAAAGATACAAGCCCTCACCAGGGAGGAGCATCATGCACTACACATGAGTGTTGGCATCAACGGCGCGCCTGCTGGTCTTCTCGACTTGGAGCTTGATGGTGAGGACGAGGAAAACGTTGACGATGACGTGGGAGAGGGAGGTGACCAGAACCTGGAGCTGGACGACTGAGGAAGATAGCTCGGGGGGAGCGGCTTATTGTATTGGTGCTTTGTGCATAGTGGAGTTCTCGGCTTTTCTCGGCCTTTGCTTTGAGCATGCAGCGTACTTGGTGGGAATAGCACGTTGCACATTAAGTTCATCGTACGAGCTTGAAGAGAGCGCCTCAGTGGAAGACAGTATGTGCAGGTCAACTGTGACAACGACATGCGCGCGTCGTAAATTCCGTGGCATCCGCACCAACAGTGGCCAGAATTCACATTCACGTCCTCAGCAGGCTGGTCGACGCACGGCCAGAAGCGACCATGCGCTGTGCGTTTTTTTTATCAACCGGCTGACGGCCCATGTTGCGGCGACCGCGAAAGGACGGCCAACCACCACGACAAGGCGGGCGACCACGCAAAGCGCGAAAACGCGGGCACCCCCCCCGACCACATTGCGCAGCTCGCCGCGCCTGCCGCCCGCGCGAAGCGACAGGCAGGCCGAGCACAGCGACGGGGCCGGCGCCCGCGCAATGCGCGGGCATGCCAGCCCCACACAGCGCGCCACCCGACGCGCCCGGCGCCCCCGAAAATCGACAGCCAGGCCAGACATATCGACACAGCGGGGGGTCTGGCGCCCACGCAGAGCGCGGGCACGCAGTTTCCCCACAACGCACCGCCTTCCGCACCCGGCGCCCGCGCAATGCGACAGGCAGGCCGAGTACAGCAACGGGGCCGGCGCCCGCGCAATGCGCGGGCATGCCAGCCCCACACAGCGCACCACCCGACGCGCCCGGCGCCCGCGAAAATCGACAGGCAGGCCAGACACATCGACACAAGAGGGGATCCGGCGCCCGCGCAGAGCTCGGGCACGCCGTTCCCCCACAACACACCGCCCGCCGCGCCGGTCGCACGCAGAAAGCGACAGGCGGGCCGAGCACAGCGTCACGGACGGCGCCTGAGCAGTGCGCCGGCACGCCATTCACCCACGGAGCGCCGTCAGCCGCGCTCGGCGCCCGCATAAAGCGACAGATAGACTGAATACCGCGATAGGGAGGGCACCCGCGCGAAGAGACAAGCACGCCAGCCCCACACAGAGCGGCGCCCACTGCGCCGGACGCCCGCGCATAGCGACAGGCATGTTGGTCACAACGACGGGGTCGACGCTCGCGCAAAACGCGGGCACGCCAGACGCGTGCAACACGCCGCGTGCCGCTCGCGGCGCCAGCGTCCTGGCAACTAAGGAACCGGGCCAGGCGAAGGGGCCGGCCCAGGCGCGGAGCGCGTTGCGGCACGACGAGGTCGTGCTGATGGAGACGTGGACGAGTGCAGCGGCCTGGGTGTGCGGGGTATCGTCGACGAGCGACGGGTCAAGGTAATAGCTGCAGGTGGTGGTGCGGGCGCAACGTCAGCGTGGACCATCGACAAAGGCTTGAGGAGACACATACAGTCTTTCTCCATTGCTATAGACCCCTTTTGTCGACAGAATGACATGGGGACTGTCAATTATCATCGCACATTCACAATAGTAGCCCCTTGATGGAAGCAAAATAGTTCGATCATACGGCAGGTCGACCGCGACACACGGCTTGAGGGATGTTCCAACGGAGCATTTCCCTTACTTTAATTCGGTGACATCCTCTCTGGAGAGCGGAATTGCCTTGCAACGCAACCGGCAGAATTGCTTTGCTCCTGCTGCGCGCGGCGCACTCAGATCCTAGCTCCCGGCGGGAGTCGGGGGCGGGCGCTCCCCCCCCCCCCCCCCCCCCCCCCCCCCCCGCGCCCCCCCCCCCCCCCCCCCCCCCCCCCCCCCCCCCCCCCCCCCC
>ENA-ORXT01007124-ORXT01007124.1-marine-metagenome-genome-assembly--contig:-NODE-7124-length-10120-cov-5.616947_pt1 | contig 10120 bp, 11 predicted proteins | sample MGYA00237868_ERZ511482 | MGnify/ENA metagenome assembly ERZ511482
GGGCACGATCCAGCCGGGTCAATTTTGGGCGCGCCTCCAGACAGCGGAGGCGGGCGGGAAAAGGAGTCGGCGCGGCGACCGAACTCCTACGACGTGATACGACCTAGGAACACGGAGCAACCACGCTCTTGCCAAGAAGAGCGATGCGGTTTCCGGGAACTGGAAGATTCTTTTTCATGATGACCTCAAGGGCTAGGGACAAGAACGGGCAGTTTTGTGAAAACGCAAATTTGGTATCGAAAACACAAGGACATATTGAGCTATCGCCTCGCCTTAGGTCCGCTCCTCGGGTGCTGTAGCCTGCGCTACCGTATGGTGGCGCAGGCTACAGCACCCGAGGCCTAAGGACAAGTAAAATGATCTTTTGAACAGCGCTTAAAAAATAACAAAAAGTAGTGTTTTTTTGTTATTTTTTGCTACTGTTTGTAATTATGCAATCTGTTGATAACAAGGTTATTAAGAGAATCTACGGGAAGAAAAGGGGTTGGGTATTTACTCGTAGTCACTTTCGGGATCTCGGAGGTGCAATTTCCATTGGCAAAGCCCTCTTTTCTCTGACCAACGAAAAACGCATCCGCCGGATTGCCCGCGGCCTCTACGACTACCCGCGCAAACATCCGGATCTGGGTGATCTCGCGCCTGATCCAGCGGCGGTGGTGAAGGCGCTCTCCGAAGGACGGGGGATTCGTGTCCAGCCCTCGGGAGCTTATGCGTTGAATCTGCTTGGCCTTACGACGCAGGTTCCTTCCAAAGTCGTCTACCTCACCGACGGCGGCAGTCGGAGAATCGACATCGGCACCCAAACGATTGAGTTACGCAGGACAACGCCGCGAAACATGGCGCTGGCGGGCCAGACGCCCGGACTTGTCATCCAGGCGTTGCGCCACCTGGGTCAGCAGCATGTCACGGAGGAGATCGTTGAGCGGTTGCGGGTGGCGCTCTCCGACGAGGATCGTGGGAAGTTAGTCAGGGCGAGACGGTACGCACCGGTGTGGATGCATCGAATTTTCGACCGCATCGCAGCCGACCTTCCTCAGGCCCCAGACACCGAGTCGAGCCCATGAGAAGAATCGCCCAGCTCCCGTCCGCCGAGAGGGAGGAGTACTTCCGTGAGGCTTCGGCGCGGATGGGCCTGACTCCGTTGATCATGGAAAAGGACTTCTGGGTCTGCTGGACGCTTGGGCAGGTCTTCGCTTTGGACAGCCTCGCCGAAACCCTGCTCTTCAAAGGTGGCACTTCGCTGTCCAAGGTCTACCAGCTGATCGAGCGCTTTTCCGAGGACGTCGATTTATCCATCCACCGCGGCAGTCTCGGCTTTTCCGGAGAAGCGGATCTCGATCTCGAGGACTCTGGGAAACAGCGAAACCGAAAGCTCGATGCACTCTCAAAAGCCGCCCGAGCTAAGATCGAAAACGAAATCCGACCCGAGTTGATCGCTCGCATCGAGGCGGATCTGGGACCGGCAGGCTGGGCCTTGAAAACTGACGAGTCCGATCCCGAGGGGCAGACTCTGCTCCTGCAATATCCGGTGACCCGCCTCACTGGCGGACCTACGTCCTATATTCCGCCGCAGGTAAAAATCGAATTCGGCGCTCGCTCCGATCATTGGCCGGACGAAAATCATGAGATCCGACCCTATCTTGCGGAAGCACTACCTGAGATCGATGGCATCGATTCGACCCCCGTTCGGGTCATGAGCCCAGTGCGGACATTCTGGGAAAAAGCCACCATTCTTCATCAATGGGCGCACGCACCCCGAACCAAGAGACTGCCTCCTCGATACTCGCGTCACTATTCCGATCTGGCCGCTCTGATCGCGTCGCCTATCGGAGAAATGGCGCGACAAGCTGATCAAATTCGGGAAGCCGTTGTCCGGCACAAGCAGACCTTCTATCGGGCCGCCTGGGCACGTTACGAAACTGCGACTCCAGGCACGTTGAAGCTCGTTCCTCAATCTGAAGAACGAAGGCGGGAACTGGGTCAGGACCTCAAGGCCATGCGCGAAATGTTTTTCGGCGAGACCCTTCGTCTCGATAAGACCCTCGACTCCCTGGCGAACTGGGAGGCAGATTTCAACTCCACCTCCCAGCAAGGTTCTTAGCCGCCCGTGCCTGCGTTCACCACCGGAGTCACCTCGGTTTCGCCGCAGAGGACAACGAGCAGGTTGCTCACCAGAGCGGCCTTCTTGTCTTCGTCCATGTCCACCACGCCTTTGTCTCGAAGACCGTCAATGGCCATCTCGACGATGTCGACGGCGCCCTTCACGATCTTGGTGCGGGCGGCAATGATCGCCTCGGCCTGCTGGCGTCGGAGCATGGCCTGCGCAATTTCGGGAGCATACGCAAGGTGGGTCACTCGGGCCTCCTCGACGAGAATGCCGGCCTGTTCGAGTCGATCCTGCAGCTCCTGACGGAGTCCATTGACGATCTCTTCGCCGCCCTCGCGGAGGGTGATCTCGCCTTCGTCGTCCTGATCATCGTAGGCGTAGGTGCTGGCAAGACGCCGCACCGCCGACTCGCTCTGAGTATGGACGTAGCGCTTGTAGTCCTCGACGTCGTAGGTCGCGGCCGCCGTCTCGCTGACCCGCCAGACGATGGCTGCGGCGATCTCGATGGGGTTGCCCCGCAGATCGTTCACCTTCATCGTCGGGGTGATGAGGTTGCGCGAGCGGAGCGAGATCTTGCGCTTGCGAAAAAACGGCACCGTCCATCGCAGGCCGGATCCGCGAGCCGTGCCCATGTAGGCCCCGGCAAAGGAGGTCACCGCCGCCTGGTTCGGCTGCAGGGTGAAGAGACCCTTGAGGAAGAAAAAGCCGAGCAGACCGAGCGGCACGACCTTGCCGAGCGGCGGCGCGCCGTTCTGAGTGACTCCGCCAATCAGGAGATAGGCCGCCCCCGCAAAACACGCCAGCGCCAGCAGAAGAAAGAGCCGGCCACTGATGGAGATCGCACCCTATTCCCGGGTCCGGCTCTCCGCTACCACGTCGATTTGTTCAGCCATGTCATCATTCTGCCACCCGCGTCGCGGGTCGCCAGTACAACGGAAGATCCCGTTTGTAGGCCACCCACGCAGGCCTAGTGTTGGTGCATGGACGAAGAAAAGATCCGGGCGGCGATCAGCAATCCCGCCAACCAGGGCGAGATGGAAGATGCCGATGCCGAGGGCACGGTCGGCAGCCCCGAGTGCGGCGACATGGTGCGCATGTGGCTCAAGTACAAGGAGAACGAAGACGGAGCCAAGGTCATCGACCGAGCTTCCTTCCAGAGCTTCGGCTGCCAGACTGCGATGGCCGTCGCCAGCGTAGCCACCGAGCTGCTCGCAGGCAAAACCGTCGACGAAGCCATGGCGATGAAGGCGGACGAACTCGCCGAGCCGCTCGGAGCCCTGCCACCCATGAAGATTCACTGCGGCCAGATGGTCGAGGGCGCCCTGCGCGAAGCGCTGGGTCAGGAATCCGGCGACCCGCTGCCGGTTCCCGCCGCCGCTTCGGCCGACCCCTCGGACACCCTGCTCGGCAGTTTTACCGCCCCGGCGGGAGGCGCCATCCGCATTGTCGACGAGGAAGACGACGCCTGATCGTGAAGGTCGCGATTCTCGGAGCGAGCGCCAGGCCGGACCGCTATGCCCACAAGGCCCAGCTCGCTCTCGTCGCTGCGGGACACGGGGTGTTCCCGATCTCACGCGGCGGCGACGAGATCCTCGGAGCGATAGGATATTCCCAACTCAGCGAGATCCCAGCCGAATGCCGGCCCATCGACACGGTGACGGTCTATCTTCGGCCTGAGCTTCTTCTTCCGCTCGTCGAGGAGATCCGTGAACTGGCTCCGCGCCGTCTGCTCCTCAACCCCGGCACCGAGCACCCGGATCTTGACGCGGCCTTGGAGGGGAGTGGAATCGAGCTGGTGGAGGCCTGCACTCTCGTGCTTCTGCAGCTCAGAACATTCTGATTCTTTCGAATCATTCGCCAACCTCGGCTTTTCGGCTACCTTCGCCCGCATGAACGGAACAGAAATTGAGCTCAGCCGCGAGGTCGAGGCGATCCAGATCCCGAAAGGGGACCCGATCACCCTGCCCACCGGTACCAAGGTGATCATCACCCAGTCGCTCGGAGGCACGTACACCGTGGCGACCGAGCATGGTCTTGCTCGGATTGGCAACGAAGACGCCGACGCCCTCGGCCTCGGATCCGACGGCAAGGAGAGCAAGTCCGACACGGCCGAGTCTTCGAACGTGCCCGCCGGGGTGACCGACCTCGACAAAGCGGTCTGGGATCAGCTCAAGAACGTCTACGACCCGGAAATTCCCGTCAACATCGTCGATCTCGGCCTCGTCTACGGGTGCGAGATCATGAAGGAGGGCAGCGAGCAGGTGGTCGAGGTGAAGATGACTCTCACCGCTCCTGGCTGCGGCATGGGGCCGACCATCGCGGCCGATGCGCAGGGACGCATCATGACCATCGACGGCATTGATGATGCCCGGGTCGAACTGGTCTGGGATCCGCCCTGGAACCAGGAGATGATCAGCGAGGAAGGGAAGATGCACCTCGGCATGATCTAGCCCAGCCCCCTGTCCCGTGATTCGCCTTCGCCATTTCTCGCCATCCGGTCTGCGGGCCACCCTGTTCGGGTGCGTCGTCTTCCTTTCTGCCCTCGCGCTGACGGGAAGGGCTGCGGCCCAGACCCGTGATCCCGGTGAGATCGTCATCCTGAGCGGGGGGCCTGCTCTCCGCACCTGGGAGAACTTCCGCATCGAGGATGACCGCCACGACCGCTGGTGGGGCAACTTTGTCAGGCCCGCTCGCGTCCGCATGCAGGCGCTGCGCATCCAATACGGCGAAGGCGCAAGAATCACCTGGCTCGTCCATCGCAGGTCCTACCTACGGCGGGCCGGCGAGGAACAGCGTCCGCTTGCCAGCTTCGTCGAGTCCGTTCGGGACACCGTGAAGTGCAAGCTCGTCTGGTACGAGAGTGGCGACGACGTCATCAACTACCTCAACCGGGGCGAAAATCGCCGCTCCCTCAAGATCACCCATTTCGAGTATTACGGGCACTCCAACAAATACTGCCTGATGTTCGACTACAGCAACGACATCCTCGGCGTCTCGACCTCCAACCTGCACGTCAACGACCTGCGTCGAATCAAGAACAGAGCTTTTCATCGCGACGCCTTCGTCAAAAGCTGGGGCTGCCATACCGGGGAGGCGATGAGCGAAGTCTGGCGCCGCGAGGTCGGCGTGCCCATGATCGGCGCGGTCGGCAAGACCGACTACTCGGCAGGCTACCACGTCGTGCTTTCCCCCGGCGGACGCTGGCGCAGATAACCACACACCCTTCCTTCTCTCATGACACTCTCCGAAATTCGGGACATCCACGACCTGCCCTTCTTCGAACTCCTCAAGCAGGCCCGCGCCGTGCACGAGGAAAACTGGCCCGACGCCGAGGTCCAGCTCTGCACCCTTCTCAGCATCAAGACCGGCGGCTGCGCCGAAGACTGCGGCTACTGCGCCCAGAGCGCCCGCCACGGACTCAACGTCCCGCCCGAGCGGCTGCTCGACAGGGACACCGTGATGAAGCACGCAAAGGCGGCCCACGAAGGCGGCTCGACCCGTTTCTGCATGGGTGCCGCCTGGACCGGCGTGCGCAAGGGAACCTCGCAGTTCGAGGAAGTGAAGGAAATGATCCGCGACGTCTCCGATCTCGGCATGGAAGTCTGCGTGACCCTCGGCAAGCTCGGCGAAGACGAGGCCGGGGAACTCGCCGATGCCGGTGTCACCGCCTACAACCACAACATCGACACTTCTCCCGAGCACTACCCGAACATCGTCTCGACCCACACTTTCGAAGACCGCATCGAGACCATCGGCCACGTCCAGGAAGCGGGCATGAAACTCTGCTGCGGTGGCATTCTCGGAATGGGCGAAGGCAAGGAGGACCGGCTTCGTGTCCTCGAGGTGCTCGCTTCCTTTGATCCACAGCCTGAGAGCGTCCCCATCAACCAGCTCGTGCCCATCCCGGGCACCCCGCTGGAGGACGCTCCCCCACTCGATTCCTTCGACCTCGTGCGCATGGTCGCCACCGCCCGCATCATCCTGCCGAAGTCGAAGGTCCGCCTCTCCGCCGGACGCACGAACATGACCCGCGAAACGCAGGCCCTCTGCTACTTCGCCGGCGCCAACTCGATCTTCGCCGGAGACAAGCTCCTCACCGCCAGGAACCCCGCGCGCGCCAAGGATCTCGAACTCCTCGAGACGCTCGATCTCAAGCCGCAGGAACTGGCTTCGAAATAGCGTCTCTTCAGCCGTCCGGCAAAGGGAGGTGCTTCGACGGTCTGGGTAGGCAGGAATCGTCGCAATTCCGGCTGGTGGAAGCGCCCTTCATCCTCAGAGCCTGGGCGGTCGTCCGGAGTGAATCACCGGGGCAGCACGATGCGATCGCTGGGCGACGTAGGGACGGGACACCACGCCCTTCCTGAACAGCAGATTCGAAGCCTACCCGTCCACAGAAGAACTAATTCCACAGCCAGCGGGAAGATCTTTCACCGCATCCACCAGCCGCTGTGGCCCGGCATCCGCGAGCGCTTCACCCGCATTGAAGCCCCAGCTCACGGCGACCACTCGGATGCCGGCCTTGCGGGCGGCCTTCACGTCGCGGATCTCGTTGCCCACGTAGACGACTTGGTCGGGGTCGAGCTGATGGTCCTCCATGGCACGCCGGAAATGGCGGGCCTTGCCGCTCAGCTTGGAACTCGAAACGACGAAGTCGAAAAGATCATCGAGCTGATGCCGAGCCAGAAACAGCTCGACGTTCTCAACGGAGTTGGAGGTCACGATACCGAAGAGCTTCACCTCGTTCCGCATGACCCGGAGCACCGGGGCGAGGCCTTCGACGACCTCGACCTGGTCGATCCTTGCGCGCATTTCGACGAGGCCCTCGCGAAGGAGGCTTGGCAGCGCTCGTTTCGGAATCTCCAGCCGCTTGAGGAGCTCCTTCACCGTGAGCAGGCGCAGTTCCGCGATCTCGTCGCGGTGGACGGTCCGAAAGGAACGACGCAGGGCGACCTCGTTGTAGATGACAAACGCCAGCTCTCGGGAATCTGCGATCGTGCCGTCAAAGTCGAAAAGGATGGCTTGGGTCATGGATGGGTTCCTCATGCCTTTCGGCGGCGGGTGCGAGAATGGAACTCCGGCGGCTTTCCGGCGATCCATTTCGCGAAGCGAGCGATCTCTTCGTGGCCAAGAAGCTTCTCGATCGTCGGGTACTCCCGCTCGAGTTCCTTCTCAGTGAGAACGCTGTGGAGTTTGTTGTGGCAGATCGTGTGGAGGATGACGATCTCGCGCCCACCGCGTGACTTCGGCACGAGGTGATGGCGGCTCTCTCGGCGGGGGGGAATTTCCCGCCCGCAGAGGGGGCAGGTTTTCCATCGCTTAGGGGGCTTCCGCATTTTCGTTTCAGTCTTTGATCGATCCCTCGGCAAGCACTTTACCCACTGAGATTACCTACGCCCTGCGAGCGCCGCTTCGGTGATAGCGTGCCAGAGGAGTATCGGGGTCATCGGGGAATTTCATGTCGGGCAATGTCGGGCATTTGGCTTCCATGCGGCGATGGGCGCAGAGCTACGCCCGTTCGAACGACGGCGACGTACCCATCGAGAAGGATGCTGTGGTTTTCGATGGCCCAGGCCTTGCTGTCTTCGTGTTCACAGAAATCGCTTCATTGCCTGAGGCTTGGATCTGGGATTTCAAATTGAGCCCCGACTTTCCTGGGCCTGAGATCGAAGCAGACAGGTTTTCCATCGCTCTTGCTTCTTCTGCATGGCAGATTCTAGCCCTCGTGAAATTGTACGCCACCTTCCTTCTCGTCTTCCTCGCGCTCAGCGGCACTTTGCTTCCTGCTCAGGAAGCAAAAGAGAACGAGGTCGTGCCGCCGGCCGTGGAGGTCTACAAGGGCCGCACCATCGCTCAGACGATGCACTACCTCGGAGCGCCCTGGCTGATCCGGAACAAGCGGGAGCGCGAGGAGTCGGCGGAGGAGATGCGCCGTGAACTGCGGATGAAGCCCGGCATGGTCGTCTGCGACTTCGGATCGGGGAACGGCTACCACACGATCCCGATGGCGGAGGCGGTCGGTGAGTCAGGCACGGTCTGGGCGGTCGACGTGCAGCCCGAGATGCTCGACATGCTGAAGAAGCGGGCGGAGAAAAACACGCTCTCCAACATCGAGTACGTCGTTGCCAAGTATCACGACCCAATGGTGCCCGCGGACACGATGGATCTGATCCTCATGGTCGACGTCTACCACGAGCTATCGCATCCGGAGCCGATTCTGCAGAAGATCCACAAGAGCCTCAAGAAGGACGGCGTGCTGGTGCTGGTCGAATACCGCGCGGAAGACGAGACGGTGCCGATCAAGCCGCTCCACAAGATGTCGAGGGATCAGATCATGAAGGAACTCGTGCCGAACGGATACAAGCTGGTCCGCGAGTACGACAAGCTCCCCTGGCAGCACATGATGTTCTTCGCGAAGTCGGATTCCGAGCTGGCGGAAGTCACAGCCGCAGCGGCCCCCACGCGGGTCGCTCCCTTCGAGGGGAAGAAGAGTGCCTATCACGGCTTTGACCGCTTCGACTTTCCACTCGGCGAGACGGGGTTGACGGGATCGGTCGTCGTACCGAAAGAGGCAGCTCCGGGCAACCCGTGGATCTGGCACGGCGAGTTTTTCGGACACAAGCCCGCGCCGGACATCGCGTTGCTTGAGCAGGGCTTTCACGTCGCCTACCTCAAGGCCGGCAATCTGCTCGGCTCGCCGAAGGCGGTGGCGCTTTGGGATCAGTTTTACGCCGAGTTGGTCGATGGACATGGCCTTTCCACGAAGCCGAGTCTGGTCGGTCTGAGCCGCGGCGGCCTGTACGTCTACAACTGGGCGATCGCGAATCCGGACAAGGTGTCGTCGATTTACGGGGATGCGGCGGTATGCGACTTCAAGTCGTGGCCGGGCGCCACTGGAAAGGCAAAGCCAAGCCCAGGCAACTGGGCGCTGGTTCTGAAGCTGTGGGGATTTGCCGACGAAGCGGAAGCCCGCGCCTACCAAGGCAACCCGGTCGACAATCTCGAGCCGCTCGCCAAGGCGGGCATTCCGCTCCTTCACGTCTACGGCGACGCCGACAAGGTGGTCCCTTGGGACGAGAACACGGGTGTCGTGGCCGAGCGCTACAAGGAGATGGGTGGCGAAATCGTTCTCATCGGCAAGGAAGGCGTGGATCACCATCCGCATGGGCTGGAGGACTCGACGCCGATCGTCGAGTTTATCCGGAAGCACGCAAAGTAGGTCGCGCGAGTCACCCTGTGCCACAGGCACCGCATCCACCTTTTCAGGAAGGGGGCTGCCAGGCGACGAGACGGCGACGCAATACCGGCAATGGCACAAAGATCACTATGTACATGGCCTAAGGCGAGGCGGCGTTGAGGATCTCCCGAACCGCATGCGCAAAGCTGCTGAGCTGCGGTTCGTCGTAGAAGCTGCCGTGTTCACCTGGCATCGGGCACCGTCGGTGGCGGGGAAAGTGATCCCGCCATTGCAGGCCGCCTGCGTCCTCCGTCTCGAAGGCCCGCGCGGTGTAGCTGTCGGCCCCGTAGAGAAACACCGCCGGGCCCGGATAAAAACCATGGGTGCCGGTCCATTCCATCAGCAGCAGCGGATCAGGCTCAAGCGATTCGGCACTCAGTTCCTCGGCCAGCCAGGCGGCCACGATGGCGCCGAGACAGTTTCCGCCCAGTACAAAACGGCGATTACCCACGACTCGCCGCACCTCCTCGCGGGCGACGGCGAGAATTTCACGCGCGGCCCAGCGGGAGTAGGAGCGGTAGGGCAGCAGTCCGTTCAGGGATCGCAGACCATGCACGGGGTAGTCCTGCCCGAGGGCTGCGGCGAGGGTGGAGATCTCGTACGAAGTCTGCGTGACCCAGATCAGGGGCGTACGAACGCCATCGGTCTGGAATCCACGGAGCAGCGCCTCGGGACCCGACGCTGCTCCCTGCCACTCTGCGGTACGGCGGCGCAGCGTGGCCAGCAGTGCTTGTGGCGAGATGCCTCGATCGACTCGTGCGCCACGCCGCAGCAGTGCC
>ENA-ORXT01007125-ORXT01007125.1-marine-metagenome-genome-assembly--contig:-NODE-7125-length-10114-cov-8.622497_pt1 | contig 10114 bp, 3 predicted proteins | sample MGYA00237868_ERZ511482 | MGnify/ENA metagenome assembly ERZ511482
AACATGAAATCATTCAACCAAAAGAACAATCACTAAATAAAGGCGGTGGCTGGAGCAAAGGTAGAAATGCCGCCCTAAAACGACTGGTATTAGGAGAATTGCCTTGCATGATGCAACAAGACCACCGCATTGCTGCTACCATTAAAGCTTCGGACTATGGCTATTATGGTTCCACAGATTATAGTTTTAATTTTAAAGAAGCTATTTCTAAAATGGTGGGTCATCCTTATTTATTTAGATTAGATAATCCGAATATTCCCATTGAATTGAATACAGGAATACCAGAGTTATTGGTGGAAGAAAAAGACCAACATATAGAATTTTACTTTGCTTACCCTATTCTAGAAGAAGGCATATTTGTCATTCGAGAAACACCTACTCGTTATCTAGTTTTAGAAATATTACCAGAACATGAACAAGTCGCTTCTATTATTGGAAGACGTTTAAAAGTTCCTAAAGAAGCCAAAGAACAAGTATTAGAAGCGGTGCAAAATGTTACGGGTTTAATTAAAGTGCAATCCTCTGTTTTTAGTGATACAACAGCGGTTATTAGAAAAGAAGGCAATCCTATCATTCATGTACATTTACTGCCTTTTGGAGATGGTTTTAAATTAGAATTTTTTACTAAACCTCTTGTTGATACGCCTCCTTATTTTAAACCCGGTATTGGTAGAACTACGCTAGTAAATACAATTGGTGAGGAAACGACGGTATTTGAACGTGATTTAGAAAAAGAACAAAAAAATCTAGAAGCCCTATTAAATCTTTGTCCCACCTTACAAAATATGGTCGCAATAGAAGGGGAATATACCTTTCCAGATACACAAAGTTGCTTGAGTATCTTGCTAGAATTAGAACCCTTAAAAGTAAATAACCAGATTATTATTGAATGGCCACGAGGAGAAAAAATTAAACTCTCCCATCAGGTTGGTATGGATCAATTATCCATGCGTATTCAGCGAGATAATGATTGGTTTGGCGTATCTGGCAAATTAAAAATAGACCAAAATCTAGTAATGGATATGCGGCATTTATTAGACTTGGTACAACTGAACAAAGGACAACAATTTATAGAAGTTTCAGATGGTCAGTTTATTGCCCTGACTAAACAATTTAAAAATAGGTTAGGGGAACTGAATAGTTTGCTGAATAAGACCACCAGTCAGGAGATGCAATTTCATCCCTTAGCGGCAATTGCTATGGAAGAATGGAGTGATCAAATAGGCGAGCTACAAGTAGATGTCAACTGGAAATCGCATATAAAAAGACTCAATGCTTCTAAAGCTATTACTTTAGAAGTACCTAAAGAATTTAAAGCTACTTTACGCCCTTATCAATTGGAAGGCTATCAATGGCTGACTCAACTGGCGGCTTGGGGAGTGGGTGCATGTCTGGCAGACGATATGGGGCTGGGGAAAACAATTCAAGCCCTAGCGGTTTTAGTGAGTCGGGCTAGTAAGGGCCCCGCTTTAGTAGTTGCTCCAGCTTCTGTCGCTAGTAATTGGCGAAAAGAGATCACTAAATTTGCACCTAGTCTGAATCCAATTCCTTTTGGTCCTGGCAATCGAAAAGTAACCATCCACCAATTAAAACCCAATGATATTTTAATTTCTAGTTATGGTTTATTACAACAAGCAGAACAACTACTAAAAGAAAAGCAATTTTCGACGATTATCTTAGATGAAGCACAAGCTATAAAGAATAGAACGGCCAAGCGTTCAAGGGCTGCGATGCAACTCAAAGGAGATTTTAAGATTATTACGACGGGTACGCCCATAGAAAATCACTTGGGAGAGTTTTGGAATTTATTTAATTTTCTCAATCCCGGTTTATTAGGTTCTTTGCGCTCTTTTCAAGAGCGTTTTGCGATTCCTATTGAAAAAAATAAAGATGAAGATGCACAGCAGGCACTAAAACGTTTGATTAAGCCCTTCATTCTTCGGCGTAAAAAAGATGACGTATTAAAGGATCTTCCTAGTAAAACAGAAATCACACTCTCCGTAGCTTTGTCTCCTGATGAACTCGCTTTTTATGAAGCGCTGCGGCAAAAAGCAGTTTCTACTTTAGCTAGTAGTGACGAAGCAGGTCCACAACAGCGTTTCCAAATATTGGCAGAAATCATGCGCTTACGACAAGCCTGTTGCCATCCCAAACTCGTATCTCCTAGTGTCGCTATTGAAAGTTCTAAACTACAATTATTGGGAGACACTCTTGGAGAGTTAATTGAAAATGGACATAAAGCCTTGGTCTTTAGTCAGTTTGTAGGGCATTTAAAAATCATCGAAACCTACCTACAAGAACAAAATATTACCTACCAATATTTAGATGGTTCCACCTCTCTTAAGAAACGGGAAACTCGCATTGATGCTTTCCAAGCAGGTGAAGGAGATGTGTTTCTAATTAGTCTAAAAGCAGGTGGGGTCGGCCTCAATTTAACCGCAGCAGATTATGTCATTCACATGGACCCTTGGTGGAATCCTGCAGTAGAAGACCAAGCTTCTGATAGAGCGCATAGAATTGGTCAAACCCGCCCTGTTACCATTTATCGCTTGATTACAGAAAATACGATTGAAGAAAAAATAGTGAAACTACACGAACATAAAAGAGATTTGGCAGATAGCTTATTGGAAGGAACGAATAGTAGTGGAAAGTTGTCGGCGGATATGTTGTTGGAGTTGATAAAGGAACAGTAACTTTTTAAGTTCAAATTCAAGAGACCAATTCAAATGACAGCATAACGAAGTGGTGATATTTTTTTGCAAAAGAAGTCTTTGTTGATTAAAGTCGTTCTACTTGCAATGTCCCTTTTGCCACGCCCCGCTTGCCACGCCCCTGCTTGTCATTTCGTAGGAAATCTACTAACGCCTCACTTGCCGCGTCCCTATTGCCACGCCCCACTTGTCATTTCGCAGGAAATCCACTAACACCTCATTTGCCGCGTCCCTATTGCCACGCCCCTATTTGTCATTTCGCAGGAAATCCACTAACGCCTCATTTGCCGCGTCCCTATTGCCACGCCCCTATTTGTCATTTCGCAGGAAATCCACTAACTCCTCATTTGCCACGTCCCTATTGCCACGCCCCACTTGTCATTTCGTAGGAAATCCACTAACGCCTCATTTGCCGCGTCCCTATTTGTATGCTAGTGGGACGTGTACAGATTTCCTGCGAAATGACAAGTGGGGCGTGGCAATAGGGACGCGGCAAATGAGGCGTTAGTGGATTTCCTACGAAATGACAAGCAGGGGCGTGGCAAGCAGGGGCGTGGCAAAAGGGACACGGCAAGTGAGGCGTTAGTAGATTTCCTACGAAATGACAAGCAGGGGCGTGGCAAGCAGGGGCGTGGCAAGCAGGGGCGTGGCAAGCAGGGGCGTGGCAAACGAGGCGTTAGTAGATTTCCTACGAAATGACAAGCAGGAGCGTGGCAAGTGGGACGCGGCAAGCGAGGCGTTAGTAGATTTCCTACGAAATGACAAGCGGGGGCGTGGCAAGTGGGACGTAGCAAATGAGGCGTTAGTAGATTTCCTACGAAATGACAAGCGGGGGCGTGGCAAGTGGGACGTAGCGAGTTTGACATTAATTAAAAATACGAATCGCTGCAACCTCCCCAATAAAAAACCCCTTGTGTTTTTGCAAACACAAGGGGCTTTATTCTATTTCTATTATCTGAAATTCAAACCATGACGGGAAGCCCACGTCACGGTTTGAATTTGAATTTAATACTTAATTTGAACTTTCTTATTTAATCGTATAAGACACACCCAATCCAAAAGTAACACCTCTCTGATATTGACCATATAGATTATCTGTTTGAGTTGGGTCATTTAACTGACCTGGACCCCAAGTAGAAGAATTTGTATAAGTAGCATTTAATAAATTCTTAGCAGAGAAACGCAAACCTAAATCACCGAATTTCTTGCTAAAAGTAAAATCTAATAAATTAACGCCTCTCGTATAAATATCTGGTGTAACATCTTCCCCTACTAAGCTCAATCTGTCTCCGATAGCATTTAAAGAAAGAGAAGCATCTATACCATTATCCAGATTAGAATACACTAAAGCCACATTCACAATGAAAGGTGCTTGCCCTTCAAATGGTCTAGTATCGGAAGTAAGGTATTGCTCAAACTCAGGGTCACTTACTTTTACATCCGATTCAGAATGAATGAAAGAAACGTTCGTATTAAATTTAAAGTCTTTTAATGCAGGACTCAATGCGCCTAAGCTCTTTCTAAATTCAAATTCTACACCATATACGATGGCTTCATCAACATTATCATACTTAAGCGTAGGAGTAGAAGCTCGCTCGTACAACAAAACAATAGGATTCGTAAAATCTTTATAGTACCCGCTTACTGCAAATAGTTCGCCTGGCTTAGTGAACCATTCCCAACGAAGGTCATAGTTCGTAATGTTTGTTCGCTCGATATTAGGATTTCCTTTAATAATTTGCTTCGTCAATGGATCAAAAGCTTCAAAAGCTGAAATTTCTCTAATATTTGGTCGAGCAACTGTTTGAGAGTAAGAAGCTCTCAAGTTCATATCTGGTGTAAGAGCGTACACTAAATTAGCCGAAGGTAAGATGTCTGTTGCATCAATACGCCCAACGGGAACTGTTTCTGCTGCGCTGATTACCTCTAAGTTTGTTTTCTCATATCTGGCACCACCAATCATTTTTAATCGCTCATTAAAGTTATACGTTAACATACCGTAGAAAGCGGTTACTTCGTCAGTACCTGTATAAGCATTGATAGCAGTTGTTCTACGAGGTGTAAATATGCCTATTTGCGTTGCAGTACCCTCTATTAAGCCATAGTTGTTTAGTAAATACGCATCTGGATCTCCGTCAAAAGCTCCCCAAGAATTAGCATCTTCTAATTGATAACGCTCCTCGTCAAAGACTCTATCTTTTGTGGTGTATAAACCACCAAATTTCACTTTGTTAGCACTATTTGCTAAAGGAATGGTGATGTCTAATTTAGCATCATACTTAGTATCTTCTAATTCTCTTGAAAAGATAAAAGGAACTTGTACATCCGATGCAGGAATACTAAATTTTTCTGATTGGATATTAAAATCATTTTCAAAGAAACGAGTACTTGGTTCTAATTGAGAAGAAGTAGCTCTACTTCCTTTCCACTCTATTTTTGCATTATTAAGACCTGCTAAAAGATGGGTACCACTCATTTGAAAATTCAATAATTCTCGCTCTCTCACACCTACAGATCGACCCACTAATCTCCAATCATCTACTAAGTTATCAGGTCTTTCTCCGAATATGGTTCTAGAAAATATCTCGCCATTGTGGTTATAAAGCGCCATGGCTGTTAACGTATTCGCAGCACCTATTTTATAAGTAGCCCCCAACATCCCATTTAGCGTAGACGTTTCATTACTCAATACCTCATCATAAGAACCTTGAGTTTCTATTTGGTCTCTCTCCTCATTAATTGTTCTAACAAACCAATTTCCAACAAAACCTTCTCGGTGTGTAAATTCTTTTTTAGCAGAAACAGATGCAATCACCCCTAGTGCATTATCGCCCATCTGGAATTGATTCCCATAAGAAAGACCCAAACCATGATTCAGTGGCATAGACACTTTATTTGGTGTGTATTCTGTACTAAAAGAATTCGCTATATTATCTACTGTTGCTGCATAATCTTCTCTATTTTCAAAAACACCCGTACGCGCACCATACACATCATAAAAACGTTGGCTATTCGCAATTCTAGCCATATTATTACCAAAACCTAGTGCTGCAGTTACTTTCGGGTCATCTAAATTTGGTAGATTTCGACCACCATCTGTATAGCCAAAGTAATTCGTATTATTATCGTGCGTTAAAAAATTACTATTTAAGTTATTTTGTGCATTATAAGAAGTAGAAGTAGAAACGGTAAAGAAAGCTTGCTCTGGAAAACTCTTCGTTTCCAAATTTACATTACCCCCAGTAAAATTACCTGGTTGGTCTGGTGTAAAAGTTTTAGTCGTAATGATATTTTCCAATAAATTAGTTGGAATTAAATCCAATTGCGCGCCATTTCTGTATGGATCTGCACTTGGAATCACCAAACCATTTAATTGGGTTAACGAATATCTATCTCCCAAACCTCTGATATAAATATATTTTCCGCCGCTAACGGTTGCGCCTGTCACTTTCTTCATTGCGCCCCCCGCATCACTAACAGAATAACGGCTCATTTCCTGAGAAGAAATACCGTCTTGTATATTGTCTGATTTCTTTTGCAAAATCATTAAAGCATTCTCCGAACGGTTAATCGCTTTTGCTTTTACGACTACTCCTTCTTCACCACCTAACACTAAATCTAAAGCTTCGTCTGATAAACTAACATCCAAATAAGTAATCTCTCCCTCTTTTACGACTACATCTGTAATTGTTTGGTCATTGTAACCAATGTAACTCGCTACTAAATTATAAGTACCCGGTTCTGCTGGAAACTGATATTTTCCATCAAAATCTGTAGACGTACCAATAGAGGTGCCCTCAATAACAACGTTTGCTCCAATTAATGGATCCCCATATTTCTTATCTAAAAGCGTACCGCTGATAGTCCCTTGTGCCAACAAGATTATCGCCGCACAAAAAGTAAAGATAGTTGAGAATAATAATTTTTTCATTTTTGTGAAATGAATTTGTTTAGTAAATAAATGACGATAAAAAAATAAATTGGTCGTTTTTTAAATGAGTTTTTTTTTAATAAGTTGAAAACATATTAGAAAAAGACTCAATTAAAAAACAAAAAGACCAAATATTTTTTAATCAATACTAAAAGACGAAAAAAGAAAATGTAGTGGATATGGTTATTTTCTTTTTCTACCACAAATGTACAGTCACTACCTTACTAGATTGATAAAGGAATATTAAGGATTGATTAAAGATTGAAAGCTAAAGTTAACTCAATGTAAAGGGTCTGTAAAAGAGATGTTTACCTTAAAAAGAGGATTGGTAGATTGGTTATTGTTTTGCATTTATATTTCTATTTATTTAGCATTTTATATTTCTTAATTGGCGATTTTCCAAATTTTATTTGTTCTGGTTAGAAATTCAAATTGATTTAACATTGGAATAGTGACGTTGGGATAAAATAGTTGTACAAATGAATCATACTATGGTTGAAATTTCGCAAAAATCTAGTAACGCTATATTTGCCACGCCCCGCTTGTCATTCTGGAAGAATCTGTACACGTTCCATTTGTCACGTTCCTACTTGTCACGCCCCACTTGCCACGCCCCCGCTTGTCATTCTGGAAGAATCTGTACACGTTCCACTTGCTACGCCCCACTTGCCACGCCCCGCTTGTCATTCTGGAAGAATCTGTACACGTTCCATTCGCCACGTTCCCGCTTGCCACGCCCCGCTTGTCACGTTTCATTTGCCACGCCTCAAAGCGTGATGTGGTAAATAGAATGTGTACAGATTCTTTCAGAATGACAAGCGGGAACGTGGCAAATGGAACGTGTACAGATTCTTCCAGAATGACAAGTGGGGCGTGACAAGTAGGGGCGTTGTGAATGGAACGTGTACAGATTCTTTCAGAATGACAAGCGGGGCGTGGTAAGTGGAACGTGTGCGGTTAGACGGGCACACTGGGACGGTACAGTTTTCTGCGAAATGGTAAAACCGACTTTAAAATAATACTATTTTGTCGCCTACTTTTTTGAATGTAAAAACTATCAATTGACAGGAATAAACTTGTCGACTTTCAGTTCATCTTAAATTAAAAATCAGTTAACATTGACTCTAAAATTTGCTTCAAAGTTAATTTAATGTTAACTTTGAGTAAACAAAAAGTAAAAATGCAGAAAACACCCCTATTTAAAAGCTAATTTTTATCCTTCCAATTTGTAAGTTTAATGCTTCTTAGAGGAAAGATGTAGCACTAAAAGTGAAGAAAGATGAAGCAAGTATTCCTGATTTTAATGTTATTCGCCCAACTAGCACAAGCGCAAGACTATAATGCCTTTTTTGATGTTACATCGAATAGCACATATAATAAAGCAGCTACCACAGCAGCTAATACAACCGTTTCTTTTACAATGATAGAAGGTATGATGTTGGTAGAGGCTCATGTTAATAATAAGAAAGGAAATTTCATTATAGACACAGGTGCACCCACTTTAGTGCTAAATGAACGACCTACCGATAATAGGCAACAGCAAGGCAGAGGAATTAGTAAAGATTTGGTCACAGAGGAAGTAAATGTGGAAGAATTTAGTTGGTCCAGTATTCAGAAAAATGATTTATTCGCCTATAAAGTGGATATAAGCCATTTAGAAGACGTATCAGACACAGAGATTGCAGGAATTATTGGTTATGATATATTAAAAGATATAAGTTTATTTGTAAATTATAGTAGCCAAACAGTACAAATCAGGCCAAACAATCAAAAATCAAGTCGAGAACCATTAGCTGTTATTCCTTTCACCATGCAAGGGCATTTACCAGTTATCAAGGTTAAAATTGGGAAGAAAAAATTACATTTGGCTTTAGATACGGCCTCAGAATCCAATATTCTAGACAAGAAATTTTTAAAGAAAATTGCTCCTGAACAAATTGTAAGACTTATGGACGGAGAAATACAAGGAGTGGACCAACAAATCAAAGCAGTAAATATTGCGACTATAAGTGGAACGAGCATAAAGGGAAGAACTTTGGAGGATATGAATTATCTATTCACAGATTTAAGTCATTTAAAATCGGAAAGCAATATTTATATAGATGGTTTACTAGGCTACCCTTTTTTCAAACAAGGACAAATCTCTATTAATTACAAGGAAAGAAAGTTGTATGTTTATGAATGATAAATGGTAAATAATATTACGTGCATCTAACGTCTGGCATTTACCATTTACCATTTCTAATTTACCATTTAAAACATACTGGGAGCAGCGATATTGAACTAACCATATCCATACGGTCAATATCGTGCTCCCAATACTTCATCATTATTTACTAATTACGAGTTTTTGAGAAACCGTACTGTTTTCTGTCGTCAATACCATAATATAAGCGCCGTTGGCATAAGCACTTACATTTAAAGAATATTGATGCGCACCGCTAAGTTGTCTACCTAGCGCAACTTGATTTTTCAATTGCCCAGTAATATCATATATACTCAATTGAATATCTGACGCTTCAGGTAATTCAAAAGTTATATTTGCTCTTTGTTCATTTACAGGATTTGGATTTGGAACGTTCAATACCAAACCCGTTTCAGATACGCCAAATTCAACAGTACCAACCGTACCACAAGGAAAATCACCAAAATAACCATAAGTATCCATAGCCGTCCAACCTGCTGCCCAGTTATTCGTACCGTTAAATGCGCCTCTGTAAGCAGTAGCTACTCCTTCCGTAGTTGCAGCAGCATTGCCTAATGCCAAGGAGCCTTGTTTTGGTCGTGGGTCCAATCCATTATTTGTTATTCTTGATACACAAATAAACGGATTGATTTCTGCTACATCAAAAGTAGTCGGTTGGTCGCCACTGACTAAATCTCCTTGATTTCCAAAAACAATATTACCAGCAATCGCAGATTCACCTGCTTGGTCATATCTGTAAACTGGACCTACTTGGTCTATAAAAATAGAGTTCCAGATTTGTACTTTTCCTTCGTTCTTTAATAATAAACCATTAGATTTAGCATTCGCTGCACCTGCGCCTGCGCCTATGAAGGTACCATTATAAATACGCCCTGTTTCGTTCGGATCTTGATCGGTTTCTTCCGAACCATCATATTCAATGGCATTGTCTCCTTGTCCATTTTCTTCTCCTTGTACAGCTAAGGCAAACTGAATATAGCCACTCCAACTTTCGTCCATATCGTAAGAATCATCTCCTACGAAACTGACAACTGCATGGGTTACATTTACAGAACCACCGAAGAACTCAATCCCATCATCTTTATTGGCAAATATTTCGATATAGTCGATAACCGTTCCATTACCAACACCGCCTAAAGTCAAACCATTAATTTCGTTATCTGCACCAATATCTGAACCACCATGTCGGATAGATACATATTTTAGAATACCTGAGTTATCTGCTACATCATTACCACCATAAATATTTCTGGCATCATCTCTACC
>ENA-ORXT01007127-ORXT01007127.1-marine-metagenome-genome-assembly--contig:-NODE-7127-length-10108-cov-8.386302_pt1 | contig 10108 bp, 9 predicted proteins | sample MGYA00237868_ERZ511482 | MGnify/ENA metagenome assembly ERZ511482
GCGCCACACCCCGAGGTGGCTCGGAGGAGCCGGTGCCACATGTGCAGGCGTGTTCGGGTCAGGTGCCCAGTCGAAGTCCACACACGCGTGTCGGAGGCAAAAGCCGTACTCCTTGGTCGCATCGACCGTCACGCGCACGTGTCGCGCCTCACCAGTCTCTTGGTCACGACGGACCAGGTCCTTGAGGACGACCCCCCTCAGCCCGGCGCATCTTGCCATACAAGGCGTATGCCGCCTCGCCGTCAGGGGCGTCACGCAGTTTGTACGTGTCCAAGACGTCGAAGTGACGAAGCGTCTTCTCGTCCAGACGGACAAAGACCTTGTCCTCCTTAAGGGTGCGAACCCACGCTGCAATCAAGTTGCGTCAAAACTTGGAGTACACGACCTGCCAAGCAGAGCTGTATTCGTTTCGCAACGAGTCCGCTAGGTACGATACCACCACCGGGGTCGCCACCCAAAGATCCGTATCGGGCTCCCAATGGAGGACCGGCGGAAGCCAACGGGACAAGTCGAACGTCCGCGGCGCGCGGAGAAATCCGGCAGACCACTCCGTCGGCAGTGGCCCGCGCCCGTGGAAGAACCGCGTGTCCGCCCCCCGACGATGGTCGGTCGCGAACATTGACAACCGGGAGGGGTTCGGTAACTCGCACATGCGAGGGCTCCGGTTAATGTCGACCACGTCATTCTCCTCCGCCGCCACCAGCGTAAGCTGATCAAGGTCTCCGCCGGACCGGCGTCGTGGCCGACCGGTAACGCGAGGGACGTGGCCACCGAGCGCCCGAGGAAGACGGCCTTCGGCCAGTTCCGCAACAAGCGGCAAAACGACTTGGCCGCCGCCTCGAAGGCCTCCGTCCCCCTCACGGGAAGCAACAGAGCGTTGGTATACACCAAGCGGTGGAACAGGTGTAACGGCACTTGGTAACGAATGACCTCGTTGCAAAACGACATGACCTCGTATATACGGCGCTCTGGCCCCTGGTTCCCGAAGAACAGGTCCCCATGGACATCGGCCACGCGGGCACCAGCATGGCTGGGCGTGCCGGGTTCGGCCAACACGTCGATAAAGCCCGGCAGGACCTCATACCGCGCGTGGATACGCCGAGTGTGCGCACGGGCGCGGTTGCGGACGCAAACTTCCTACAGACTCTGGTCAGCAATGACCGGGATCCCATCGACCACCTCGATCGGGCCAACGTGCGCGTAGTACAAGCCGCTAGGCCAAAAGAGGCGCAACATCTCCGGGTCGGTGGACGGATCTTCATCGGGTCCTTCACCGGCGACGGCGTGAGCCACGTGCGCCTCGCCGTTTGCGTTGCCGCCGTTCACCGCCATCGCGGCGGGGTCGACCATGCTGGCATACCGGGGTGCTAATCCTTGCCGCCCGCGCCGCCAGGCAAACCACCCGCGCCACCGGCCCTTGCCGCCCGCGCCGCCAGGAAAACCGCCCGCACCGCCGGCCCTTGCCGCCCTCGTGTGCAGCTGCCGGCCCTTGCCGCCCTTGCCACCGGCCTTGCCGCCCTTGCGCGCGCCGCCGACCGTTGCCGCCCTTGTGTGTAGCTGCCGGAGCTTGCCGCCCTTGCCTCCGGCCTTGCCGCCCTTGCGCGCGCCGCCGGCTCTTTACACCCTTACCTCCGGCCTTTGCGCCCGTACCTCCGGCCTTGCCGCCCTTGCCGCCGCCGCGCTTAGCCGCCGGGCTTGTCGCCTGCGCCGCCGAGCTTGTCATCCGCGCCGCCGGTCTTGCCGCCCTTGCCGCCCTTGCTCGCAGCCGCCGGGCTTGCCGCCCGCAGCACTGACCGCGCCGCCGTCGCCGCCGTAGGGCACGCCGCTCCCCCCGGCCTCTCCGCCCACACTCACCGGGTCCTCAACCTTGCGGTTGCCCACCTCACGGTGGCGCACCCCAACTCAAGCAAAGCCGTTAGGCCTCAACCTGTGCACGAGCACGATGACACGGGGGAGCCCCGTGCTGACAACTCGCCCGCCCGCGCAAGACACTGTGTGAACCGGCTGCAGGGTACGCACCCCCTCGGCACCATGGACCCGCGTCCCGGCTTTCGCCTTGTCGCCGAGGTAGTCAAACCCCGACGAAGCTGGCGCATCCTGGCACCGACGACGGTACCTCCAGCACGTGCTACATGACACGCCTCAACACCTACGAGTCTTAACCCCGGCACCCGGCCCCCGCACCCGCACCCGCACTCATGCGTAGACCCGCCTGCGCGGACGTGCTTACGCGCAAGCGTCGATCTGACCCGCAGCGCAAGCTGCTCGCCACACACGCGCGCGCGTGCGTGGTCGGACGGTCGCGGCCGACGCTGGCGAACCGCCTCCTCCCCCCGATCGGGACGGATCGGCGTCCCTCCACGACACCCGCCGCCCGGGCAGTTACGCCCGCGCGGGCCCGTAAGAGTCCGCGACCGCCCAATCGGGTGTCACCATTCTCGGATCTCACCGGCACGGTTCGAGTCTCGCGTAGGAGGTATGTAGCATATCTTCGCCCGCAATTGAAAAATTGCCACCGGTAGCCCCCTTGACTAGCCAAAGCCCACGTACTGTGCGAATTGGCCTGTGGAATGCCCTTTGGGGGGGTTACTTCCTCATTGTTCATTTTTTATTGTTTGTTTGCTTGCCTGTCTTAGGCCTTGTCTTGACGGTGAGCACATGTGAACGTGATCGACCCGAATATGACGTCTAAGTCCTGTTTTTCGTTGTGCTGGGGTGGGGGTGGTACTGACGGCGCAGCAGAAATGTTCGCAAATCGGGTGAAAAAGAGATCGATGGACGCCAGCCACGCGACCTCGGTTGCTGTGAAACAGGCGAGAGCCGTAGCCGCAAGCACCCAATCAGGGACGATCGTCCATCTCTGCCCCCGCTGTGTGTTGCCTCGTATCGTGGTCGGTCACGTGTGTGCATTACTTTCTGACAGTCGACCCGGGTCCAAAAACCGACCTGGGATCACCTGATGGCCACGCTACGCGTGTTCGTGTGCGAGATATTCCAGAAATTCTCGCACACGCTCACGTCCCGACCACAATAGTCCGAAAAGGAGCCTATCTTGAGCGTAAGTCCTGCGTGAGCGGAACTGCCGTTGGAGGCAGATTTATAGAAGTGAAGCAGCCGTGATTGGAACGCATCGCTCTCATTGGTACACACGCATGCGTGCACGCTGAGAGCCCGTCGTCAAGACTGGGCCTTATCTGTCTGGCGGCACTCAATACGATCGCTTGTGATCGGACGTTCGGTCGACCAGTGCCCTCGTTTATGTTAAATCACCATGGGTCCGGGGTCGCTGTCGTGGGCACCACCCGGCTCACGATCGGATGCCCTTCAACAGAAGGTCTTTCGTCTTCGCCGCGACGGCGATAGAACTCGCTTTATTGCTTGGCTACGGTCGGTCCAAATACACTGGTAATTGAACCAATGTTAATAGTACCACACCTCTCACTGTCTGCGTGGGCGCTGCTTACAGAACTGCAGGACGATTCACGCGTTCTCTGCACGCCATTTGCAGTCCAACAAGGTACCTGGTTTGAGACTCGCTGCGCCGCAGCGTCCCTCTTCCTCCAGTGGCCTACAGGCAAGGATCATCGTCAAGATAGTGTCAACAGAAGAAAACAAGAAAAAGACGGATCAATTTTAATGTTTCAATGGATTATATGATGTTACTATTGGCAGCATTCATGAGGACACTGGTCGCTTGGGCTGCTTCTCGGCAGCGGCGACAGAAAAAGGGGCACGCTTTGGGGAAAGGCCCGATGCAGAGGATAACCAGAAAACGGCAGGGAGGGCGGTAGGCCGCGCTGTTGACCACCCCCACTGCCTGGCTTTCCAATGTTGCCACCTGATCGAAGTGCCGCATCCCCAGTCGTAAACCCAACCTTGATACGATTTGTGCGTCGGTTTTGGGGCCTACAAACACATATGACAAATGCACGGATTCTGGACGGACAGGAAGAGGGACGGCTGACGTCGAGCAGCAGTGCAGTGCTCTCCTGATGCCGTGGCAGCGGTATCGTTATACTACCGGGGTGTTGTCCGGGCGGTGCTCGGGTGGATGCTGCAAATTTCCATGGTACATTGGTGAAGTGAAACGGTGCGAGCATATCGGAGCACTAGATTCACTGTTCGCAGAGGTGGGAATGCTGACAGCAACAAAACTCTGGTGCAGATCAGTTAAGTCTCGTGTTTCACCCACTTGGTATTTTATGTACGAAGTACACCTATAGACCACGCACTTTTCCTAGTTAATAGTGATTTCTGAGAATCTTTAGGTAGTACCCCTCACGTTCCGTCCCTGGGGCGCCGCAGCAACGCATGGAGTAAACGAGGGTGCGAATGTCGATGACTGGCATTCGCCGCCAGCCAATGGAAACCGCCCAGCCGTTGTGCCGTCGACCATGTGACCAAGTGACGAGAAATGGGGGCTACTGGTCCACAAACGAATTGGTCGCTGGAGTACATGGGCGACGCACTTCCGAACGGAGTACCTGACACAGCTTTCATAAACGGCTTCTTTGTCAGTTGATGACACACGGTTTGGAGCATGACGCTGTCGTCGACGCCCGTGCCCCGCCCTGCCCTCCTCCCTCTCACCGTTCCCAGATATGGTTTGCTCTTACTGCCTTGGCTGTTTTATGCTTACCAAGTCGACGAATAGTCTGTACAGCCGTTCTCCCAAAAATCCCGCACTCCAACTGTTGCAAGAGAGTTCCAAATCGGCCTCTACGACCCCGCAGAAGAGAGTTCCAAATCGGCCTCTACGACCCCGCAGAGGCCGATTTGAAACTCTTTTGCAACAGTTGGAGTGCGGGATTTTTGGGAGAACGGCTGTACAATGGTCCTATTCTGATCGTCACTGCGGAGCATACGAGACGAACAGCCGGCGAAAGAGGAGAAGGGTGGACACGAAGCAAGGGGGGGGGGTCGACCCAAAACGATTGAAACACGACCGGATGGGAGTACAGGGGGAAGGGTAGGAGGAGAAGTAGAGAGACACACAGAGTGCGGGAGCGGTGTGCGGAAGTAAAAATAGGGTGAGCATGCGACCCAGCCAGAAAACTGGTAACTGTTACCACCGACGTGGAAGATAGGTGCTTTAGGCAGGATCGCATGACGCAGTCCTCCCACGGAATGCACTGTGTTTCTAACATTTGCTGATAGCCCCCCTACAAGGTGGCTATTGCGGCGTTTGGCTCGTTGCGATTTCATTGGCTGAGAGCGAATGTCCATCATCGACATTCGCGCCTCGTTTACGCCCTGGCGCCTCCTGGAGAGGGAATTGACGCTCCCAGTACTGCCAGAAGACAGACGAGCTGGAGATGCAATGTGCGTCATCAAAGCACTACGAGCACACGGCCGTGTCTCTAGTGCCGTACGGCACTAGAGAAGCACACAGATTGGCAGAGCACCAAGGCGATAGTGGAGACGGTGAGACGTGATAGATGGCGCACAAACGGCAGAGCAGAGACTTGCACCCGCTCAACATGAAGCAGCGTGTCACGCACGCGATTGCTGACTGAGTTTGACCCCCCTGGTCATGCCGCTGCGCTGCCATACATCGACTTCAGGGCGGCAAGCTTGGCGTCGTAAGAGAAGCGCACCTGCCAGTCGGCGGCTCCCTCCGCATCCGCTGTCAAGATCGTCTGGCAGACGGTGAAGCCGAGGAGCCCCTCCTTGCCGCCGGTGCGGCCGCTGCCAGACGCGCGGCGCCCTCCAAACGGCACGGCCGAGTGCACGACCTGGAGCACACAGTCGTTGATTACCACGCCGCCCGTGACCAGCTGCCGCGCCAGGCGGTCCCCAAGCCCGCCGGGTGCCGTGTCCCTCGTGAAGACGTAGCCGCCCAGCCCAAACTCCGTGGCGTTAGCCGCTACGATGGCCTCCTCGGGGGAGGAGACGCGAACGATGGGGAGGACCGGCCCAAAGGTTTCTTCTTTCAAGAGGGGCGTCGCGGCGGCGCTGTCGCCATCGGTGGCCGTTGCGCCCGTCGTTGCCTCGCCGTCTGAGGCGCGCTTGGCTGGGGACGGCCCGTCGGGGACCGTCAGGACCGTCGGCTGGAAGAAGACGCCATCCGCTTTGCCTCCGGTGAGGACCTTGGCGCCCGCCGCGACCGCCGCATCGACGTGCGCTTGGACGGTCTTCAGTTGGCGTGCTACAGTTGCGCACCCGTATGTCGCATCGGGCTTGTCCCCGTGTGTGTCCCCATGGTCACACCCGCTGGCGAGGGTGCCTCCACACGTTGCAGGCGTGTAGCCATAGGACACCTGCAGAGTGGTCCACCAGTGGGGTCAGCAAAATGCAGTGCGCCACAACAGGATGATGGCAAAAGCAGGAGTGCGGAAAGCGCATCAGAACCAACAGCGCATACCCAACAGCAGCACAAACACAAAGAAGCAATAAGGCAGTAGAGCAGAGCAAGAGCGTGGGCAAGAGAGAGCAGTCATCGTACCTTCTCGTTGACGTGCTTCACCATGGCTGCGACAAAGTCTTCATACACACTCTCCACGACGTACGCTCGCTCGACGCCAATGCTTTGGCCGAGAAGAGGCAAATGCACCCAGAGGAGTGCCAGAGCAACAGTCAGACAGCAACAAATGCAGGGAATGCGCGTCAGGACAGGCAATCCAGACAGACCGGAACGCACGCTTGTTCAGAGTACTGGGGTTCCAGGGCGGAGCGATACCACGTCCGACGTGAGAAAGAAAACATCAACATACCAACACTGCCCTGCATTGTAGGCCATGCCATACGAAAGGGCCTCTGCAGCAGCCGAAACGTCCGCGTCCCCACACACAATGGCCGCGTCTTTGCCACCGAGCTCCAACGTGCACCCCACCCCCCCAGCGGCTGCCGCGATGGCGACCTTGCGCCCAACCCCAACGCTGCCGATGAAGAGCACGTGGTCCGGCTTGCCGACCGCCGCGTCGACGAGCGCCGCCCCCACGTCGCCCGCCCCGTGAAAGACGGTCACGAGCGGCGCCAGCCGCCCCGCTGCCAGCTCGGCCAGTAGTTCCTCAATGAGTAGGCCAATCCCCGGCACGGCCTCGGACACTTTAAGCATCACCGCATTGCCGGCGAGGAGGGCGGCAAGGACGTTGCCCAGAGCCAGCCACAGCGGGAAGTTGTAAGGAGTGAGGATGGACACGACGCCGTGGGGCACCCGCCGCACAACAGCCGTTCGCCCCGCGACGAGCGCGCAGGAGCGGGACGTGTCGTCTGCCAGCCACTCGGGTGCGCCCGCGACAATGTGGCGGCCGCCCGCAGCCGTGATGAGCAACTCATCCATCGCGCCATAGGCGGGCTTGCCGGTCGCCGCCGAAATAGCCGCCGCCACCGCTTCGCCACGCTCGACAAAGCCGTCGAGGAAGGCGGAAAGGGTGGCGGCCCGGTCCTCGACGGGGGTCTCTGCCCACGCCGTCTGGGCGGTGACCAGCGCCGCCCGGGCGGGAGGGACATCCGCGGGCGTCGACAGGGGGACGGTCGCGTACGTTTCCGACGTGGCGGGGTTGACGCACGCCATGTGGCCGGGGGGGGGGGCGGCGCCCGTGGCGGTCACGCCGTCGCCTGGCATGGCGGCCACGGTTGGTGAGTGGGACGTGCTGAGATTGGTGGGGCAGAGGCGGGAACGAGCAGCGGGCTACGCAAGCGCACGAGAGGCCCACAGTCTGTGAAGGATACCAAGAATGAGACAGGAAGCGCCGCGCGCTTGGGCACGACCAACGCTCTACGTGCCGTCGGGCCGTGCCCCTCTTGTACTCGCCGAATGCGGCGCCTGCCTAGCAGCCACATGAGACCGGCTCAACACCCGACTGGAGGCGCAGCACCCGCCCATTCCCCCACCACAGAGGTGGGCGCAAAAGCCCCTCTGAAACCACCCCACGCAACACACGCCAACGACCCTCCCTCACGAGTGTTTGTTCCACTGGCTATGGCACGACACCACGGCTCACTCACTCTGGCCCCGCCCAGGTATCGCAGCCGCCCGTCCTTGTCCAGCACCCCCACCAGCGACAAGTCACCCGGCCGGCCCTTACAGCGCCGTCGTGGCACCCCAAAGCTATGGTGGCCGCCGCTCAGCGAGCACAGACGAGCAAACGAGGCGTGCCGACTCGGCCGCTATGGCGGTAGCGGCTCAAGGGGAATAGCATGGTTGGGGGCGACCCCCCAACCCCCCAAACCTGGGTCCCCGCCCGAGGCAGCGTCCGCCACAGCGTCATGGCGGGGTTTGGGGATCCACCCCGGCTGCGTTGGCGGGGGGGACACCCTGTTGCCGCGGCGCCACGGCAGGCGGATCGTAATTTGTGGGTGGCGGCGCCCAAGAGGGAGGCAGCGATATCACATATCGTGACTCACATGATGTAGGGAAGGCGCTGGGTGCTGGCGGCAGGTGGTGTGCCGTCCACGGCATCACCCAAGCGTGCCACACATCCACCCCGCCGCACGGTCGTCGGGCCGGAGCGCACAACTGACAGCGGCCGCGACGGGTTGCCGGCGGTGGGGGCGGGTACTAGCCAGGTCACGAAAATGCTCACGGGTGGCAGGTCTGCCACGTCGGCGACGGAGGATCAATGCGGGCTCGGCCTCTTGTCTAGCATGGCTGGCAAGCAATCTGCGCGAAGGTGCGGCACCGAGAGCCTTGCATAGCATCAAGGATATGGCAGCCACCGCGTCCATCTTATGTCAGGTAAGCGTGACATCCGTGTAAGTACGACCATTTGCATGGAGGGATTCTACGCACGCCCTGTATGTCCACACGCCATCTCGCCGCTCGCCCGCACCCGCCGCACCCTTTTCACGGCCCGCATGGCGCCCGCCCGCCGGCGCCCCCCTCGCTCAGGTCTCCTCGGGTTCCCCCCCATGGCCTTCACCATTCGCCCCATGGGGGCTGCTGATATCCCGGCCGCTTTTTCCGTCGCCAAAGCCGCCACCCACGTCACCGCCGCGGCCGACTACAGCGCCTGGCAGTGCGAGCGGTGGCTCGACGACTACTCGCCTGGGCCGCTTGCCGCCGCCCTGTCCGCTGCCGCCACCTCACCGACTGCGATTGCGCCGTTGATCCCCGTCGTTGAACCGGGTCAACCGACGGGCGACGGGCGTTCGGGTGACGGAGGCGACGGCGGCGGCGGCGACGGCGGTGACGGCGACGACGGCGGGAGGGTGGTGGTGGCCATGGCGCCAACGGCAATGGCGGCGGCAGGGGAGACGGCAGCGTCGTGGCGGGGGTGGTCCAAGTCGCTCTGCGGTCGCCGACCACGGCGGCGGTTTTTGGCCTCTTTGCGCACCCCACCCACGGGCGGCGCGGGTACGGCAGCCACCTGCTGGCGGCCGCAGAGGGGCGTGCCGCCTCCTGGGGGGCTCCCCGCGTGCGCTTGTGTGCGTCAACGACGGCGCTGTCGCTCTACCGCAAGCGGGGGTACGTCGTCGACGCTGAGGCGCGGCCGGGGCCGCCCGAGCTCGGCGCGGAGGTGCCGCTGCAGCGGCGGCTCTGAGGGGGTGCGGGGGGTCGGGCGCACACCCGGTGGGGCTGGCGTGAGCGGGACAGGCCCGCGGGGCGGGGTGGCTGCGGGCGGGCGCGCGGTGTGGAGGGGGTGGGCATGGCACACAAAGCCAAGTAGATTTCATGTTGTAGATGCTGCTGGCCGCCGAGCCCTCCTCATGTCGACTGCGTTGACGCGAGCTACAGGGCAGACAGAGTACTCTTTCCAGGGCAGACGCTCCCAGGCCAAGCGGTTGGTTTGGTGCGAGGGCCCGTGTGTCGCGGAGGCTTCATGGTGCCACCCCCCGGTCGAGAGAGATACGCAGAGATCAACTGCTCATCGTTGTTTTGCTCACGATTAAGTCCACCGCTCGCTAACCGCCTTGCTGACGTGGTCGCGCACCAACTCGGGTCGTCCTTGTCACAGCACCCCCACCTCGCCTGACCATCTGCAGCTGCGACGGTAACACACCACCGCCTGCGCTCCCTCTCCCTCCCATTCTCGGCAGCGAGACGCTGTTTGCTTTTCGCCCTGCGGCACGCGGCTCCCCCCCCCCCCCCCCCCCCCCCCCCCCCCCCCCCCCCCCCCCCCCCCGCGGGGGGCCCCCCCCCCCCCCCCCCCCCCCCCCCCCCCCC
>ENA-ORXT01007128-ORXT01007128.1-marine-metagenome-genome-assembly--contig:-NODE-7128-length-10107-cov-9.814058_pt1 | contig 10107 bp, 18 predicted proteins | sample MGYA00237868_ERZ511482 | MGnify/ENA metagenome assembly ERZ511482
TGGACGAGTGACGGCGAGTGACGGCGAGCGGCGACGACAAATCGTCCACAAAATATCGCCAAGTACAATTACTGCCGAGTAAGTGACATGGCAATTTTTCCCATGTGGTCTTCAAAGAGAGTAAATATATGCCGAATTCTCTCCTCCGTGGAGGGCCACTTGATGCGTACCCCCCCCTGACTTGTGCCGATCGGCACAACTGCGGGGCGGCCAAGTGAGGGGTCGCACTGTATAGCGTTGCTGACTTGAATAAGACAAGTTCACCACGCGATCATGATATGACGATCAGATGGAAAAGCGCCATCGCTATTTCTCGCAGGTGATACATAATTGTACCCGCCATCGTAACCACCATCTTCTGAACCACCGCTGTGGACCACCGCTGTCACTACCACTCTGGTCACCGCTCAGCAGCAACCCCTTTACCTCTTCCTTTCACTCTCATGGCTCTCCCAAAGACCTGTCTCTACCGCCACAATATTCGCGCCAGCTACGCATCAGCGCTTTACCAATGGTTCTTGTGACTCTTCGTGCGGCACGTGCCCTTGCGGCCGCGGCCGCCGCGGCGGCCGTGCAGGAGCTTCTCTCAGATCCATCACACGGGCCGCTGCATGCTGCTAGCTTCGCGTCCGCTACCGCTTCCGCGGCACCGTACGTTCACTATGGTCCGGTTGTTCGCACGTCTGCCGAAAAGCCGTCCGCGTCGTCACCCTCGCGGCCGTGCCGATCAACTGATCAATTGGCTGACCGTTGAAATGCGTCTCGAAAAGAGTGTCCTGAGCAAGATTATGCCAAGCTTCCCTACCCCCCGGAGGCCGCGCAAGATAAAGATGACGCTGACTTCGGGCGACGAGATTCAGCTCACATGCATATGCTACAGCGGTGGGCACTCGTGGTCGTCGCTCCAAGAGGCCTTCCCCAAGACGATTTCGCGCTTGGTTGCCCGACGTACATGCCAGGCGCGAGAGCGCGCCCGGATTTTGAAGTGAACTCATGTCAGCGAGCCATTGGACTGTACGCGTACACAGCGGTCAGCGTATGAGCAGGTAGAAGCCGCTCTAAAGACATGGTCTGATGGCTTCGAATCCAAGGGTGTAGCAGAGCTACCAATATCGACGGCTGTGCTGGAAACAGGGGCAAGAGGGATTGCCACAGGTCTCGGCGTCAAGTCGTTCACGAAATCCCCAGGGTTTATCCAACATCGCACGTGCAGTCACCGTATCAGTAATGCGAAGCTGTCACGCCTAGTGTCTATTCTACCGCAGTCGGGCATCAAATGATGCCCGGTTGGGCATCAAATGATGCACCCTCTCACAGGGCCAGACAACGACGATTCGACCCCCCCTGTTGAGGCATCTGAAGAACCCCCCGTTTGTATCCATAGCATATTGGCTGGGATCTCCCCCAAGAATAACAAGGCATCGCTGAGTCTGTTTCTGCTGTCAAAAAGAGCGTCAGAGGTCGGGAAGTACGAAAACAAACGCTCCGAAAATGTGCATCATTTGATGCGATTCGCATCAAATGATGCTGCGGTGTTAATAGAATAGACACTCTAGGGTTGCACACGACGCCCCTATCTCGGGGGCGTCAGGGGCGACCGACGGATAAGATGCCTTACTGACGCCCCATTAGGCAGCTAAAACGCCCTCACGACGCCCCAAGTAGCACCCTCAATATTCGCAATATGGGTCAAGTGAGACCCATACGATGATTTCTTATGTCATTTTTGTGTGAAGAATGGGTGCCTGTCCCCAACGAAGGTGCACAGCAGCCACCTGCCGAATCATGTAGACCCCCCGGAAACTTTCTCTTCGCGACGCCTTTCTGACCCCCTGTTGAGTTGGGGCGTTAGGGGCGCACGACTCCCAAATGACGCCCTGGTGACGCCCTTAATGACGCCATTAACGACGCCCCGGGCGTTCTGAGCAACTCTCATCGGAATACGTTCCAGAGCGCCAGGTAGAGGGGTCCCTCGCGCCCGATCTGACGGGGGATAGCCCCCACCGTGGTTCCACATCGCGCGGCGCCACCGCGTCGCGCCGTGCCCCCCGCACGCCACCATCCGTCGCCAAGCTTCCCTCCCCCCCTCCTCTCCCTCATCCTGCTGTAACTTTGCGGCACCTACTCCCACGGCCACCGCCTCTACCACCCCGCTGCCGCCCCCGCGGGAGCGGCCGCGGGCGCCGCTGCGGCGGTATGGCCGCCGCTGCCACGGCGCCACGGCGGCTCGCCCGCCCCGTCTACGATAGGGCGCCGGCGGCGGTTCCTGCTTTGTCGTGGCACGCCCGCAGCACTTTCCCCGCCCTCCTGCACCGCATCGCTGCGCCGCCGCCGCCGCCGTGGCAGCCGCAGCGGTCGCCGCGGCGGCGGTGCGGCCGCCGCTGTCGAGGTGCCACGGCGGCTCGCCCACCCCGGTTGGCTTTGGGCGCCGGCGGTGGTTCCCGCCGCGGCTGCCGTCGAGGGAACCCCTGCGGCGGTGCGGGGCCGGCGGCCTCCCCCCCCCCCCCCCCCCCCCCCCCCCCCCCCCCCGGAGCCCATCTCCACTGCCGCCGCCGCCGTCGCAGCCACCGTAGCTTCCATCCCGCTGCTGGCTCTTTGTGGAGGCTGGCCTCTACGATGGGGCGGTACCTGTCGACGGCGCGCACCACGATAGCGGTCGTGGCTGGCGGATGCAGCGCACTGCCTCTGCTGGCAATCGCACTGGCTGCTGCGGGCTTTACGGCGGGTGTCGTGGCGGCCTCTGGCTGCTCCCCGTCAACCCCAGTTTCCTCTCAGGCGGTCGGATGGGGCCGAGCGGTGGACAACGTCGGTGCAAACGCCACAGTCGAGCAATTTTCCGCCGCAGCGCTTTTCGACAACCTCTGAGACCTGTTCAACCCGTCCGCGGCAGCTACACTGGGCGCCGCGCCCATCATGCACCATCATGAGGGCAGCACGATGGAGTACATGAGCTCCCACGTCATGCTGGTGGCCAGCGTCGCCCAGCGGTCGCACTCCTGAAGCTTTGTTCCCCATACTGTTCCCCGCGGTAACGCCGGCTGGCAAGAGGACGGGCCCAGCCAGGATCCCAGCTCCGGGCTGCGCTTGCGCGAGTCTCTCGGTGATGTTCTGGAGGTGCTTTTTGCACGATGGCGTTTGCGAGCCTCATGCAGCGGTTTGAATCAAGCGACGACACGATTCGGGCGATGGGGGCACTGCGCGCCATGCGGCGCGCGCACGAGAAGATCACCTACAAGGCGTTGCGGGGTCGGACGTGGGACCTTGCCCCAAGTGGAGCAGTTGGGGTGGTGCTGCGGTTTGGCAGCGTCGGGTCGCGCAACGACGCGGAGAAGCACGAGGTGGCGGTTGCTTCCGCACGGCTCGAGCGGGGGGACGTGCGGTGCGCATGCAGCGAAGAGGAGCAGTGCCTTGATGTTGGCGGCTGCTTTTTGCGCATCCTGATGGTGGATGCCCTCGAGAAGGTGCGGTTGAGGATAGGCGCTGCCATGGAGACCCTCTTTGATGTGATCAACGTCGCAACCGAGGTCTACCGCCTGCACGCGGGCAAGGGGGTGCTTCACGGGGACAAGGTTTGCGTGGTGCGCAACGGCAAAACGAGCTGGCCCTTCTCGGCCGTGCGCCAGTCGCGCGGCGGCGCGTGGGTCTGCCTCTAATGCAGGACTGGCGAAAAGACATGCGACCATGTCAGCATCGCGGTGGCCACCAGCAAGGCGTGCGTGGACGGTCTTGGCGAGGACAGCACGGACTCGGACATGGATGAGGACGAAAACGATGAGGCGCGCCTGTTGGAGGTGGAGGCGGCCGTGGACAGCTGCGCCCTGAAGGCAACCGGTGCTGTAGAGCTACCCCCTCACCTGCCAAGTAGCTCTCTTCTGCTGGCGGTGGTCAACAGGCTCAAGTGGAAGGCACGTTCGGCCGAAAGCGGCCACCTCGTGCCCCTCCGCATCGCGCAGCGGGAACGCGCCAATCTGATGCGCGCGCGCCGCAACGCGGAGGACAAGGTGCACTACGTTGCCGGCCCGCGGTGCCCCTTTTTCTTCGTCGGTCGCTCTCCCGAGGTGGAGATTGTGGTGCAGAAAGCCAACGTGGAGCTCGAGGACGGGGCTGTACCCGCCGGGGTGGCGACGTGGCGGTGCGTCAAGTGCCTTTTCCGCGTGTAGCTAGACGGCGCGGTGCGTGGCATGATCGTCCACTCGTGCTACACTGTCTACTCCGAGGCTTTTTTATTTGAGGTCGCCGTCAATCGCGCCCACAACGGCTCCTCGCTGCACTCCACCTCTTACTTGCGGGAGGCCTACACGGAGCTCCACACAGGCTGCAAGTACTCGCGGTCAGACAAGCGCATGCGGTCGGTGACCACGTTGCGCAAAGCGCTTTTTCTCTACTTGGCTTTGGTCATCAAGGGCCTCCCGTAAGACACTGAGTCGTGTGCCGCGAGCGGGCGCGCCAGCGGCAGCTACGCTGTCGTATCCTTTGACGGGTTGCAGCTCGGGTATCGCTTGAATTACAAGAAAGCGTTCTTCCGCTGTTCCACCAACATTCATGCGGTGGCTCGCGGGTGGCCGCGAGCAAGAAGCCAATCAGCACTGTGACGTCAATGAGGGGGCACGTCATGGCGGTCACGCTGCTGATGGGCAACATTGTCGTCGGGAGAGAGGAGCAGACATTTGAGGGGTCCCAACCCCACATTGATGGCACCAAAAAAGAGAGGGGGTGGGACCCCATCATCGACGGCGGTGCGTCGGTGGAGCTGGTGGCGCTCTTGCGGGGCTCGCTTGACGTGCGCCGCGCGGCCAGGTCATTGGCGCTGACCATTCTAGACGCGTCGCACGATCTCCGCCGCCGGGTGCCCGCAGTGCGGATGGCTCGCATCAAAGAGCTTGCCACGAACGCTACGCCGCCTCCTGTCACTGGCCGGCACTCGAGGGTGGCCCCATCCGTCGGCCGCTGTAGTAACGACGGCGAGGTCGGTGAAGATGCTGAGCTGCGCGATTCCGACGCGGAGCGCGGCCGAAAGCGAGAAAGGCCGGCGGCTTCCAAGTCGAAAGAGACGAGCTCGTCCTCCTCGGCCGAGACCAGAAGCGACGATGACGTGTTTTCCAGCGACGACGACGAGTTCGATATGCCGCCGCCCGTCAAGAAGCCGGCCAAGGTCAAGCGGGATAAGGATGCGCCGCAGCTCAGCTATGGCGAGATGCTCGACGAGCCGGCGCTGGGCACGTCAGAGGGCGTCACCGGGGAGTAGCGTCAGCTTGTGATGAGCTTGCCGTTCTTGCCCCATCTGCCGGGCATGTCGACGTCGATGCTCAAGGTGTTTAAGTTTGTGCGCGCTGTCACGGTCGATTTGGTCTTTGTGTGAGCGCCGCAGGGGGCGTGGGCGGCGGTAAACGCAGTGCAGGCCGTGCTGCAGGCCGAAACCTTTTCCATCGCTGCCCTCGCGGCGGTGTTGAGACTGCCAGTGGTCAGGGAGCAGCGGCTATTGCACGGAGCTGTTGCTTGTTTTGGGCCCGGGCCGACGGCCAACTCCGAGACGCGCAAGCTGTTGGCGGCCGTGCTGGCGGCACTCAAGAACTGGTTGGTGGAGTACAACAAGTGGGTCGGCGACATGGTCCCAGAGGCGGCGATCGACAGAGCCACAGCGGAGGCGTTGCAGCTAGACATGGCGGCGGCACATCCGGTACAAACGTTCTCCAACAATGCCGACACATGCGGGTGCCTACTGCCGCCGGCCACCGTCGCCGCCTACCTGTCTTTGTACAGAGAGTATACGCACCAGTAGGATGACTACCTGCGGACGGGCATCTGGGCACCCGGTCTAGCAACTCGGCAGCCCATGCCCGGCTTTTAGGCGCAGCGATGGCCAACAAGAACCTGCTTGACTGCAATCACCTGATGGGCGCTAAGAACCCGCTCACGGGAGGCACTGTCGGCGCCTTTTGCACGTGCTCCCACCCCGAGTGCATCAAACTGATGAAGCTGACGGGCTCCGAGAGCCAGCGCATGCCGCTGGAGTTCGTCGCGCCGCGGTTTGTCCAGATACCGCTCACCATCATCTACGACTTCGCGTGTGCGACGCTCAAGTCGGCGCTGGTGCGGATGCCGTGGATGGCACGGCGGGTCGGGTTCAAGTGCGACCGCTTCTATTCGGGCGAAAACTACACCGACTGCTCCTCGGCGATGAGCCCCACCTCGTACGCGTCGATGCACGCCATCAACACCTCGTCGTGTGCGCAGCGCAACGCTGTCTCCAGGCGGCAGCAGCACCACCTGCGGCAGATGAAACAGGACCAGCTCATCATTTTCACTGTCTATCAGCAAGCGGTCTCCAAGGCGGTGGCCATGCACAGGGAGAGCAAGACGATGAGGGTGGCGTACAAGTGTCCAAAGTGGTGGCGTAGGTCGCATGTGGACGTAGTAGGTACCGATGCAGCGTGGAAGTAAAGAATGTAGACGGTTACTTCTCCAGAATTTGTATCAAAGGGACGAAAAGAAGCAGCCCCCCTCATCCTGGAAGAGAAACTCACCTCGCCTCCGGGGCTCTCTCCCCCGTTATCAGGCAGCGCTTTGTCGGGTTGTTTGACGGGAGCTGCAGCAGACGGAGGTCTGCGGGTGTTGGCCATATCGGAAGCCATTTGGACGGCGGTGGCAACGGCGATGACGGTGACGTCGCGGTGGCGGTAAAGCCGGTGACGGGTAATGAAAGGGGGGGGCACCGGCGGCTGTGTCGCAGCCGTCATCGACGCCAGCACGGCGGGGCCCGCGGTCGCCGGACGACGCGAGTGGGAAAAGTTGTAAAGCCACCAGTGTCACCAACAGACGGCACACCCACCGTGGCGCCCGCATCTGGTGGGGCGTCGCGGGGTTGCCCAGCCCGAGCCCGCCGCCAGGTTGGGGGGCAGTGGGTCATCTCGCGGCCCCGGCCGCCGACGGATACCTGCCCACGGTGCAGAGCGGCCCCGCGTACCCGGCTTCGGCCAGGGTGAGCTGGCGTGGCCGTGGCGGCGCCAGCAGCGGGAGCGGGGGGACCCGAGGGCAATATAGGTGGGGGCAGGGGTGGGCTTCCACTGCGCTTCGTCTGACATGACTTAACCCCTGTCCGAGATACGCTTTCTGTTTATGTGGCCCCGACTTTGTGGCGCCACAATATCGCCACATGGCTTTGGGGCAAAGCCATTCTCAGATCCCAACAGGGCAGCACACCTCCTCCACTATTTTTTTTCTTTCTCACCGGCGCTGTGGGCCCGCCCAGCTGCGCGACAGTGCCCAAACACCCCTCACTCTGATGGGGTTCGACAATGTACGGACCCCAGCGAGCCATCCGACCACTTTGAGGGAATGTATGCCACTAGGTACCCATCCCCTCAGTGTTCGTGCGAAAAAAGAGGACCGTTACTCACTGAAAAGCTCTGATGGGGGGAGCGTTCATAGCGAGATGCGCTTCACGCACCCGGTTTCGCATTGTTTCTGTCCTCCCTGATGGTGCGAAGCAGTTCAAATGGTGCACTAATATACGCAGCGTGAACAGATTACCCTGCGATGACTGCTGCCTTCCGCTGCGGGGGTCCCATCCACTCCATATCAAGGCACATACTGGGCAACTGGTGACACCGTGACGGACAGGCTGCGCTACCCAACGCTACTTGCCAAATCTATCTGAGGGATTTTGGAGCGTGGACTAGTGGGGACGCCAAAAGGTCACAGCGGACGTTGTTTCACCGTCACAGGCGCCCCTGGGCTGTGGAGCCCAGGGGGGATGGTGAGGACATTGCGCCTCTCCATGGGGTCCCTGGTGGCTCTGCTCAAGCAGACGTCTGCCGACCCGCGCTCAAAACTGAACAGAACACGTAAAAAAGGCTTTTGGTATCCACCCGGCCTGCTGGATGGCCGGGAACTGGTGAAGCAGACATCATGGCGGAGTGGAGGGGGGCGTCGGACGCCAGCGCTGCCGGCGCTTGCGTCCCAGCAGTTGCGAGTCGCTGACCTGGTTCCCCGCCGAGTTAAATATTGTACTCGTCTATCCAGCAATGATTTATTCAGGGTGCACTTCTCAGGTTCAGGTGTGAAGTTCCAAAATACGCGCCCACCGTTAAGCCAGGTCAAGTGCTCATGAAACGACGCAGCACTGCTAGGTTCACATGATGCAGGGAAATACTCACTACTGTACGCAGTCGGCTATCAGTAGTGAAGAGCGCAATATTCCAAGCTGGCGCAATGGCTTAGGGGTAAAGCGTGTCACTCGTAATGATAAGATCCTGGGTTCGAATCCCAGTTGTGCCTATTTTCTTCAGCAAGTCGGTGATTGAAACTGCAAACGATGGCTCTCAGCCTGCATCTGAGTACGCAGGGTTTATGCAGTCGATCGTTGTTCAGAGAAACTGGCACTGAAAGGCCACTAACTGAACAACATTAATAGCACAGAGTATGTCGAGAAAGAGTTCATTGAGCTCCGTCGACTGGTACACATAAAAGGAAATCTTAGGTGAGTCCAGAAAAGGGTTGTTTTGTATAACATCGCTGCAGGTGCTCATACTTGCAGTTCAATTTACTAGGCGTACTGGAGTGCCAACCTTAGTAACTATCATGAAGTGCGTTGTTTGCCCGTCACGACACGTTCTATGTGTCACCAAGCTCATATGTGTTAATCAGATTCTACTATAATGCTGTACATTTGAGGTGCGAGTATTGTAGCTCCCCGATCTTGGTCTTCTCGGGATAGCAACGAGGTCAGTCCAATGTTATGCCTCAGATGACGTACCTCTGACCAATGACAGCTCCGCACTGCTGTGCAAACAGTGCGGTCTGAGGTTTTCTCGTAATCTTTGACCGCCTTCAACAGGGAACCGGCCCAGTTGCGACCCGTCTTCCCGTCTTGTGGGGATCGAGCCGAGATATTGATGTCGTCCCAATCTTGAAGGATGCACCTGTGTGCAATTGCACAACTAAGGATGACCAATGGCATGCCTTAGCTTCGACCGATCTAACCAATGGTAGCTCAGCATCGCACTCCGTTGTTGCGCGAATAAGGCACAGTGTGAGTGTTTACGGATTTCAGACCAGATCGACGGGTCGACCGGATTCTGATTCTACTTGCGCGTCTGCGCTGGTCAACAAGTCGCTGAGATGTAGGGGAAGCAGGGGAGATTGCCAGAAAACACAACTGCTTTTGGACCAACCAGCGTCCGGCTCAAGGTGGGCTCCCAGCTGCAGCCAATCAGATGCTCGTTGGAAGAGAAGCGCCGCGCCGTCACCGTGGCGTTCTCGCGCGCCACTCGTCTAAAAGCTGTCTGCCGGCTGTTGTACTCATGGAAAACCGCCAAAACTCGGACGACCGCCATAGAATGAATGCTGGCCATGAGCTAGACCACGCTATTGGTTAGCTGTCTGCTGCCGGTACGCGACTCGATCACGACCTGTTTGGGACGCTGTTGCTGATGTCGCCATGAGACAAAATTCGAGAAACTGCTGTGTACATGCACAACCTCCAAGATTGAGACGACAGCAGTTTCTGGAAGCAGTAACACACAGGGGTTACCAAGCGTATGCCGGTCCAGCGTGTACACGAGTATGACTTAAAAGCATATCTGCGGTACGTAGGCAATGTTTCCGTGTTTTCCGAGATACGGTCTGCCGTTGAACGTCGTCCGAGTGAGTATCTGACAAACGCACGACCAAAAGTCCCACCCAGCGTAGTCGGCCGATATACGCTGGCTGACAGTTTTACCGCGTTTGTCCGCACTCGGTCCTCTCCCAAGCGTATGGACAGCAAATACGATGGTAGCGACTTGCATTCCGTGAGCAAGCGCAGTAAACAATTCAGGAGGTGGCAGTCTCTCACGTACAGTACTTGAATTGGAAGCAGCTGCGCGAGCAACACCCCGGATCTTGGCAGCGTTGCGGTGGTTCGGTAAACCATCGGATGGTTCAATGATTCAGGTATAATTCAACTGTTGAACAAAACCACACGTAAACAGTCTTATCGAACTTACAGAAATTATTCGGTCATATGCATCGCAATTTGTTTACAGTTGCAGACAGTACTTAGGTTCCTCTGGCTCGACTTGCGATCGGCTGCCATGAGGTCATTTCAATACTACTGGGAAGAAAGAG
>ENA-ORXT01007131-ORXT01007131.1-marine-metagenome-genome-assembly--contig:-NODE-7131-length-10100-cov-32.879876_pt1 | contig 10100 bp, 11 predicted proteins | sample MGYA00237868_ERZ511482 | MGnify/ENA metagenome assembly ERZ511482
ACATCTCCCACGGCTCTGGGGCACTGTCATGCCCAGCGCCCACCGACCAGAAAAAGCCCCGCCAGATCGGCTCCAGCGGCCGCTGACGCTTGCGCGCAGCGAATGGGCTCATTGGTGCCGTGCCGCCGAGATCTCGTAGGGTCGGCTTGTGCGCATCGGGGAGTTTGAGACGAACAACCAACCGTGGGTTGGCGTGATCGTCGACGACGTCGTGCGTCACGTTGGTAGCGGGACGGTGCACGAGTTGTTGCAGACCGCGGGGTGGCGCGAGCAGCTCGACAAACTGGCGACCGGTGATCACGCGCTCGCCGATCTCACCTTTCGGCCGTTGCTCGGCGACACCGGGCGCGTGTTCGCTGCTGGGCTCAACTACAACAAGATCTACCCCGCAGGAAAGCAGCCGCCCACACCGAAGTTTCCGCCGTGGTTCTCCAAGCTGCCAGGCACCCTGGTGGGCCACAACCAGCCCGTGGTCGCCCCTCGGGTAAGCGAGACGTTCGACTACGAAGCCGAACTCGCAGCGGTCATCGGAGTCGGTGGTCGCCACATCGCTGCCGACCAAGCGCTCGATCACGTCGCAGGCTGGACCTGTCTGAACGATGGCTCGGTGCGGGCGTGGCAACGCCACAGCGTGAATGCTGGCAAGAACTTCGAACGTTCCGGATCGATCGGGCCTTGGATGGTCACCGCCGACGAAATTACCGATCCGCAAGACCTGCGGCTGCTGGCTCGGGTCGACGGCGAGGTGCGTCAAGATGCGAGCACCAGCGAGATGATCTTCAGCGTGGCCGACATCATCAGCTACCTGTCTCAGTCGATCGAGCTCCGCCCGGGCGACGTGATCGCCACCGGTTCACCCGAGGGCACCGGTGGATCGTTCGATCCGCCAAAATTCCTCGAACCTGGTCAACAACTCGAAATCGAAGTCGAGGGCATTGGTGTGCTCCGCAACCCCGTCGTCGCCGAGCAGTCAGGCGTCGGCAATGACTGACGCATTGGCTGCACAACTCCTCGATGCGAGAGCGAACGGCGATCACTTTCCCGAAGCCATCGCCGGCACCATCGATCTCGCGCAAGCGCTCGATTTGCAGCTCGCCGTGTTGCAGCCTCAGCTCGATGCAGGCAAGACGGTCGGCGGCTGGAAGGTAGGCCTGACGTCCGAGGCATCGCGCAAGCGGTTGGGTGCCGACGAACGGCCATTTGGTTTCGTGCTCGACGAGCGGGTGTTCGACTCTGGTGTCACGATCGACTCCTCGACCATCACGTCGCTGTCCATCGAGACCGAGATGTGCTTCACCATGGGTACCGACATCTCGGATCCAACCATCACCCCCGACCAGGTCTTGTCCTACATGAGCGGAGTCAGCGCTGGCTTCGAACTCAACGAAGCCCGCACTGGATCGACGCGACCAGACTTCTTTGCGATGGTCACTGACTGTCTGACCAACTGGGGGATCGTCGCCGGCGAGCCGTTCTTGCTGGCCGAAGCGAACCACGACCACACCCCGGCCCAGATGGCCGAGAAGCTATCGGCCACGGTCATCACCATGGAACGCAACGGCGTCGAAGTCTTCCGCGGCATCTCGCACGACGTGGTCGACGATCACACCATCTCGCTTTGTCGCCTGATCGAACAGTTGGCGGCGCACGGCCAAGGGCTCAGTGCTGGCCAGAAGATCATCACCGGCGCGTTCGCCAGATTCCCCACCGAACCAGGCGACCACTGGCAGGCCAACTTCGCCGACATTGGCTCGGTCGAGGCATTCGTGCAACCCGCACCGAGCACCTAAGGATGACCATGACAACTGTCTCGCTGACCGGACCAACCAACATCTTGGTCATCGAAGGCCTCACGATGATGGACGCCAGCCCGTTCATCGATGCAATCACCCAGGCTGCGCCAGCCGGAAGCGTGGTCAATGTGGCCGCTGGCCTGAAAGAAGCCGCGCCCTATGCGGGTGATGCCGAGGTCATTCTTGGCATTGTCAACGAACGTTTCTTCCCCCAAACGCCGAACCTGCGGTGGGTGCATGCGATTGCATCGGGTGTCGACATGTTCATGTTCGATGAATTCATCGAGTCCGACGTGGTGCTCACGGGCGAGAAAGGACTTGTTGGCGGACACCTGGCAGACACCGGCTGGGGTTTATTGCTAGCGCTGACGCGACAGATCCACACTGCGATCAAGCTCGGCCCCGACGCCTGGAATCATCGTGTCGAGATGCGCCGCAACGAGATCGAACTCGAAGGCATGACCATGGGCATCGTGGGCTTCGGGGGAACCGGGCGAGCGATTGCCAAACGGGCGGTTGCCTTTGGCATGAACAACATCGCAGTCGATGTCTACCCGTCGGAGCCCGACCATGGCGTGCCCGAGGTCTGGGCCATGGACCGACTCGACGAGCTGCTGGCGACGTCGGATGTGGTGGCGGTATGTCTTCCCCTCACCAGGGACACCAACGCCATGTTCAACGATGAACTCTTCGCCAAGATGAAGCCCGGCAGCTATGTGATGAACGTGACTCGCGGCGAGATCATCGACGGCCAAGCGCTGGTCGACGCACTCACCAGCGGGCACCTGGGCGGCGCCGCGCTCGACGTGGCGCCAGGTGAACCGTTGCCGGCTGACCACTCGCTGTTCTCACTTCCCAACGTTGCGATGACACCGCATACCGCGGGTGCGAGCCAGCTTCGTGCCCAGAAAAATGTGGCCCGTTTCGTCCGCAATCTCGAAAACGCGCAGACCGGCACACCATTCGAAGGCGTCGTCGACAAGACAACCGGCTTCTGACTCTCTGGTTCCCGTGAGCTGCGACCTTGTGTGATCGCCGACGCCGGAAGTAGGTTCGAGACAATGCCAGCTAGGGGATGATGTCATGGACTTTTACTCGTGCGATTCACACGTCGTCGAGGGCCGAGCCGTCTTCGACGGACTTGCCGAACGATTCGGCGAGGGCGCTCCCACCATCAAGATGGAGCCGGGCGAGGGCGAGTTTCTCTACATTGCTGGCCAGCGGCGAGTCGCGGTGGGCCGGTTTGGGATCGCAGGCAACACGCTCGGCACGCCCGAGACCACCGCCAAGATTGCTGCCGGCTACGACGGCTTGAATCCGGGTGTTGTCGATCCGGTCAAACGTCTCGACGAGCAAGCCCAAGACGGCATCCGAGGCGAGGTCATGTATCCCAGCCTGTCGATGTTCACCTTTGCTGTCGAAGACCCGCTCGTCAAAGCAGCGGCCTTTCAACAGCACAACGACTGGATTCTCGAGTACTGCGCTCCGAACCGTGACCGGCTGATCGGCATTGGTTGCCTGCCCGTTCCCGACGTCGACGCATGTGTTGCCGAGGCCAAGCGGGCAGGCGAGCTCGGCGTACGCGGTTTCGCCATCCCGTCACATGCGCCGATCGACCAGCCCTACAGCGACCCGATGTATGACCCGCTGTGGGAGGTGCTCCAAGACATGCAATTGCCCGTGACAATGCACATCTTCACCGGTACCTCGTTCGATTGCGGGCTGCCAGCACACTGGGGAACACCTGGAGGCACGCTCAAGGGCTACACGCTCGCGCACACCACCGTCGCCAATTCGATCATGGACCTAATTGCCAGCGGCGTCGTTGCCCGACACCCGGGCCTCAAGTTCGTATGCGCCGAGTTCGAAACCGGCTGGGTTGCGCATTTCTTGCAACGACTCGACCACGCCGCCTATCGCACGCCCTGGGAACTTGCCGACGAGGTCACGATGAAGCCGTCACAGTACTTCGACCGCAATTTCTGGATTACGTTCGAAGACGATGCTCAGGGCATCGCAACCCGCCACGACATCGGCATCTCGAACCTGGTGTGGGGCAATGACTATCCCCATCACGACTCGATCTGGCCGAATTCGATGAAGACCCTCGACGACGTGCTCGCAGGCGTCCCCGACGACGAGCGCCAAGCACTGGTCTGGGACAACGTCATGTCGCTCTACGACATCAACGTCGACAATCTGTAGCACGTTCTTTCCGTAGGCGTCGCGGTCTCATCCGGCGACGACGAACGTGTTGCCCTCGAGGAAGCCGGAGATGTTGACCCACTCGTCGGTCCAGTAGATGCCCTGGTCGATGCTGATCTTGGCATCGTCGGGGTTGCCGAACGACTCAGCCACAGCATCGAGCACAACCTCGAGGGGGGCGGAGATCTCGGTGACGACCGTGCCGCACTGCGGTGGCAAACTCTCTGCCAGCTCCGAACACAGCAGCGACGTCGTGCCATCGCTGTAGAAGAAGCCGCCATAGCTTATCGAGGTGGGCCCTTCGGGATTGTCGGGGTCGACCAGGGCAATGGCACTCGGCAAGGGCTCAGCCGCGCCACCATCGGCGCCATCGGCACAGTTGGGGTCGCCTACGAGACACGACTCGGCAGCCAGGTCGCCATTGTTGACGGTCGGCAGCGTGTTGCCGTTGTCACCACCGCAGCTCACAGCGACCAGTGCCAACATCAAGAGCCCAGCCAGCGAACGTGTCATGTTGAAACTGTAGAGCAGGTCTACCCCTGAGCTCGGGCACCAGGTGCTTGGTGACCCCAAGCCGCTCGAAGCGCCTCGCCGACCTTGGCGTTGATCTGATTGTGGCTCTCCAGGTTGTTAGCACGAGTCGACTGCACCACTACGAGCCGGGGTCCCGACTGCTGAGGCCAGAGCAGAGCCGTGGTCGCACTGTGGCCCCAGCTCCGCACCGGCAAGTTGTGGGCTCGTGCCAGCGCAACGATGTCGGTGCCGTGAGGTGTGCCAAACAACGTCTCGAACGTGTCGGTGTCGAGCAGGTCGTGCTGAGGGAGAAAGGAGAAAATGCCGCCACCATCGTTGTCGATCACCACGATGGTGAGGTCGATATCGCGTCGGCCCAAGGCCGTGAGCGACGAGGCGTCGTGCAGGAACGCAACATCGCCGATAAGGCAGGTGGTGCAGGCGCCGGTGAGCGCAACCCCAATGGCGGTCGCAACAACACCGTCGATTCCGTTGGCACCACGATTGGCGAACACGCGCAGGTCCGGCCTGGGGCCCGCAAACCATTCGACGTCGCGGATCGGCATCGACGACGATACGACGAGCGCTGATTCGGCTGGTGCTTCGGCAACCAAGCGCCGCGAGAGCTGAATTTCGATGGCGGCTGTGTCGATGGGCTGTGCATCGAGAACCTGCGCTGCGATTGCATCGGCGCGCAACCAGGCTGATCGCCATTGCGGTTCGGCCGCATCAGTGGCATCAGCTGCATCACTCGAGGCGAATGTCGCAGCTACAGCGGCAAAGACTCCGGCTTCGTCGAACTGGAGCGTGGCGACATCTTCGGGATCGATCAACCGGCCGTTGGGGCGGCTCGCAAGCACATCGGCGCCGCACCGAGAGAGCCATTTCGATGTTGCCTTGCTCGCCACGATTTCACCGACTCGAAGAACAACCTCGGGGAAGTGCGCGTCGGCGAACGCTGGCTCTCGCAAGATCGCATCGAAATGTTGGAGCGCACCAGAACCGTGGCGACACCCCGATCTGTGATCGGCGATCACCGGCCACTCGAGCACGTCGGCAATCGCAAGAAGGTCGGTTGGGTCTGACTCGTGGCGGCCGATGATCATCACACCCCGTTGGTCACCCAAGCGATCGAGGATCTGGTCGACAAGCTCGCTCGGCGGCGGGTCCGCTTGAACTGGCGGTAGCGCCCTGAGTGCAGGCGGGAGCTGCCCTGGAGTACCAGTGAGCGGATCGCGAAAGCTCAGATTGGCATGCACCGGGCCTGGCCTCGAACCAGTAGCCGAGGTCCAAAGCCGCTGTGCAACTCGGCGCCACGTCGCAGGGTCGAGATCGTCGGGTGGCCCAGGTTCGACGAAGTCGCGCACGGTGTCGCCGAACAGCCGAGTCTGATCGATCGTCTGCGGAGCACCCCGGCCCCACAACTCTGGCGGTCGATCAGCAGTGCAGACGATCATGGGAACAGCCGACGCCTCGGCCTCGATCGCGGCTGCGTAGAAATGGGCGCCGGCAGTACCGCTGCTGCACAGAACCAGCCCTGGGAGCCCGGTGGCAAGGGCATAACCGAGGGCAGCGAATGATGCTGACCGCTCGTCATGGAACATCTCGACCGAAATGCTGGGATGTTCCACAAGGGCAAGTGCAAGCGGTGTCGACCGCGAGCCAGGCGCAACGAAGGCCGAGCGGAGCCCTTCGGCCCACCACTGATCACAGAGCGTGGCACAAAACGTCGCATTCGCCGTGTTCGGCGCGTGATTCACCTTTGCACTGTATGTGTCACCGGGGAGCGATATAGGGTCGTTAGGACAATCTTTCCCCCGGACAACACAAGCTCTCCGTGATGACGCACAGACCTGCACTACAACCCGTATTTCGTGCAAGCGAGGTCCACTGATGCTTGGAACGCAGTGGCTCGGCCCATCGACGAACTCGGCGCGCCTCGTTCTGGCGCACGGCTTCACCCAGAACGCACGATGTTGGGGCAGCTTTGGCACCCAATGCAACGAGACCTTCGACGTCATCGCTGTCGACGCTCCGGGTCACGGAATGAGCGGCTACGACGATGCCGATCTCCATCGGGCAGGTCGCCTCATCCTCGATGCCGGAGGCCCAGGCCACTACGTCGGGTACTCGATGGGTGGCCGGATGCTCTTGCACGCTGCGCTCAACGACAATGTCGGCGAGATGCGCTCGCTGATCCTGATCGGCGCCACGCCCGGTATCGAATCATCAACCGAACGCGCCGAGCGAAAAGCTCACGATGTAGCGCTGGCAACTCAGGTCATGGCCGAAGGCACTCCTGCATTTGTCGAGAAATGGCTTTCTCAGCCGATGTTTGCGGGATTGACCGACGAACAGTCGTGCAAGCTGAAGCGGTTCGAGAACTCACCCGAAGGCCTGGCGGCGTCTCTGCTCAATTGCGGCACCGGCTCTCAAGAACCCTTGTGGGATCAGCTCAGCACATTGCGGATGCCGGTACTGGTGATTGCCGGATCGGCCGACGACAAGTTCACCGCCATTGGCCAACGCATGGTCGCCACGATCGGCTCGAACGCCCGCTTCGTGAATATCGACGGCGGTCATGCAGTGCACTCTCAGAATTCAGCAGTCACCGCTGCAGTCGTCGCCTCGTGGGGCCAACAACTGAGCTAACCCGCGAAAACAGTCACGCTATGTGTCGACCCCTGGTTGTGTTCAGGGGGTCAGTGCAGCACATCGGCTCTCGCTACTCTTCGGCATTCACCTAGTTCTGCGAGGCGAGGGCGGCGTCGGCGGTGACGATGGCGGTGCGCACGGTGTAGCGATCGAGCCGCGACATGATCGGGTCGCCGGCGAGACCGGGACGATTCGGTGCTGCGATCTTGCCATTGCGCATGGTGATGTCGCGGAACGGGTCGTCGAGTAGCCAGCGTTTGGCGGGCGAAAGGTCGCCGATCAGCGTGAAGACAGGCAGTGGGGCAAGCGCGGCCAGAACGTGGCGGCCGAGCCCGCTCTCGAGCATTCCGCCAATCGACGCATGCATGCCCGCTACTTCGATCCGGTCCAGCGTTTCGAGCGTGGCCCGCAACCCGCCGAGCTTGCCGGGCTTGATAGCGATCGCAGTCGCGGCTTTGTCTTGGGCGAGTTTGTCCACGTCGGTTGCGGAACTGACCGATTCGTCGGCTACCACCGCTAGGTCGGTCTCAGCCACGAGTCGCGCCGCTGCATAATGGTCGCCGACGGCAAAAGGTTGCTCGACGGCTCGCACTCCTAGATCTCGTAAAGCACTCAGCAACGCCAGATCGTCGACCCGTAGCGAACCGTTGGCGTCGACATGTAACTCGATGGTGGGGAACGATGACCGAATTGCCCTGATCGGCATCACGATCTTGCCTGGAGCAACCTTGATCTTGATGCGCGAGTAGCCCCGGTCGACTAGCTGCTCGACCTCGTTGAGCATTGCAGGCAGCGGGGCAAGCCCAACAACCGCACCTGCGGGTGCTTTCTGGCCGGCTGTGCCAAGGCGGTCGGCGAGCGATTCTCCGGCAGCCTTAAGCTCGGCATCGAGCAACGCCATCTCGACTGCGGCAGTCGCCATGGGAGCTGTTGTCTGGTTGAAGGGCTGGCCGCTGCGCAGAAGTTCGAAAGCACCCTCGGCCCACTCGGGCGTGTAGCCCGGTTGGTTGAGGGCGCTGCATTCGCCCCAGCCGCTGGTGACGTCTAGATCACCGCCGAAGTGGACGCCGACAACGGTCAGCTCCCGGACCGAGTGAGTTGGCACACCATGAGCTGCGGCGAGGGAACTATGGGTCTCCAGTCGAAGCAGCCGCAGCGAAAGATGCGAGGGGCGCGAAGTCGACACGCCAGCGAGGCTACCCGCCGGTCAACCCTGGTACCCGGTGGGTTAGTGCGGCGATGTGTTTGGGTACCCGGCTCGGCCCGCCTGAGATGACCCACAAGCAGATCAGCCCCGCCAACTCGACCACATGGACGGCCTCGGTCAACAGGTTCGTGCTGCCCGCAATCAGGTCGGCCGCCGCCACAGTCATCATCAGCACTGCGATTGCGGACGTGAGTGGCACCAGGCCAATCGCACGATGTGGTTTTGCGGCAACGGCCAACATGCCTATGCCAAGCGCAGTGCCAAACACGCCATCGTGGCGGCTCAGATGATCGGCAGTGGTTCCGCCGGACATGAAGATTGCTTGGGCGTTGAGCGCTACCAGGGTGCCGCCGATTACGAAGAGCGACCATCGCAACAACGAAACGGCCTGCAGCGAGCCAGTCAGGTCCACCGGCTTGAGTGTTTCGGGCCCTGCTGTAGCGACTCGCATTTGAAGCGTTCGCCGCAGCGCGTAGCCGTCTTGTTCAAACGCCGCACAGGGCGCGCACGTTGCGAGGTGCGTGTCGAGGCTGGCCCCGCTGGTTTGATCGAGTTCTCCATCGACCCGGGCCGAAATCAACTCTCGATATGAACTGCACGTCACATCTGTCACATTACAAATGGTCGTTGCGACGACATATTTGGTTCCGAATCGTTCACAATGGGTCCGTGAACGAACTAGACGAGCTCGCATTCGCGGCCCGCGACGGCAACCGGCTTGCCCTAGATCGCTTCACCCGCCAGACCCTGCCCGCAGTGCAAAGCCTGTGTCACCACTTGGGCGACGTTGACAACGCCGACGACCTCGTGCAAGAGACCTATGCCCGAATGATGCGCTCGTTGCCGAACTTTCGAGGCGATGGACCGGCCCGCTCATGGTTGTTGCGAATTGCCCGAAACACCTGTGCCGACGCAACTCGGGTCCGTCGCCGCCGCCGTACCCGTGATTCGTTTCGCGAGGTCCCCGACATCGCTGCCGGACCGGCCTCAGGATGGACCGAGGTGACTTCGGTCCTGCGAGGACTCAGCCAAGACCGCAAGCAGGCGTTTTTGCTGACTCAGATCCTGAACCTGCCGTATAAAGAGGCCGCTGACATCCTCGGATGTCCTATTGGCACCGTACGGTCGCGCGTAGCTCGTGCTCGCGAGGACCTGTTAGCCGTCGAAGCTCGCACCCAGCAGGTCGGTTAGCAGCTTCTCGAGTTCGGAGGCGGTGAGTTCGCCGCTGTGAATCTGGACGATCTCGCCTTGTTCGTCGACAAAGATGGTCGCCGGCATGCCCGTGATTCGCAGCGACGACTGCACGGTTGCGTTGGGATCGAAGATCTGCCTGAACGACAGGTCAAGTTCGTCGACCAAGTTTCGGGCAGCGTCGGCCTTGTCGCCAGTATTGATGCCGATGATTTCGACGCCTTTAACCCGCGACGCAACGTGTTCGAACGCCGGCAGTTCAGCTCGGCAGGGCGCACACCACGTTCCCCACAGGTTGAGGGCGCGCGCCTGTCCGGTCTGACGTAGCGGGTAATCGCCGCCATCGAGCAGTTCCAGATTGCTGTCGGGCAGCACGCGATCTTCGCCGGCGGGGGCACAACTCACGCCGATCAACACAAGCGCCAAGAGGGCCGCGAGTACCTTGGCCCACTGGTTCACGAGGTCTCACTTTGTTGGTGGGCCAGCGGCAGGCGTTGGGGAGTCGCCAAGCCGTAGAGACCTTTGGCAGCCAGCGC
>ENA-ORXT01007132-ORXT01007132.1-marine-metagenome-genome-assembly--contig:-NODE-7132-length-10099-cov-13.199960_pt1 | contig 10099 bp, 2 predicted proteins | sample MGYA00237868_ERZ511482 | MGnify/ENA metagenome assembly ERZ511482
TCATATGAGATCCAGTACGCCTCAGGAATCTCTTTTTGCAGAAGCGCTGCGCCTTCTGTTAGATCTCGATTACTACCGTCATTGACGATGATTAAATTGTATTGGAGATCTGAATCCAGGCGTGTCTTAAGCACAGCATACTGACGTATGATGTCCTGAGCCCAATTTTTCTCAGGATTATATATAGGTAGGATGATATCTAAGCTCGGGCTGATAGTAGTCTTATTGCTGCTGCAAATAAAGCTAATAACGGAGGAATTGGGGGTATTATTGGGGAAATTATTTATGAGATATAATAATAAGGGTATTAAAAAAGGAAAGGACGTTGTTGTCCTTCCCTATCTACCTTGTATGAATTCCTAATCTATGCGACTTCCATACTTAATTCTAATATCCCAAGTTGCATAATCAATACTCCTAAATGAAAAGCATTTCTTGCGTTGAATTTTTGCATGAGTCTGCTTCTGTGTGTCTTTACAATCTCATGAGTGATGTGTAGCTATTTTGCTGTCTGATCTGTGGTCATCCCTTGGGATAGACAGTGGAGCACTTCTTTTTCTCTTAGGGATAATTTGATTGTGAGATTCATAATTACTACATTCCTATGGACAGCTAATTGACTGTGCAGTAAGTTGTCCATCATCAGATACTGTTATTCTAAAGCAATTTCCATTAGGTGAAGTTATTATTACTCCATAACAAGAATTATCTAAATACATATCCCCATTCTGAATTTCGCCCATTACATTCGGTGGACAAAATTGACAGTTTGGATCAGATGCACCTTGATCTACACTTAACACCACAGATTCAGTAAGTAAACATCCTTGAGCATCTTCAACCATAAGTTTTATTTCGTATTCTCCAGCCTCATTAAAAGTAAAACTTGAATTAATTGAAGAAGCTGAGCCTATCACTCCAAAAGACCATGCATACGATGTTGGAGTCATGCCTGTGACTATTGGTGAGAAATCATATACCCCACAGCCAGTTTGTAGCGCTTGTATTTGGATTTCATAATCCGCAAAATTTACACATCCACTAAAAGGTACTTCATTTCCATCGCAATCTAAGATTTGAAATTCTTTATTTCCTTGTAAGTAAGTTAATGATTCCCATGTGTAGCTACCTGTATTAGTCATATCAGAAATGTTTTCCCAATCTTCTGAACTACCACACATACGCATCTGTAATATGAGATCGCAATCACAAACTTGACCCGTCCAAGCGAAGTCTATATCATCTCCAGGAACAGCACAAGAATTATCTAATGCTTCTGTTACTATTGGCCCTGTATATATATTTCCAAAATTAAGTTGGACTACCTCGTTTGCAGTAACAGCAACATTAGAGTACTCACCATTAGCAGGGACTGAATATTCGTAATCTGTTTGTAAAACTTCCTTTACTGTATAAGTTCCAGGATCAACTGCAAAAACATAATAACCATTAACATCTGTTACCATAGAAGTAATCAAAGCATTGGAATCATCATATAATTCTATAGTATAGTTTTCTATTTTAGGATCATTGATAGATACAGTACCATCGCAATCGTCATCTTCTACTTTAAAACCTGTAATATATGCCTGATTAGAACAACATTGATCAGTAATTATACTTGCACCTTTGACCCAACCACTTATATTTAATCCCATAGGAGATCCTGGATTATCGTTTCTTAATTCCGCTTCTATACAATATGACCCTGCTGTTGGAACTGTATAATTGGATATATTCATATGTTCTGGAGGACCTTTAAAATTACTAGTTGAACTTGTAGGGAGTTCATCCAAAAGAAACCTTCCCGTTGGATTATTAGGATCATAGAAATATAGAGCCACCTGATTATCAACATGTACATCAATACTAAATTCTAATTCTGTATTATCTTCCTCAACACAGAAACATCTTCTAAATGTATATGGAGGCAATGCAGTACTTATATTAGCTTCATTCATGCCTGGAACAGGAAAAGCTGAAATATATCTACTATTATAAGGTGGGGGACTCCAGGCTCTATCTTTACTAATATGATAAGCAGGAGAATTAAGATTAACATTACCATTATTGCCTGGAGCTTCAATTAAATTCCAATAACCATCTTGTGTTCCTGTTGATGTAAATGCTGATTCAGTAAATGGGTTATAGCCTGTACTTATAATCAATGTATCTTCGAAACATGCAGAAGGAACGCAAGCTTCTACATATGAAGCAGTTGGACAAACAAAATTAGATGATGCACCTGTTAGAGCAAAGTTGAAAAGTGTTCCATCTCCGAATCCTCCTACGACATCGGGTGTTGTAGTAATCCCTGAATTATTATTTCCTGGGTCACCATTCTCAAAAGGCCAATAACCAATTAAGTTAGGTTCACTGCCACTTGGGCTACAATTAAAAATATCTGAGATTTGAGAATTTGGTAATGCTGTATCATAGAATGCCACGTCATCTATAATACCTTTAAAATACCCATCGCCACTTTTGTGACCAATATTAAAATGACCCGAATGCAGATTACTGGGAGCAGTCCAACTTCCTACTATTAATCCATCTAAAAACATGGATCGATTTATACCATCTTTCCGATAAGTTACTTGATGCCATGTGTCATCATGCAGGTTACCCGTAGGAAAATTAATAATCTGATTGTCTAAAATCCATAATAATCCTTCATTAGAGTTTCTGCCAAGTCCAATTTCTAATCTTGGAGAACCAATTGAAAAAATTCTATCTTCTGTCCCACCATTAATAACTGAAGAAGAATTAAACCAAGCAGAAACTGTAAAATTACTGTAGCTCGTTGGCAAAGTGTTACTAACTGCATCATTAGCACCATCGAAATCTAATGCTTCATTGACACACTGCGAATTTAGCTGTTGACTAAATGTTGCGATGGTAAACAGAAATATAATCTTTATTAAATTTTTCATTTTATGGTTTTTTAGAAGTCCTCTTACAGATTTAATTTCTATAAAACTCTTTAAAAAGTGAGTATCCTTTTATTATGTTTACCTATTGTCCAGTTTTAGTATCCCAATGGTTATTCTTAAGTAATAAGTGGTCAATTTTTTATAAACAAAAAACCCTCCTCAAAACGAGAAGGGCCTAAACAAATACTTATCTAATTGATAAATGTATTATTACCTGAAAACTAACTCAATCAATTCCTTACAAACTTAGAATGAGTCATATTACCCATTGCATCTCTAACGATGATGAAATACAATCCAGATAGATACTCTGATGTATTGATTGTATGATAATGTGTTTCAGATTTGATGTCGTGTATATCCATTAAGTTACCTCTGATGTCTTTGATGATGATATCAGAATCTGTGGGTATTCTTTGCTTAAATAAGATAGTGAAGTTGTCTTCTACTGGATTAGGATATATATCATGAGCGAGAGGTGCCTCTGCTATTGTACCTATAGCGCAATCAAAGTCAATATCTAATGTAATCACATCCAATGTATCAAAACAACACCAAAAATCTCCGTCCTCCTCAGGCATACGATAATCATGGAGACTTAAGAAAAACTCATAGGAGTCTCCTAATTGTGCATTGGGTAATGCAACATCTAAGACACCTGTAGTCTCTCCATATTCTAAAAACGCTGGAGCACCTGGCGTATTATCAGGGAATTCTGGGAAGGTCTGCTGAGAAAAATCACCCGGTTCCGTATCTCCTACAGGACCTATTACAAGAATGGAGGCATCATATTGCCCTTGAGAAAAATTAGATACCTGAAAACTATAATGGTAGACGCCGTTATCATCACAATAGAGCATATCATTAGTTATAACAGTACATGTATCTGGAGGCGATGGTAACTGACACATCGCCTCGAATGTATTAATCTCCACGATAGATTCTGGACCACCATCTACACTGGCAAACCATCGATATCTTAACTCTTGTACATCAGGAGAAGTATGACTTACGCCTGTGACACAGAATGACATTACATCGTCATATATCCCTTCTGGGAATGTACCGCTATTAAATGTCAACTCAACCAAAGAAGTATTAATAGGTGTAACAGTAAAGTCCGTATTATTACCTCCCATCGCTTGTACGCCTAATCCTGGAGTCAGCATCTCCACCTGTAATCTTGTATAGTAATCAGGTAGACACACATTCTCATAGTCCAGAGAATAGCAACACATTACCTCACTCATTTCTTCCTCATTTATTGTCACTGATGCTGATGGCGGACCACTACAACAAGACTCTAATGTCACACAATGTTCTTCCTTACAACACATCTCTCCCTGAGGATTATAGGGTATAATATCAAAACAAAAAGTCGCCTCCTCAGTACTCGTCCCTTCTATCGTCCATGACAGATCTATAGACTGTCCCGGACCGACTGTATTATCTAACTGCACTAATGTATTACCACCTAAGTCTAATGAGAAACCTTCATCTTGATCTAAAATCAATAGCTTATCAAAACTATTGTCCGTCATGTTATTGACTAATGAAAAATCGTAGGTGTATGAGGCATTGTCTTCGTTGCAGAGTGGGGCTTCTGCGTTTATGGAGTAGCATGCTGACATGGTACTATCACAATTTTGAAGTGACAATAAATTTAGAGGAAACTCTGGAATATCTTCTATAGGACTAACTGTTGGCAATTGATAATCTCCACTAATAAAGTCTTGAGGTAGGAGTTCTATAAACTTATCGTTTAGTTGCACACTAATATCATCTAAATAACAGCTTTCACTTCCAAAGCAACAAAACAGTATTTTACTATCGTTATCATCATCTGAGATTTCCAGTCTTGAATCAGCATATATAAATTCATCATAATTTTCTATATATATTCTTCCAGCTGATAAATTACTTTGATATTCATCGAAATTCAAAGCTTTAGCCCAAATAAGCTCGATACAACTATTTTCTATTTTAAATGAAATTATAACATCTGTCTGTAGCGAACCTTGAGCTAATGTAGCCAGTGCATAATATATTTCTTCTCCATTATTTGAAAAAGGACCAAATAATTTCGTCAATCCAGTAACTCCATTAACTTCCTTTGAACAAACCTCCTCACCATTAATATTTACAATTCCTAAAAAATTATCTCCAGCTAATAAAATTTCATCATTACCTAAATCATATCCATCATTCACATAGTTTATGTGATCCACAAACAGAGTATGAGTTACATCATAGCTATCATCAGTATAAATAAACATTCCTGGTGGACCATTAGAGTTCTCATTATTTTGTCCAAAGACCATAAAGCCATTTTGCGTATTGTGTTTAAATTCCCTCCAAAGGTGAGGGTCATTTAATGATTCAGTTATTGGCAAGTTAAAATGATTACTTATTACGTTGCCATCTGAATCGAATTCCGTGAAAGATGTATGCTCAAAACACCCACCAGATGATGGCCTACATAAAGTGCCGTGAGCAAAAATACTCTGATCCTTAAAAAGAAGATTAAAATGTCTATCAGGAAAATCACTGGGCCCAGTAGAAAAATTAAAAAATGAGTTGTAATAATTTACCCAATCTATGGAATAACTATTCCCATTATCTGCAATTTTTCCCATCACGGAACTGCCTGGCCCATTGAATGGTGTTTGGCCTACAAAATATAAGTTATCATTGTCATCTAACTTTATATCATTAATAAAAATACTATCAGGAAAATTAACCTGCCACATAATATTTCCTTCAGGATCAACTTTAGTCACAAAGGAAGTAATGCCAGTGCCAATTCTTGAAAAACCAGTAAAAAATATAGAATTACTAGCCTTGAATATATCTCTAATTTCATCATCCTCATTTGTGTCATATATATTGTAGAATTCTTGCTCATGCGAACTGTCACTTTCACACTCAATTGTAACTGTATAATTACAAAGAACTTGATTACCAGCAACATCAAGAAAAGCAACTTGGAAATCAGTAACAGAGTTACAAGGATATAGTTCTACAACCAAAAGACTGTCTCCATTTGTCAAATCATTACCATCACTAAAGCTTACCATGCCACAATCATCTATAACATAATCGGTAAATGTAATTTCTAAACTACTTAATCCAGTATCATCAGAAAGTGTAATGTCTTGGACAGTACATACTGGTGGAACAATATCATTATTACATTCCCCTTGGCATAGGCCATTGCCAGAATCCTCTGGAAACTTATATAGCTCAACACCAATGTCAGGTTGAAAGGTCGCAAAGTAAATCCTATCATTGAACAGTGTGGCCTCAATTATTTCATTATCAAACTCTATAAGACAAGTTTGAGGAACAAGTGGATTGGAGCAACTATAAAGCTGTGAACAACAATCTGCAAAATAGATTTCACCATTACTTAAAGTTACACCAAGACATGATGGATCTACTTCCATCGAATAATTACCTGGAACTCCAAATATTCTATTCTGCCCATAATATAAATTGCCATCAAAATAATTGTATGGATTGAAAGAATATGATGTATTCGGCGTACCTCCTATATTATTATTCTCTAATAATTTAAAATCAGATTCAACCAATACATCACCTGGCTGAAGGTCAATGTACCATGTCATATAATTAGAACTTGGATCCAAAGCTGAATAGAACACAGAAGAACCAAACTCAGTGTAATGAGCCGGTATACCAATACCATCGATAAAGCCAGAATCAGTATCTGGTGTAACAGTGCTTATATACCCTAATCCATATTCAAAAGCACTAGGTCTCGCAGTATAGATTATATAGTCACCAACTCTTGTAAAGAACATATTTCCAGAACCACCGAAACCTATCGTTTCAGGCAATGGATAAGCATCGTAGTTGTTAGTAGCAATATCATATATAAATATGTCATCATTATTTCCAGACTCTGCGAATACAACCTTTGTCTTATTAAAATTAGCAACGAGAGATTTATCTGGCACTTGTATCCTACTGTGGCTCAGAAACCAAGGATCGTAGATGCCCGAAAGAGAAGGGCCTATTGCTTTATCAAATGTAGTTGCGTTACTTAATGGAAGATCAGTACTCCAAATCGTTATGAATGTGTTATCAAGATTTGATATCATTAATAGTTTATTTTGGACTACTAAAAAACTAGCTCCGGCTTCTGTTACCAATGCCTCCTGATTGGTGCCACCCATATTTATATAAGAAACTGAATTATTTGTAGAATAAACCAAAGTATTTCCAATGATTGTCAGCTCGCGAGGATCAGAACCTGCCACAGACCCATTTACAATAGAAGTGACTGTACCATCAGTATACCATAAAGCTCTTCCTCCACCATTATCAGCAACAAAAAATAGTTTATCTCCAAAAACTATCAATTCTTCTGGATCAGAACTTGAAGAACCCGAATTTATATCAGACACAAGTGTCTGGCCGTACATAACATGGAAAACCAGAGAAAAACAAAGAACAAAATTCAACTTTATTATAAACTGATTTATATATTTTTTATTGACATTTTTCATTTTATCAAATTTTTTAAGTTTTTAGGAATTAGAGTTTTAAGATTTTGCGATAGCTGGTCTGGCCATTATCGTCTGTGAGTTTGATGAAATAGACTGCTGGTAGTACTGTCCTCATGGATAAGGAATGCTTCTCTGTACCTACATCTATATCTTGGCTTTTAATCAACTCACCTTGCATGGTGAGTAACTCTAATTCTAAATTGGTTTCTGTCGGCTTTTTAAAACCTATAGTGAATACATCCTCTACAGGATTAGGATAAACCTCGTAATCAAATCCTACGACTGTTCCTCCGATAATACCACATTGTGGTAAGGTGACGCTTGTCTCCTCGCCATCACAACACCAGTACTTTCCATTAGGTAATGGTGTATCAAAATCGTGCATTGTCACAGAGAAGTTGAAAGCTTCTCCCGCTGACATATCATGTAAGTCTATCGTGAATGTCTGTGTTGTACCTGGAGCAAAATTGAGATTATCAAATGACTGCGGGCTGTAATTACTAACCTCCGTATTCTGCAGTGGATTAATGACAATAACCTTAGTTGTATTGTCTTCTGCTGCATCGAATAACACATCAAAAGTCAACTGATAATTATTATTATCACAATTTACATTAACACTTGTGACCATATTACATGGATCGGAAGTACATTCGGTTACATAATTTTCTGTACATGCGACAACATCATTGCCTGCATCATCACAACTGATCCATGAGAGGATGAGCTCTTGATCATCAATATTATCAGTGGTAATGCCATCAAGACATATTGTACCTACGACTGTGGCATCCTCATAAAGTGGTACATAATCTCCCATACCATTCGTTACACCACTTTTATAGAAAAACTCTAATGCCCCATCACCCAATGCTTGTACATTCCATCCATTCTCTACATCGAGTGGAGAGATTGTCAGCTCTACATTGGTCATCTGAGCCGTCAGAGATTTAAAATAATCTGTGGCGCAGACATTAGCGACTTCTATGTCATAACAACAATCTGTCTCTGTATCGAGTAGATTAATTTCTGATGACTTAGATTCTTCAGGCACACAACACACTGGAAAGGTCAGACAAAAGTCATCCAAACAACAATCATCACCAGACGGATTCTGAGGTATCACATCAAAACAAATCTCTATTTCTTCATCTACAAAGTTTTGGCGTCTCACCTGAAAGGATATATCACCTGATATATCTCCCGGATCTAATGTAGAGATCCCATCACCGAAGTCAATAGAGATTGTCGGATTGACCGCCGTCTGATTATTCTGAGCAAATGTGAGGAGTCTATCAAAGACTTGATCGTTTTCGTTTCTGATCTGTAGAGTGACATCATAGGTTCTATGATCTACGCATGTAATGGTTTCGTTTACTACTGTGAAGCAGTCTGAGGGGCAATTATAAAACGAATATGAATTAAATGAATCGTCTGAGATAACAACCTCTAAAGAACCTCCAATAGGCAAATTTGGAGAAAAACCAGATTCTGATATTTGAATGATATTATAAGTCCCTGCTGCCAACCCAGAAAAAAACAACTCTCCATTTACATCAGTAGTAGCAGTCTGAATTAGATTGTCGTTACCACTATATAATTCATACGTCCATCCTGAACCAGGCATATCACCTTCTGATACTTGAGCATTACAATCAGTATCTAAAATATTAAGTATATTTAATGTATTAGAAATACAACAGAGGCCTTTGTCGAGAAACGACTCTTCTGTTGAATAAGATGTTATAGCACCTTTCACAGAAAATCCTAAAGTCGTACTTCCTACATTGGCCAATTTTGCTCTAATCGCATAAGTTCCTTCATCCAATACTCTATCAAAATCCCATGTTAGGGTTGCACTCTGATATATATAAACGGGGCTAGTTTCTAATAAGATATTATCACTGATGTCCCATAATTCAAAAAAGATTTGATCATCTCCTCTATAATCAAAGTTAATATTTATACTATCAGATTCTTCCATACAAAAGGCTCTTTCAAATACAAACGGAACTCTTTGGCCCATAGCATTTTCAAAATTATTACAGTCAAATCGAGTACCACTTGGACCTAAATCTATTGGTGCTAATGTGGTTACATCACTCTGATTAGCCCAACCCGTAGGGGAACTTATCCAATTCATTAGATATGCAGACCCATCTATAGAATTTTGAAGAGCATCTACGCAACCATTTTCATAAGGAGGGTTATTAATAAGTTTCCACTTGAGGTCAACTAAACCAAAACCAGGGGATATCTTATTACCATCGTCATCAATTCCAGTTCCCAAATTTAAAGAACCATCGGACTCGCAACATCCTGTAGTAGGAAGAACAACAACCTCATAATTGAATATTAAAATAGGGCTAATAGCATTTATACTAACAATCTCAGAAAATACTGTCACAGACGTCGTCCCTATTTCATAAGAAGCAGACATCGGTAGACCATCGCTTCTTGAGAATGTATTAGATACCATAGAACCAGCACATACATCAATAACAGGAGCTATCTGACTCATTACCGCATTGCAAGTGTTCGGATCGGCTTGGATTAGAACATCTTCTGGCTCACTTACAATCTCATAATAATCAGCATTAACTTGCTGGAAATCAGAGAAAGTAATTGTCTGAC
>ENA-ORXT01007133-ORXT01007133.1-marine-metagenome-genome-assembly--contig:-NODE-7133-length-10099-cov-2.962183_pt1 | contig 10099 bp, 8 predicted proteins | sample MGYA00237868_ERZ511482 | MGnify/ENA metagenome assembly ERZ511482
TAGGTATTAGACACTTCATTTACCAATTTTCAGGATCGACACAGCGCTTATGTTCAATTTTGTGACAGCATTGCCGCGTCAAGCCAAATGGGCGCTTTTGCTATGTCTGGATATTGCATTGGCGCCTGCTGCGTTGCTGGCAGCGTTTACCTTGCACCACAACAGCTTTGCGGTGATGGACTTTCCATTGATCAACAAACAGGCATTGCCGTTGTTGATGGGGATTGCGGCATTGCTGGCCTTGGTCACCAACACTTACAAAATCCAGCTGAAAGCCTACGAGACCCGCGCGATGGCGTTGACCGCGTGCCAGACCGTGTTGCTGGTTTTCTCTGCGCGCGTGCTTGATACGCTGGCAGGGTATGGCACGCAGCTTTCGGTCTTTGTGAACTTTGGTCTGATCTATTTTATGGCCGCGGTCGGTTTGCGGGTGATCATGTTGCAGATGCTGCTGGTCGTATACCGGTATGGGCGCGCGCAAACACGCGTGTTGATCTACGGTGCGGGTACGACGGGGCGGCAACTGGTGGCGGCGTTGCGCACTGACGAAAACATTCAGCCTGTCGGCTACATTGATGACAACAGCAGCCTGCAAGGATCGATGGTGCAAGGCATGCGTGTGCATGCGGCCAAGAACATTCAGGAACTGGCCCGCCGCCGCCGCGTTGACCGCGTGCTTTTGGCGATGCCGTCAATGTCGCGGCCACGCATGATCCAATTGTCACGCAAGCTGGAAAACATGGGGCTGGACGTCGAAGCCTTGCCGTCATTTGCGCAAATGGCGCAAGGCGAAGCGATCCTTGATCAGCTACGCCCTGTAATGCCGGGGCAGTTTTTGGGACGTGCCGCACTTGATGCCGAAATGCCGGGCGGTGCTGCTGCGTATGCGGGGCGTGCTGTTCTGATATCGGGTGCGGGCGGGTCGATCGGGTCTGAACTGTGCCGTCAGGTGTTGGCATGTGGCCCGTCCAAGCTGGTGTTGTTCGAGATCAGCGAACTTGCGCTTTATACCATCGACATGGAATTGCGCAGTTTGGCCCAAGATCAGAAAGTTCAGATTATCCCTGTGTTAGGGTCTGTATCTGACGAAGGTTTGGTCAAAAAGACACTGAGTGATCACGACGTTCAGGTTGTGCTACATGCCGCCGCTTACAAGCATGTGCCGATGGTCGAAATGAACCCTGTGTCGGGTGTGTCCAACAATGTGCTTGGGACGCTGACGCTGGCGACAGCTGCGGCCGAGGCGAACATTGAACGGTTTATTCTGATATCATCCGACAAGGCGGTGCGGCCGCGTAACACCATGGGTGCGTCCAAGCGGCTGGCCGAAATCATGGTGCAGGACATGGCGCGCAGACGTGCGTATGTCGGACGTGGCACATATTTTTCGATGGTGCGGTTTGGCAATGTGATCGGGTCTTCGGGGTCGGTCATTCCGTTGTTTGAAGAACAGATCGTCAAGGGTGGCCCTGTGACGCTGACCCACCGCGATGTGACGCGCTACTTTATGACCATCCCCGAAGCTGCACGTCTGGTGCTGGTGGCGGGATCGTTTGGCGAAGGTGGTGATGTCTTTGTGCTGGATATGGGCGACCCTGTGCCGATCTACGATCTGGCGCGGCAGATGATCGAAGCTGCGGGTTACACTGTGTTAGACACTGCAAACCCCAAAGGTGACATCGAAATTACGCTGACGGGGCTGCGCCCAGGTGAAAAGCTGCACGAGGAACTGATGATCGGTAAGGGAGAGCTGTCGACGCTGCACCCCAAGATCATGAAAGCGCGCGAAACCCAGCTAAGCGAGCTTGAAGTCGCGGCCTGTCTTAAGGCGCTGCGATCCGCGATTGAAAACCAGGACGAGCTTGCGTTACGTGCCGTGTTGAACCGCTGGGCCGCACAAGGCACAAACGTTGCAGCACCGGTTGAAATCGCACAGACAGAACGGATCTAAAAAATGCCCCCCAAGTTTGGAACCAGCGGTCTGCGTGGCCTTGTGGTAGAGCTGACGCCTGCGCTGGTGGCAGCGCATGTTGATGCGTTTCTGCACGCCTGTCCGGTTGGCACAGGGCTGTTTGTGGGACGCGATTTGCGCCCGTCCTCGCCTGATATCGCGCAGATGATCATTGATGCGGCGCGTGCGCGCGGTGTCGACGTGACCGACTGCGGGGATATCCTGACACCGGGGTTGGCGCTTGCGGCGATGACCGCAGGGGCAGCGGCGGTGATGGTGACAGGTAGTCATATTCCCGCAGACCGTAACGGGCTAAAGTTTTACACACCGATGGGTGAGATTACCAAAGACCACGAAGGTGCTATTCTGGCCGCTTTGGGCAACGTTAGTGTCTATGACGGTGCGTTAGGGTCTATACAGACACAGGCCTGCGAACTGGCTTATGTCACGCGCTATGTGACTGCGTTTCCGGCCAAGCTGATGGGGATGACGATTGGCAATTATAGCCACTCGACCGTGGGGCGTGACGTGCTGCGCGATATCTTGCGCGGGCTTGGTGCCAAGGTGGTCGAGCTTGGGCGATCAGACACATTTATCCCTGTAGATACCGAAGCGGTGCCTGACGATGTGCGCGCGCAACTGCGCACATGGGCGGCGGAACATACGCTTGATGCGATCGTGTCGATGGACGGTGATGGTGACAGACCGCTGCTTGCGGATGCAACAGGCGAGGTTGTTGTCGGTGATGTGCTGGGGCAGATCACGGCGGCGTTGCTGGGTGCGCAAACCGTTGTGACACCTGTGTCGTCAAACACAGGCGCAGAGGCGGGTGGTGCGTTTCAATCTGTTGTGCGCACACGGATCGGATCACCGTTTGTGATTGCGGGCATGCAAGCTGCAGGTGGCAAGGTTGCAGGCTACGAGGCGAACGGCGGGTTTTTGCTGGGCTTTGAAGCCAACGGGATTGCACCTTTGATGACGCGTGACGCGGTGTTGCCGTTGGTGGCTGTTCTTGTGGCCGCCAAAGGGCAGGGGGTGGCCGCATTGGTCGCAAGCCAACCGCCACGCTTTACCGCCGCAGATCGTTTGCAAGAAGTGCCGACGGACGTGAGCAAAGCGTTGGTGTCTGAATTAGACACTAACGCGGACAAATTGGCGGATTTTATTGCCAAGATGGACGGTGTCCCTGCGGGTGTTGACCGGACGGATGGTTTGCGGATCACGCTTGTCGATGGCCGGATCGTTCATCTGCGCCCATCAGGGAATGCGCCAGAGCTGCGGTTATATGTCGAGGCGGATAGTGCGGACGCGGCAAGGGCTGCACTTGCGCAAGGTCTGGATGTATTGCGCGACGCTACAGCGCCTCTGCAATCATAAACCCTTCGCTGGGCGAAATGGCCTGTTTGGATTTCACGATGTTTTCGCCAGCGGTCCAATAGCTGTTGGTAAAGACCAGTTGCGCGCTTTTGCAAAGCTCGTCTGTGCGGGTCAATGTGCGTGGTCCTGCGGCAAGGGTGACTTGTTCAGGCCCGACACGGGTGACAGTGCAGGTCAGCGTGATCGATGTGATGTTGTCTTGGCTATCCAGATAGCTGTGAACTCGTGTGTTAGACCCTGATCCACGGGTGATCGCGGCGCGCACACCTGCGATATCAGCACCCATCAGATCGTTGCCCAACCCGCGTGTCCCCACAAGGATCCCGTCTTCAAGTGCAAGTGTCACGTCACCGGGGCTGATCCATGTTGTCGTGCGTCCGCGTGTTTGTGCGCGTGTCAGTGGGGCTGTGGCGTCTTTACCTGTCAGCGTGGTCAGCAGGACATTGCCTGCGATCACTGAAGGCAAGGCGGGGGCTGTCGGGGCAGGGGCCGCGTCACCGCTGGTGCGTGCTTGGATGGCGCTTGCAAGCTGGTTGCCAAGCCCGCCTTTGTTCATCGGACCGCATGCGGTCAAAAGTGCGATTGCGCCTATGATAGAGACTGATCTCATCGCCAGAACCTTCCCCATGTATCGCCCATTGATCCGGCTTGGTGACCGTTTTCAACGATGTCATATAGCCGCCCTTGTACGTTGAGCCGCGCGCCGCCATCGCGGGTCAAGCTGCTCAGTGCTGTGCTGCTATTGCGCTGCGTCGCGGTGCCAAGGAAGAAATCTGTTGGCACAGTGATGCGGATGCCTTTGTCAAACGACCCTTCGCCAAATTGGTCAAACGGCATATCGGTGACGGTGAAATAGGCGCCGACCTCCCATCCGTTGTCAAAAGTCCGGTCAAGGCTGAAGGTGGCACCGATGTCGCCTGCAAGGTATTGGCCCACGTCCACTTGGGTCTGGAACCCGTTGTCAAAGCTGTAATACGCACTGATATGCCCTGTAACAGTGTCGAAATCGCGAAACCCGAACAGCATGTCGTAGTCACGTTGCACGGCATAATTCACCTCTGCGCCGACGGCAAAGTTGCTATCCACGGGCTTCCACAACACTTCGGCAGAGACACCGCCGTACATTTCTTCGAGGTAGCCAAGGCTGACGCGGCTATACAGGTTTGTCGCAGGGCGGCTGTAGTGCGACAGCGACAGATTGGTGATCGTCGGTGCGCCATCCAGCCCGTAGAACCGCGCGTCGGTGCGCACGTTGGGGTAATCGTTGGGCGCTTGGAATTCATCCGCAAGGTCGCGCGCGCCCAGTGCGGATTGGCGCATCGCACCTGACAGCACAAGGCTGGGCGTAATTTCATAGCGCGCCATGGCTTCGAGCCCGACGTCGGCTTGCACAGGGTCGTTGCCGTTAAACACGATCAGCGACAGATACGGGCTGATGCCCCATGTAAACGGGGTGGCTGCGGGCACGGGCGTCAGGTCTGCTGTCGGGCCTGCCTCTTGCGTGGTGCGCACGGCGGCGGCCCCGTTTGCGCGGTTCTCGAACGTTTCCAATTGCGCGCGTGTCAGGGTTGTGGCCGATAGCGGGATACCTGCGCCCATAGGCTCTAACACGAAGGTTTTGATACCTCCTGGCATGGTGTTGGTCAGGATGCGGGCGACGCGGCCCATCGCTTGTGCCTCTGACCGGAAGCGCGCGTTGGTATAGCGCAAGCGTGCTGTGGTGCCGCGAATTGACAGTGCATTCAGCGTGATCCCTTCGGCGGCCATCGCGCGTGCTGTGATGTCGCGGTCAGTTGTTGACCAGCTTGCCGCGGCGCGGGCATCGGCGGCACTGACGGGGGGTGGTGCGGTTTCTTTGCCAGACGGGGGCAGGCGGTCATTGGGGTTAAGGAACACCGTGACGCTGGCGGCCAGATCGGACCCGTACAGATACGCCAGATCAAAGGTCATGCCCGGACGGTAACGGTAGGTGACGCCGACGTTGATCGGGGATGATTGCGTCAGGCTGCCATTGCCAACCTCGCGCACGTAGGCGTCGGATGAATATTCGGCCTTAAAGCTGAACTTGTCGTTGTAGCGGTAATCAAGTGCGCCAAAGAACGCGGCTGGCCCTTTGAAGAACTTGTCAAAAGACACCTCGCCACCTTCGCCGGTGTAGCCTTGGGGGCGGTCGCCGCCACCAAACCCGTCGCGTGTGCCAAACCGGCCCCAGCCGATGCCAGCGGTCACATCAAGCTTGTTAGACACTGCTTTGGTGGCCACGATGTATTCAGACGACAGGATGCCCGTCCCCATAAAGTCGGTCAGACCGATTGCCAATGCGGGCCGCACGGCGGTTTCATCCCAGACGCGGTAGTGCAGATCAAAGCTGCGATCAAAGGTGCCGTCGGTGTCGGGGCCATTGCGTTCTGATATCCCGCCATAGCGGAAGGTGCCGGACAAACGGTCGGTCAACTGAAAGCTAAAGTTGGCCTTTTGTTGTAGACGCCAAAAGCTAAGCGACGCGGATATTTCAGCGTCAGGGGCTGACCGCGCTGATGGCATCTCGATATTACCGGGGGTGCCATATAGCGTGTAGCTGGTTTCTTGCGCCGTAGCGGCGCTGGCCGCCAAAGCGGTGGTCACTGCGATGATAGATGCGCGCGTTTTCATGCCCCAAGGCCCCATGTCGCGGATAGTGTTAAGACAGCTTAACCCGAATGGTGCGGCGCTGAAAGACCCCGATTAGGCCGCGCGAAGCAACCCGCCGATTTCTTGGCGTGCCACGCTGCGCGCGACTAACATTGCGATGATCCAGCCTGTTGTTACGGCGGCAGCGATACCAAGCCAGACACCCCAGACGTCAAAGCCAAGCAGTCCGATAAAGACCCAGATGCCGATTGCGACACCAAAGCCTTGGCGGTAGATGCTGATCCACAATGTCCAGATCGGCCTTTGTAGAGCCTGAAGCAGTGAATTGATCGAGAACAGCATCATGTAAATCGGGAACAAGACCGCGTCGACGCGCAGGTATGTGCTGCCCGTGGTGATCACCTCTGGGTCGTCGGTAAACAGCGCCATCGCCCATGCGCCGCCAAACCATAGGCAAGGGGCGGCAATCAGCGACATCACAAACCCTGCCTTCCAGCAAAAGATCAATGCGGCACGGACGCGGTCAAAGCTTTGCGCGCCAAAGTTCTGGCCCGCGATAGGCAAAAGCGCGCCTGTCATGCCCAGCACGGGCAGCAGCAGGATCTGTTCGATCCGCAAGGCAACACCGTAGGCGGCGATGGCGCTGCCGCCAAAATCTTTGAGCGCGTATTGCACCACGAAGCCTGAAAAGAACATCACCATCATCGCAGTGCTGGCAGGCAGCAGTTGTTTGATGATCGCGCGGTAGCTGGTGGTGTCGGGGGTGAATGCGGTACGGGTCACACCGTGTAGCGTGGGCAGGCGAAACACGCGGTACAGGATAAACACCATCACACCTGTCTGGCTGATGATCGTGGCAACGGCGATACCGTTAAAACCCAAGCCTGCCGTGTACATCATCAACGGGTTGAGCCCGATGTTGACCGCAAAGGCGACCATCATTGCGCGTTGCATAGACACTGAATCGCCGTGTGCTTGCAGGATACCGTTGCCTGCGTAGGCCAGAAAGAAACCGGGAAGCGCGAAGATCAGGAAGGCGTAATACCCCGTGGCCGCGTCGCGGTAAGCGCCGGGTTCGGATACCAGCAAGATCAGGCTTGGCCCGCCGATGGCGCCAATGATCATGAGGGTGAGCGTGGCGATGACACCAAACCCCAAACCTTGCACCGCGATCTTGCGGGTCTCTGCGTCGTGCTTGCGCCCCTTTGCGTTGCTGACCAGCGCGCTAAGCGCAGAGCCAAGACCAAAGCCCACGGCCATCAGGATGAAGAACGCTTGGAATCCGATGGCAAGACCCGCTTGGGCTTGGGTCGACAGCTGGCCTGCGTAATAGACATCGACCACGTTATACAGCGTGGTGAACAACATGCCCAAGGCCGCAGGGATCGCAAGGTTTTTGAAGTGCAGCGCCATCGGCCCTGTGGTCAGGTCGTCTTTTGCCATGGCTTAAGCCTCGCTTGCGTTCATGCGGCGTTCAAACCAACGCACGCCAGCAGAGACGATCAGGATCAGCACAAGGTATTCAAGCACCAGAATGGTGTAGATTTCGAGCGGTCTGTATTCGGATACCACCAGTTCGTTGGCCTTGCGGGTCAGTTCCTGCATCCCGATAACAGACACTAACGAGGACATTTTGAGCATATAGACCAGTTGATTGCCCAAGGCGGGCAGAATACGGCGGATCGCTTGGGGCAGGATGATATAGCGCATCGTGTCGCGGTAGTTGAGCGACACCGATTGTGCTGCCTCGTACTGGCCGCGGCCGATGGACTGGATGCCTGCGCGAAAAATCTCTGCTTGGAATGCGCTGTCGGATAGCGCCAAGGCCAGCACGCCAGCCCAGAACACGTTGAGTGTGACGCCACTGATTTGTGGTAGCCCGTAGTAGACCCACAAGATCAACACAAGGATCGGCACTGCGCGCACGATTTCGACGTAGGTGCGGTTGAACGCGCGCCAACCGCGTTTGCTGGACAGACCGGGCAGGGCGACCAGAAGGCCCACAAAGACAGAGATCAGGATGGCAGTCAGTGACATCAGGATGGTGTTATACGCACCGCTGATCATAAATTTGAGGTTGTTGGCACCGTTGGTGGTGGACGGATCAACGACATACCAGCCCCAATTGTCCGAACAGCCCGAAAGAAGCAAAAGCGCGCTAAGGATGAGGATCGGTTTCATAAAGCGGCCCCTAGTGGTTGAGGATTTGCTGCAAGAATGCGGCAAAGCGTTTTGATTTGGGCGCGGTAAAGACGTCTTCGGGGGCGCCGACTTCGACAATCTCGCCTTTGTCCATAAACACCATCTTGTCGGCGACACGGCGGGCAAACCCCATTTCGTGTGTCACGACGATCATGGTCATCCCGCTTTTGGCAAGCTCTGTCATCACATCAAGGACTTCGGCGATCATTTCAGGGTCTAACGCTGACGTCGGTTCGTCAAACAGCAGGATGCGGGGTTCCATGCACAAGGACCGCGCGATGGCGACACGTTGCTGTTGCCCACCTGATAACTGACGCGGGTACTTGTCGGCCTGATCAGGGATTTGCACACGGTCGAGGTATTTCATCGCGCGGGTTTTGGCGTCTGCATCAGACAGGCCCAGCACACGGCGCGGGCCGATGGTCAGGTTTTCAAGCACGGTCATATGCGGGAACAGATTAAACTGTTGAAACACCATGCCGACGTTTGCGCGGATCTTATCAAGGCTTTGAGCGCTATCGGTCAGTGTGGTGCCATCGACGATGATCTCGCCGCTTTCATGTGCCTCTAGCCGGTTGATACAGCGGATCAGGGTCGATTTGCCTGACCCCGACGGGCCGCAGACCACAACACGTTCGCCCAAGGCCACATCAAGCGACACATCCTTGAGCGCTTGGAAGTCGCCAAAGAATTTGGACACGCGGCGCATCGTGATCAGGGGGGCGTCTGTCATGGGGTCAGTCTTTCTGGCGATGTCGTCGTTGTGAACGTGGGGTGCGGTGCTATCTTTTCTGGCTGCTTTGCATTCCCAAGCCTGTCTGGCAAACTAGCTAGTAACGACAGATTGAAAAGGGAAAGACATGAAGTTCTTCAAAATAGCAGCCGCAACGGTCATTTTGGCCGTCTCTGGCGTACAAGCATCAGCGCAATCCGCGTTGAACGATATCCTCAGCGGCGGTGTGCTAAAGGTCGGCACAACAGGCGACTGGAACCCGATGTCGATGCGTGATGTCGCGACCAATTCTTATGAAGGCTACGACATCGACGTGATGACCGCGTTGGCCGAAGACCTTGGTGTCGAGGTTGAGTTTGTGCCGACAGACTGGAAGACACTTGTTGCGGGTGTGACATCGGGTCAGTACCACATCACAGGGTCTGCATCCGTGTCACCTGCGCGTGCAAAGGCTGCGGGTTATTCCAACAGCTACTTTTCACTGGCGACCGTGCCTTTGACGCTAAAGACAAACGCGGACCGTTTTATGGATTGGGATGATCTGAACAACGCGGATGTGTCTGTTGCAGCCACGCTGGGCACGACGCAGGAAACACAAGTCAAACAGTACTTCCCCGATGCGACACACCGCATTGTCGAAGCGCCTGCGCGTGATTTCCAAGAAGTGCTGTCAGGGCGTGCAGACGCCAACATCACGTCAAACGTCGAAGCCAACAAGCTGGTCGCACAATACGACCAACTGATGATCGTGCCTGTGTCAGAGGGGCGTTCGCCCACGCCGATTGCGATGTTGTTGCCACAAGCCGATCAGGTCTGGATCAACTACGTCAACACGTGGATCGCACTCAAGCAAGAGCGCGGGTTCTTTGACGAGCTTGGTGTAAAATGGCAGCTTCTGGCTGAGTAATCTTAACCGTTTCAAGGGCCGGTTTGCATGATGCAACCGGCCCTTTTTCTATTTGAAAGGCTGACCCTATGCTGCAGATCTATTCGGTCCCCGTCGCCACGTATTGCGCCAAGCTGCGTGTGATGATGCGTCACAAAGGCATCGCGTGGGAAGAACTGCCACCACCCGGTGGCTACGGGTCGGCTGCCTACAAAGCGATTGTGCCGTCGGGCAATTTGCCTGCGATGGTGCAAGGCGATTTCCAACTGGGCGATTCAGAGGCCATCGCAGAGTATCTGAACGAAGCACACCCCGACAC
>ENA-ORXT01007134-ORXT01007134.1-marine-metagenome-genome-assembly--contig:-NODE-7134-length-10097-cov-22.922854_pt1 | contig 10097 bp, 7 predicted proteins | sample MGYA00237868_ERZ511482 | MGnify/ENA metagenome assembly ERZ511482
TGCCCCCATCTGGTTTAGTCACCTTCGGGGGCGGCTTCCTCGCGCCGTGATCAAGCTGCGCGAGGGAGTTCTTTGACCAGCATCACGTATCGTGATCAGCAGAGTGCCGTTCTCCCTCTGCAAGACTGCTCGTGCTCACAGAGCTTCCGCCGTATGCGTCTGGCACTCCCAGACGATGTACACCCGCCAACCCTCATTCTCGAGCACTTCGACATTTCGGGCGTCACGCAAGGCGTTCTCGCGGAACTTGTCCACCCAGAAGGCTCGCCTGGTTTTCGGCATCGTGGCGCGCCTGCATCCCAGGTGTTGGTGCCAAAAGCAGCCGTGGACGAAGACAACGCTCCCGTGGCGACGCAGCACGAGATCGGGCTTCCCCGGAAGGCGCTTCGCATGCACAGAGTATCTGAACCCCAGCCCGTGCAGGAAACGCCGTACCCTCATCTCCGGACCGGTGTCCTTGGAGCGCACACTCGCCATCATCCGCGAGCGCGTCGGATCCACGTCCTCTGACGGCGGAGCGGTCATTCGGCTTCACACCGCGTTCTCGTCGTCGAGAGCTGGACCGAGATTGCACAGGCTCTCCCAATCCAGGTGTGAGCAGTACCGTCGTCTCGTCGAATCCGGCATCCTGCCGCGGTGCGTTCACGATCCGGACATCCGCCTGCGCCGCCGTCGCACGCGTCAACTTGACGACAGCAGACGCGTGACGAGCAGTGCACAGCACGAGGCCGGGCCGTAGAATGCCGACCGGAACATCCATCGCGAGAGAACATGGGCTGGAAGCGGCCTTCGAACGGCTTGAAGGGTGTCATGGGGAATGGGATCGACGACCGAAGAAGCATCTCCGATTCATCCCCCAAGGCCGGTGACACCGCGACGATCATACATCCGACTCCGTACGAAGGACAGGAGGTAGAGGTACTCGTGCACATCCGACAGGTTGACGATGCGGGTCGTCTTCACGGCTACGTCGTCGACGTTCGACAGCCCTTCACCAGAGAGCCGGCCGTCGAGTTCGAGGGCGTCTTCCTCGACCAGAAGGTGTAGTTCGACGTTCGGGACATCCACTTTCTTCACCACGGCGCCGCTCTGTTGAACCCGTAGCGACACTCTTTCCCCCTGACCCGTTGTCGGATGCCCGCGACGTACTACAATACGCCCCGGTACCGCAAGCTCCCGATCGGACTGCGGGTCCCGACTCGAAGTGAGAGAGACGATGGGGATGGCGACGCTAACCGACGCATCGGGGATTCTCGTGGCGGATTTCTTCTGTGGTTGCGGGGGGACGAGCGCAGGTCTGCAAGCGGCTGGGATGGAGATCCGCCTCGGACTGGACTTCGAGCCGGAGGCGAGCGCAACCTATCAGCGGAACTTCCCTGATGCCACGTTTCTCGAGAGCGACGTTCGTGAGGTCGACGTCACCGAAATCGAGGACGGGATCGGCGAGAGGAACGGTCCGCTGCTGCTCTCGGCATGTGCTCCCTGCCAACCGTTCAGCTCTCTCGTAGCGAACAAGGCAGGGAGTGGGCATGCCAGGAGGGACGGGAGGCGGTCACTGCTGCTCCGGTTGCTACCGATCGTCGAGCGACTCGAACCGGACTACGTGCTCATCGAGAACGTTCCCGGTCTGAAGGCTGCGTCTCCGGCCAGCACGTTCAATCGGTTCTCGAAAGCCTTGCGAGGATACGGCTACCACGTGGCGAGCGGGGTCGTCGACTGCCGTGTCTACGGTGTTCCTCAGCGTAGACGGCGACTACTCATCCTGGCCAGTCGCCGAGGCCCACTGTCCCTTCCGGAGCCAACTCACGGTCTGGGCGCAGGGACGAAGCCGTTTTCGACGGTTCACGAGTGGATCTCGGATCTCCCGCCCATCGAGGCTGGCGAGACTCACCCCACGGTCGACAATCATCAGGCCAGCGCCCTGTCGGAGCTGAATCTGCGTCGGATCCGGGCCACACCGGAGGGAGGCAACAGGAACGACTGGCCGCGAGAGCTCGAACTCGAGTGCCACCGCACCCACTCGGGCCATTCGGACGTCTATGGACGTCTTCGCTGGGACGGTACGGCACCTGTCCTTACGACCAAGTGCACCAGCCTGTCGAACGGGCGCTTCGGCCACCCGGAGCAGGATCGTCCGATCAGCGTGAGGGAGGCCGCCTGCTTGCAGACCTTTCCCCGCGACTTCGTCTTCACGGGTGGGATAACTTCAGCGACTCGACAGATTGGGAACGCGGTACCCGTGCTACTGGCGGAAGCGGCCGGACGCGCCATCATCGATCATCAGGCGAGAGCCTCGGAGTCGGGCGAAGATCCGGCGACAGCTCGCCAGATCGAGGCGTCGTCGTGACGTTCTTCCGCACCGGAGTCCTTGCCGCGAATATCCGAAAAGCGGAGTCCTCCAGTTGCTCGAGTAGGTCGGCATGCCAGTGAATCGCGTCAAACGAGACCGGATGGACAACGCTGCTTGATCCAATGTCCGCCGTTGCCGGTGAGGTTCAGTTCCCTTAACCGGCTCGAGGAGCTGAGCTTGCAGATCGTCGTCGAGCGGGAGCGCGAGTGTCGGTCAACGCCGAGGCCGCCTTTGGAGGCTCGATTCGTCGAGCTCCGGGGACCGCCGGGAGGGTAGTGATACCGAGCCCCTTGATCCGGCCGTCGACACGCTGATCAACCGTCGAGGAGTTCCGCGATCTTGGCGCGCACCGCCTCCATGCCGGGGTGTCGAGACACGCTCCGTGCGAGGCGTTGCGCCGCGTCGGCTTCGCTGATTCCGGATCGTAGAGCCAGGACGTGGGCCGTGGAGTGGTGGTCGACCTGCGCGGCCATGTTGTCGACGTGGTCACGCGCCGCCCCCGAGGTGCAGCCCAACTGGGTTGCAAGCTCGTTTAGGTAGTCGTCGGTTCCCAGCTCCTTGAGTAGCCATCGTTCAGGCGGGAGGTCCGCCCCCGGAAGCTTGAGCTGATCCGGTTCTATCTCCTTCCGGCCCCCGGTCTCGCTGTTGATCCACCTGCGGATTTCCGCGTCGGAGCAGTCGCCATCGAAGAGCGCGAGGCAGGAGTGGTCGGCGTCCATTCGCCTGTGCGACACCGCCTGCCGCGCCAGCGCCGTGGCACTGCCGATGTCGGTGACACGCAGGCGCGGACGAATCTCTAGAGGGAGCGCCTCTTCAACGATCGTCGCGGCGAACCGGTCCTCGACGTAGACCTGCAGTTCGAGCCTGTTCTCTCCTCCCATCTGGTGCAGGGCGAACCGAGTGCTGACGCCGGCCGTCGCGTCGTGGTCGCCGCCCTGCCGCTGCAGAAGCACGCGCGCGCATCGGGGCAGGCGGTCCAGCACGATGTCCGAATGGGTGGTGGACACGATTTGAATGCGTCGCCGCCTGCATTCGTGGACCAAGCGCTCTACGACGCGAACCTGCGCCTCGGGGTGGAGACCGAGCTCCAGTTCCTCGATCAGCAGCAAGCCCCCGTTCGGCAGTGCCTGCAGACGAGACAGGATGGTGATCAGCGACGCTTCCCCTGCGCCCATATCGAAGCCGGAGTAGGCAGCGCCTGCGCGGCAGCCGGGCAGTGTCATACCGCGCAACTGTCGGGTGTACGCCTCCTGATACGGCCGTCCCATAACATGGGACAGCAGCTCGAGGTGGTGCTGATCGAGGGCGATGGGCACGCCGTCGGCCTCCGATTTGAAGGCGGTGCGCATGCTCGAGTGTTCGCTTGCCGGCAGAACGCGCGACACGGGGATGAAGTCGATCTCCCGCTCCGGTTTCTGCAGGGGCTTGGCGCGACCCTCGTCGACAAGACGCATGAAGCGGCCGCCGTTGTGCCGTTCCCTGTGCTCCAGCTCGTTGCCCCTGTGCGCGTAGGCCCACCCGAGCGTGAGCCCTTGGTACGTTGGATCGCCTGCCCGCCTCAGGAAGAAGTCGGAGAACCTGTATTGCGCACGCGCTCCACCACCCATGCTCGGACGCGCATTGCCCCAGAACACCCTCCAACCCTCCGGTATTTTGGCGGACAGCGCTGCGAGCGCCAGCACCGTCGACTTGCCGACTCCGTTCCGCCCACAGATCGCAGTGAAGGGGAAGCCGAACTGCACGATGAGACTGCCGATGCCGCGCAGGCCCGGCGGACTGTCGATCGCGACGTGACGGAGCAACGGTTTGGAGAACGACCGGGGCGGCTGGCTCCAGAAGCCCATCAGGTTGCGCTCGTCGTCGTTGAGCCTACGTCCCGGCATTCTGCTCCTCTATGATGGTATCGGTCTCGACGTCCCGCTCCTCGGCGGGGGTCCTAGGCGTAGGCGCGTTCCGGTTCTCTGCACGCCATTCCTCGTAACCGGGGCAAAACAAGCGGAAGTCGCATCGCCGGCAGACCCCGCTCCTTGCCCCAAGGTGCGGGAACTCCTGCCTCTCCAGGCTCTCACGAATACCGCCGACCGCGTCGCTCACCATCTGCATTACAGTCTCGCGTCCCTCCTTCGACACATCGACCGTGATGCGGTCGCCGTACCCCTGCGCCTTCAGCTCGGGAAGCAGTTCGCGAGGCGTGATGAGCTGGACCGCGGCGGTCGCCGGCTCGAAAGGGAAGGCGTAACGCACCGCTTCGGCGTAGAGACGAAGCTGTTGTTCGGCCTTCTCCCGGAGATCTTCGTAATCCTCGCGGGTTGCGATCTTGTGCGCCTTGAAGTCGACGATTCCGACCGGCTCGCGGACGCCGTTCCCTTCGTCATCGCTGTCGGCCCGCTCCAGCAGATCCACCATCCCGGTTATGAGGGCGCCGCTATTCGGCTCGATGAACTCGAACGGCTTCTCGATCGCGCGGGTGCGCGTAAGCAGGTCGCCCTGTTCACGTACGTAGCGCACCAGCGCGTCCCTCGCCGCATCCCGCAACGCGTCGAGCGGCCGACCCTGTGTATAGCGCAAGTGAAAGCGCCTCTCGACCAGGTGCTTCACCTCCTGCTCGGTCGGAACGTCGCCGTGCCGCGCCTTCTCGTGTATCTGCGCCAGGATATTGTGCAGTTGCTGACCGTAGCCGTACTGCTCTGAGACGCCGGGTCTGAACCCCATGAGCGAGCGCAGCTCGTACTCTTTCGGGCACCGCCACCAGTAGGCGAGGTCGGAGTAGGTCGTCGGCAGCATGCCCGCCTCTGCCGGCGGCTGCGGCTCACCGCGCTGTCTGGGCGTGGGGTCATCGCCGTTCCGGCGCACGACGGGGTGTTGGATCTCGCGGAAGTACTCCGTTGGCCGCTTGCGCGAGCGGTCGAGGGACGAGACGTTCAGGAACTTGGCGCAACGCGTCAACGCGACGTACCACAATCGCCTCTCGCCGTCGTTGCCCCCGGCGTAGGTCGCGGGATCGAACTGGCTCGTGGGCAAGAAGGTCTCGGGCCCATGGTTCCTACGGCTGCTGGGGAAGGTCGAGCTCGAAATTCGTGGGAGGAACACCACCGGCCATTCGAGGCCCTTAGCAGCGTGAACCGTCATGATCTGGACCGAGTTCATCCTGACGACGTCGTCGAGCCCTCCCTCGTCGGCATTACTGGCGGCCCAGTTGCCGAGGAACAGGGTCAGACCTCGCAGGTTGGCAGGCGTGATCCATTGGTGGACGCTCTCGAACTGGGTCAGCAACCCACTGAACGCTCCGAGGTTGAAGAGTACATCGCGCGACCAGTCGCCCTTCCCACTGCCAAGGGCCCCAAGCATCCCCTGAAAGATATCTTGCGGGTAGATGCGTCTAGCGAGGCGGCCACCGCGTTTCTCCTTCGGCAGCGAGCGGCGCCCCAGCTCCTCAAGTGTTCTGCTCGTCCATTCGAGGAACGCGGTCGAGTTCGCGGTGCGCATGCGGTCGCGGCTCAGACGCTCAACCGTCTTCCGCACGAACTCGCGCGTCTCGACGGTGTCGAAGATCCGAATACGCCCCCCCTCGTCCGGCATCGCGAAGTCCGATCGGGCGAGCAGGCAAAAGGCGGCCTGAACGAGACGGATCTCGTCGTTGTTGAACAGACCCCTCGTCCCGCTGATGACTACGGGGATATTATGTTCGCGCAGCACGCGAGCGAACTCCGATCCAGCCGACCTGACGCTTCTCAGCAGCACCGCCATGTCGCCGTAGTCGAGCGATCGGTATCTACCGTCCTTCTGCTCGAACTTTGTGCCGCGCAATGTTTCGACGCGCTCGGCCACCCATCTCGCCTCGTCCTCCTCGGTCTCGAATGTCGCCAGCTGTATGTCGCCATCGTCGGCCATACGCTCGACAAGGCCCCCGTCCGGATTCCTCCGCCGGGCGGCCATCTCCTTGGGGAGCCTATTCGTCACGGGTTGCACGGCACGGTAGGCCACCTCAACGATCGCGTGTGAGGAGCGAAAGTTGTCCCCCATTATCACGCGTTCAACAGGCGCGTACTTCCGCTCGAAGTCAAGGATGTTCCGCACGCTCGCGCCACGGAACCCGTAGAGCGCCTGGTCGTCGTCGCCGACCGCGGTCACCGTCACGTCCTTGCCTCGGTTGGATATCAGCTCGATAAGCCGCTCCTGTCTGCCGTCGACGTCCTGGTATTCGTCGACTACGAGATGGCGAAACCGCGTCCTGACCTCGCTCAGCTTGTCCGGATGGTTTTCAAGGAACCGGATCAGCTCGTCCACGATGAGGTTGAAGTCGAACGAGAGGTTAGGCAGGCCGTGGGCGAGCTTGCGGTAACGCTCGACCGCCGCGCGCAGGCGACCGTCCTCTATCGCCTCGGGTGCGATCCCCTCATGGTGCATCACGTCGAGCGTGGTGGTGAACCGTCGGACCGTCTCCCAGTAGGTGCCCGTACGCGTTTCGGTCCGCAGTCGGTCGAGGCCGATGCCCCTGTCGCTGTCGTCGAAGCGTATGAAGTTGACCGCAATCAGCGCAGCTTGACGTACCTCGTCCATGACCTCCCAGTTGCGGTAGTTCGGATCCAGCTCCTTGAGCGTCCGGAGGCAGAACGAGTGTATCGTCCCGACGTACATGTCGCCGATGGACGGCTCGTTGGGCACCCGGTCTTCCAGGTGGCCGCGGATGCGAGCCTTCAGTTCGGAGGCCGCGTGCTCGGTGAAGGTGAACGCGATGATCGCGTCCTTCGGGACGCCCTCGGCGACGAGCGATGCTATCCGACGAGAGATCGTGTCCGTCTTGCCGCTGCCGGCGCAGGCGACGATGAGCAGGTTGCCTTGGCGGTGGTCGATCGCCTGCTGCTGTTCCGCAGTTGGTTCAATCATACCGGCGTTGCCGCGGTGTGTTTTCTCAGGTTTTTGGAGAGCGCCACAACGAGCCTGGCCCGCACGGCGTCGCCGATCTGCCTAAAGGTCGCACCGTAGTTCCCGACGAGCCCGTAGCCGCCCGAGAAGGTCAGCAACGGTACGGCCTCCCTGGGAGTGATGTCGCGGTCATCGTGCGGATGGGAGTAGCGGCATCTCGTCGCGTCAGTACAGTCGATCGGGAGGGTCTGTGCGACATTGTCCCACGGCATCCTGCCGTAGCCGTCGGGGAACGCTCGCGGACGCAGCTTTGCGTAGTCCGCGACGATCGGATCGGCGGGCAGGAAGACGCGGCTTCTACCGTTCCTCGAAACGGCGGCGAGCCGCTTCAGCGTGACATCGAAATGGGTTCGTGTCGCGTGGAGGGGGACATCCGAATCGCCCTCGCCGGCGGCGAATAGCAGGAGGTGAACTGTCGCCTCACGCAGGGCCGTGCGGAGCCGGACCGAGGTGCGTTCGCGGATGTCGTCGTAGAGCCTCGCCGACGGGCAGTCCGACCTGTAGGCGGCCACCGCCTCCGGATCGCTGTCGGCCGCCGCCAGCCCCCCGAAGCGCGCCGCGCGCAACACGACGGTGACAGCGCCCGACCCGCTGGACAGGTCAATCGCCGTCCGCCATTTTCTCCACCTCCTTCCGTTGCCCCGATCCACCGGACTCTCGCGCGTTACTTGAATCCGCGAATCTAGCTGCAAGCGTACGCGGCAGGCAAGTCCGCCGTCGCCTACGTCTGCTCGGTAGCGACACCGAAGGTGCCTAGCTCGCCGGCGGCAAAACCGCAGAACCTCCCTGAATCGACGAGTTTGATGACGCTCGTTCAGCTCGGCACTCGTCGGCACCACTACGCGGCGAAAGCACGGCGTGCCGTCGGAACGCTCGACTCGGATGCCGTCAGGGACAAGCATGTGAAGCTGCATGCCGAGGTTCGGCGCACCGTCAGAGCGCCGAACGAGCGCCACTGCATCCGGCCGCACGCTTGCGCGAGAGGCCGGCCCTGCCGACAAAGTGCGCGGCTAGGCGACGACGGACGATGCCGAGCGACGCGCTCACGATCGCCTGCTCGCCGGCGAACGGAAACCGAAGCGCGTATGGCCCGCTCGGCGCCTACGACCTCATGAGCTGGACGGTGAAGACCTAGGAGTCTGCGCGGCAGAAGCCGCAGGGCGTCGATGATGGGAGACAATAGCGCGCATGAGCGCCAGCTATATCCCCTACGCCCCTGACCAGGATCTTCTGCTGCCGCCCTCGCTGCAGGAGTGGTTGCCCGAAGGGCACCTGGCCTACTTCATCAGCGACACTGTCGAGGCGCTTGATCTGTCGGCTTTTCATGCCCGCTACGCCAGCGGCGGGCCGAGGAACCAACCCTTCCATCCGGCGATGATGGTCAAGGTGCTGCTCTACGGCTACGCCACCGGGACGTTCTCCTCGCGAAAGCTCGCTCGTGGGCTGCACGAGAACGTCGCCCTTCGCGTGCTCGGTGCGGGTAACTTTCCCGCCCACCGGACCCTGTCGGACTTCCGGGCGAACCATCTCGAGGCGCTCTCGGATCTGTTCGTGCAGATCGTGCGCCTGGCGCGCGAGTGCGGGCTGGTCAAGCTCGGCACCGTGGCGATCGACGGCACGAAGATGAAGGCCAACGCGAGCCGGCACAAGGCGATGAGCTACAAGCGGATGCTCGAGAGCGAGCGTAAGTTGCGCGAGCAGATCAAGGATCTGATGGACCGGGCGACGGCGGCGGATGCGGCCGAGAAGGATGAACCCGAGCTCGACATCCCCGACGAGATTGTCCGCCGAGAGAAGCGTCTGGAGACCATCATTGCTGCCAAGGCGCGGCTCGAGCAACGACAGCGTGAGCTCGATCTGGCGCGCGGACGCAGCGAGGGCGACGAGCGCAAACAACGCAAGCCTGACGGCACGCCAAAGGCAGGAGGTCCCTACGCGCGTGACTTTGGCGTGCCCGAGGACAGCGCCCAGGAGAGCTTCACCGATCCGGACAGTCGGATCATGAAGCACGCCAATGGCGGCTTCGAGCAGAGCTACAACGGCCAGACGGCGGTGGACGCGGAGAACGGGATCGTGATCGCGGCCGAGCTGGTGCAGTGTGCTGCCGACTCGGGCGAGCTCGTACCGATGCTCGATGCGGTTCGGGCGAACCTGGGTGGCGCGCCCGAGCAGGCGCTCGCGGATGCCGGCTACCGCGACGAGGCCGTGTTCGCGGCCCTGGCCGACGGGGACACGGAGCTGATCGTATCGATCGGTCGCGAAGGGCGTGATCCGGGGAAAATCGATACGGCGAAGAGGCCGCACACCGCGGCGATGGCCGGGCGGTTAAACAGCGAAGAAGGCCGCTCGGCCTACCGTCGACGCAAGGGGATCGTCGAGCCGCCCAACGGCTGGATCAAGCACGTGATGGGCTTCCGTCAGTTCAGCTTCCGAGGCGTGGACAAGGTACGCGCGGAGTGGAAGCTGGTGAACGGCGCGTTGAACCTGCGTCGGATGGCCTACCTGTGAGGGCAGCGGTGACGAGAAGGGCTTCTGGAGGACTTCCAGACGCCTGAACGGCCCCGCGCCGCAACTGATCCGACGTGCAGCGCCTCACCGGTTCGGCCGCCAACATCGGTCGGTGCAGCGTCGATACCGGCGATTGCGGCCTTCACGGGTCGCTCTCGGGCGCCCCGCAGCGGTCTGCCGCGCAGACTCCTAGGTCAAATCTATTTGCCGTCAGTACAATTTATTTCACGAACTACCAACCACCGCCCACCAGCGCGATCCCCGACACGGTGTGATGAGGAGCCCTGAACGGTCGTACGCCCCAAGTGGACGG
>ENA-ORXT01007135-ORXT01007135.1-marine-metagenome-genome-assembly--contig:-NODE-7135-length-10097-cov-8.103493_pt1 | contig 10097 bp, 8 predicted proteins | sample MGYA00237868_ERZ511482 | MGnify/ENA metagenome assembly ERZ511482
TTTTTGACCAAAAATTGTGACAAATTTAAAAATCAGGCAACCAGCGGATGCTCACATTAAAAGGCTTCGCCCACAATGAAATAAAAAATCAGAAGGCTCCAGCGGAGCCAAATATACGTAGCAATTTGGTGGAATATTCTTACCCAAAAATCCCATGCAAATTTAATTTATAAACAGTCGCCGAAATTAAAAGACATCACCCACATTGAATTAAATAATAAAAGGCTCCATCGGAGCCACATATACGTAGCCCCGATCCTCAGATCGGGGTTTAGATATTAATCATTAAGAGAATTTGGCGAAATTTTTGACCAAAAATTGTGACAAATTTAAAAATCAGGCAACCAGCGGATGCTCACATTAAAAGGCTTCGCCCACAGTGAAATAAAAGTTGAAATCATCCGAACCAAAAGCAAAGTCCAATCTCAATGCTGTTCTGTTCACCTTGTCGAGGAAGAACCGCAGTCCTGCACCATAATTAAATTTCCAGTCTGAAGATAATATTTGCGAAAGCGAATCTGATGTAGCGCCATAGGAACCAAAGACAGCTCCAGCAAATCGTTTCCATATATCGAATCGATATTCTGATTGAATCAAGGCTATGGATTTATCTCTAAATCTTCCTTTTATAATGCCTCGTGCTTTCCTTCCTCCGCCCAATTGAAATAACTCTTGAAATGGGATATCTCCAAAGGACCGTCCACTCCAAAAATTGAAAACAAGGATCCCCTTTTTTAAAGATTTATAGGTACTGACATCAAAATCGAAACTAGTGAATGACTCCGTAGCACCTAAGCCTGTGATATTTTGGGTCAGCTGCAAAGTTGCAAAAGTTCCATTGCTCGGATAGAATACCTTATCTCTGTTGTCATATCTCATAAGTAAACCTACTTTCGAAATTATACTACCCGAAAATCCAGTGGGTTGATTTCTTGCGATCAACCCATCCTCAGCAATTTCTGTAATTCTATAATTATCAAAGTGATACAAACCACCTATTGCAAATTTCTTGTATACGCGCTGAAGGTAATGGACTTGAAATCGTGGGTAGTCTGCAGAATAGCTTTCTTCATTGGCAGCATCCGTCATATCACCAATTCCAAAATATGGGTAGAAATATTCGTAATAACCCACCTCTCCAAATATGTTGATGTCATTATCTCTGAAGAAAAGTTTATAGGATGCATAGGACAAGATCTGCTTTTTAAGCGTGTATGCACCTCCAACTAAAATCTGGGAGGGATTGAGGTTCTCTGACTGTGTGGTGTAGAAATTAAACACACCGCCCGCGCCAAAACTCCAAGAGGTTTCCGGAAGGTAAAATATGATCGGGTAGCCTCCGAGGTAGGCTTTATACTTGAGTGAGTCAGGTTCTGGAGGTGCTATCTGTCCAGAACTTGCAAGGCACTTTAGAATAAAAGCAAATACAAGAAAAGTGCGCAGCTTATGATTCATAGTTGAATTTTTGCAAGAATCAAGTTAATTCTTGCTTGTGTTTCTAGCATTCTTTCTTAAAAGGAAGACAAATATAAACAATATTGCCACGGCAACCGTTCCCCAGAAGACAAGCCTAGACGTTGATCCATTAAAGATCGGTGCAGTATTTCCCACAAGCACTAGATGCGCCCAGTACCTTGGATGTTGATAGGTCGGAGCCACACTGTCAAGGTATTCTAGCTTGGCTAATCTTAAGGATTCACTCTTGCTTTTGCCCTTTTTCAAAAATTGATAAAAGCTACCAAGGATCTGAGCCGTGCTAGCGTCTGAAGCCTCCCAGAGAGAAGTGATGACACTCTCACTTCCGGCATGGATAAAACTCCGCGTCAAGGAACGCACGCCATCACCTGTACGGATCGGACCGACACCTGAGTTACAAGAAGAGAGCACGGTTAAATTGGTCGGGAGATCGAGGTTGTAAATCTCCGAGGCCGTTAGTAAAAAGTCTTCATTTTCCGATTCAAAAACCAGCGCTGATAAATCAGGAACCCTTTCATGTAAAACTCCATGCAAGGCCAGATGCAGAATCGAACTTTGGGGCGCCTCACTGGTAAAACTTTTCTTTGTCGCCGCTCCATTTAAAAAGATTGCGCCACCCAAGGCAGCCTTGGAGATTTCAATTTCTTCAGCGGCATTGTCTAGGGGAGAGAGATTAATTCCATCGACTCCATAGGTGTAATTTTCATTGAGTGTCTTAAACCCAGCATCATTATAGTCCGATGCAAAACCAACAAAGTCCTTAGAGGCACTGCTATTATTTTCATCAAATAAAAAGGCAGAGCTATACTCATAACTGATATTATAATTCTCCACTAACTGTGACCCGTTCAGCTTCAAGATTTCAAATGGAAATTGTAATAATTCCTCATCTGGAATGATGATTAAATTTTCTATACCTGCGATAGAAGTTGTATTGATTGTGCCTAAGATCTGCGGAGAAAGATCTGAGACTGCCTTACCCGTACTAGCTTCTCCATAAACTGCTAATAACTTTTCAGCGTTAAGTTCATCCGTAGAAATCTCAAAACTATTCTTAGTGATCAGCACTCTGAAAATTTTATCATCCACTAGATAGTATTCTATCAGCGCAGTTTTAGCTGCTAGCTCTTGCTGAATTTTCTCAATGCTCGGAGTCTCAATAAAATCACTCATATCCAAGGCATCCAATAGACCGACCTCCTTTAAAAAGCTTTCCTGCTCCAGCTTTAGATCAAAGTATTCATTGATGGCCTTTTTATAGCCGGCATCATCTCCATTAAATTCTGCGGTCTGGATGGCCAGTTGCTTCGCAGAGACCTGCTTTTCTAGGGTGTCTTTCTGAGCCATCTGGTCTTCAGACAATTCTTGCTCCTGTTTTTTATCCTGCTGTATATTTCTGAACAACAACTGCGATTTCAACTTAGAAATAAAGTTGTAGACATAGTCTGCATTTTCTAGACTAGACTCTTCCTGATACAACTCCCACCCAGCGAAGATCCCATATTTATAATACTCCTTCGACTGATCAAAAAGCGTCTGATGCGATCCCTCTTCAAAGTCTTGATTTAATTTTAAGCGTACAAGGGTATCGTATTTTTGAATGGCATCGATGGTGGAGAGTAGGTAGTTTTTATCACTAATCTCTAGCCCTGCCTTGAAAAGTGCTTTTGATTTTAATCCTAACTGGCGGCGAAGAAATTCTTTATTACTTATTTGATTATTTTTTATAGGTGGATTTATTAAAATGTCATTGTTGAAACTTCGAACTAGGCTATTCATCGCGCTTTGGTATTCTGATAGTGACTTTACATATTCTCCTGATGCAAAGTATGTATCTCCAATGTCTTCCTTTATTCCACTAATTTCTTGTTGATCGAATCCATTACTTGGGTTCAAATAACTTTTAAGTAATCTTGTTTGTATATCGAATGCTTTATCAAAATCTTTTTCTTTTACATGTGCATAACTTAATCTTTTTTTCGTCCGATTTATATCAGTCAATTTGTTATTGTAATCTGGAACCTTTGTTCTCAATATTAAAAGAGCCTCTTCATAGTTTTTGATTGATTCACTATTATCATTTAGTGAATAATTGGCAGAGGCAAGTTCTTCAATAATGTTAGAGTAATCCCTATGGTCTTTGTTTGGATATTTTTTCTCTAGCAATACTTTTGCCTCTTTAAGATATTTTTCTTGAAGGGGAAAGTCTTCTTTGTCTCTGTAAATATTTGCCAGATATTTTCTATTTAAATGAAGGTCCTCAGAACCACTTTCTTCTATTAATTTTGCAGCTCTGAGTTGATAAACTAAGGATTTATCGAGGTCTCCTAATTTTCTGAAATAATCACCAATCCCGAGATAGTGTCTTCCAGAATATGGTCCTGGTTTTAATAGTGTCTTTTCTGTGTCGATGCATTTTTGATAATAAAATTTAGTAGAATCAACTCTATTAAACCAGCTATGTTGATTACCAATATTAAAATAAACTTGAGCTAAAATGAAACGTTCTACAGCATCACAATTTAAAATAAGTGGAAGAATTGTATCACGGTTAATTTCTAATTCCATTTGGTCTTCCCAATGTTTATAATAGCAAATAGCATATGCTCTTAACATCTTTACTTTTTTATCACATTGCTTGAATTCATTTGAATATTTAGCCTGAATCTTATTTAGTCGATCTAGATTAATTTTCATTTTATTTTTAGAAAAATCACTTTTAATCTCTTCTAATTCCAAGAGAAAATTGCCTTGCGCAATTGAGTTAGTGACAATACAAAAAAACATTAAGGGAAAGAGTTTTAACACAATTTTATGTTTATACAATAAAAAAACCGTTGTAAAATGAATTTACAACGGTTTTCTGATAGATTAAGTAATAATGCTACTTGATAATCATCAAATTATGTCTTTTTGTATCATTATTGACTTGGAAATTCAAGTGGTAATTTCCATTGGCAAGGTCTAGGTTTAAATTAATTTCATTAATACCCTGAGTCACAGAAAGGCTGTTGCTATATACCAAGGCTCCAATACCATTGTAAATCTCAACTTTGGTTTTTCCTTTTTCTTTAGATTCAAAACTTAGCGTTGTGAAACCTGACGTCGGATTTGGGAAGACCTTTGCCTCGTTTACCAATGATCTAGATCTTATTCCTCCGGTTCCTCCGTTACCACTAGGGATACAACCATTTTGTAATTGTCCTAGGGCTAACTCACCGTGTACGACTCCACCATGGGCCGCAAGACCCTGATTGACAGCTTGTGATACAAATTGAGAACCTTCCATGATGGCACATTTAATCGTGGCATAATCGAAAGGACCCGAGGATGATGGTAAATGTGTCGCCAAAGCTGCAGCCAATCCACTAACGATGGCCGTTGATTGTGAGGTTCCTGAAGATAAAACAATCTGTCCCCATAAGTTCAGTGAGCCTATGTTGTATCCTGCTGCTGCGACATCAACATGTTCGTTTCCATAATTCGCAAAAGAAGTAAAACCATCATGACAATCGAAGCTTGTCACAGATAAAATATTATCAAAATCATAACATGCAGGATAGTTCTTAATGGTTGAATTGTTGAGATTGGCTTGAAAATTACCAGCAGAGGCTACCACCAAGGTTCCGTATATTTCACCGGCCTTTTGAATGGAGTGGGCAATCGGATGCTGATTAGCAATGTGAGCACTGGTTTCAAAACCCCAACTACAGTTGGCAATTTGGGTACCTTCTTCAACAGATGTTTCAAACCCAAGAATCATGTCCGCAATAAATCCATTTGGACCATTGCCAATGGCCTTTGCAATTTTATTCAGGTTGACGTTCGGATTACTTCCCGTGTATTGGAAGGTCCTTTTATTCGCTACATGCGAAGCAATGGAAGCCATTTTTGTTCCATGACCATTGTGGTCTAATTCGTTACTACTAAAGGTATAATTTTCAAAGATTGCATTGCTGAAATCATAATAGTAATTAGTATGATCGGGTGGACTGGCAATTAAGCCGGTATCAAATATTCCTAATTCAACAGCACCATTACCACTGTGGACATAAGGAGAATGAGCACCTAAACAATCCCCTTGTGGATCAGGATCTATACCTGGACCAGTAGGTGCATTGGCACCTATTTGTTGGACTTGAATGTTTAATCCAGATCCTCCATTACCTCCAATTCTATCATTTTGTTGTCCACCGGATTGATTGATGTCAATAATAGAGATCGTTGTAGTAGTGCCTGGAAGTGTGTAATCAAATGGAAAATCTACCGTTACTTGCCAGAGTCTTGTTTCTGTTATAGGAGATATCCAGTGCTCGTAGCAGAAGAAGTCTTCTTTGAATTCTTGAATTTCATTTGCAGTCCACGTATCATCAAATCTTATCAATGTAGAATTCGTATCATCAGGTGGATCAACAGGTGGTGCCTGCGCTGAAGCAGATACATAAATAATTACTGTTAGTAGCGTCATTAACGCCATTCTTAATTCATTTGTCTTTGTCATTGTTAGGTATTTTAAACCTATAAGTCTTGGTCTTAGATAGTGTGACATGTTAAAAGTCGTTTTAAGTAAATTATTAACAATTTGAGAAAAAGTTAATTCAGTTGTGGCTGAAAAATAAGGAGAAATACTGGGATAAAGCAAGGAATATAGGCTGGTAACAGAATTTAACTATGTCAATGTAAGCTAAAACACAATTCTATAGCTCCCAGGCAGTAATATCTAGGGGCTTCGTTCCTATCATCATAGTATAATCATAAGTCTTCAAGGGCTTGAACCTTAGGATTGCAACCTTAATCATGACATCGACTGCCAGAAAAATGCAGTGAGCGTCGAAGAAAAGCAATCTAGGAAGAAGATATTAGTTATAAGATAGTCAGAAAACTCCGCAGCAGTAATATTATTAGTAGCTCCATCGGAGCGACAGAACGATAACAGCTTCAGAGGAGCTGCACATAGGTAACATAAGAGCGGCCCAACTACTACTAGCTGAACCGCTTGACAACTGAATTAATTAATGTATTGAAAGTCTTCAAGTGTGTCTTACTTATAGAAGTCAGGAATAATGTCTTCGTGACATTATTAATAAAAATATATTTTTGCAACAGCGTACAATTTTCTTGAAGCACTTATGTCACACTTTTAAATAAGAAGTATTATATGGATACAACGACAACTGAAATAATGAGAAAGAAGAATTTTAATCTCACAGAGGATGAATTTGATACTCTGTGTGATCAATTGAAAAATGGGGACGAGTCTTTGTTTGAAAAAATATTTCTCGCCCACTTTGCAGACTGCATTAGTTTTTTGAAATCTAAATTCAGAATGCAACACGAGGAGGCCTATGATGTAACCATGGAAACCTTATTGGATTTTCGAGTAGCCATCATTAGAGATAAGATCTCCTATGGAAATATTAGATTCTTATTTACAAGAATGGCATCCCAGAAGTACATCAGAAGCCAACGAAAAGAAATTGTAACGCAAGAAATTCATTCGGATACAGACATACTGATGGGTGGGGATGAACCTGCTGTTGATGCGGATGATCTGATCTACCTGGATAAGGCGTGGGCCAAATTAGGAGAGAACTGCCAGCAGTTGTTGAAGTCCTTCTATTACGACAAAGTAAAGTTAAATGAAATCGCGGCTTACATGGAGAAGTCCGCGCCGGCTGCAAGAAAACAAAAGGAAAGGTGCCTTAATTTATTAAGGAACAATTTTATACAAATTTTAAATCATTAGGATCATGAAAATATCTAAAAAATTTACTGACCCTAATCTGACCAATGAACAACGAGACCAAATTATGGAAGATCTATTAAAATCTAAATTTGACTCCCAATTACGAGATAAGTACAAAACCATTTTAAGTAAAGAGCATGGCTTAAGTCGATCAGACGGAAGTACAGTTGCCACACAATCTGCCGCAGAATCTGAATCGAAAAACACCAAAGGAAAATTATACCTAGTCATCGGTGTGGTCCTCGCTCTCGTAGCACTGAGTCTCGCACTTTTTTTTAGTAAGGGCAATGGCACAGAAGCTGTTCAGACCAATAAGGCCCAGATGTATCTAGCGGAACTTTCGATCGACAATAAAAACGTCACCAGAAATTCCAATGACCAAAGAGCTCCTGCATTAATTGCTGCGACCAAAGCTTTCAATGACGGGAATTACGCTGAAGCCATTAAACAATATGCACTAGTCGATCAACTAGACAACGAAAACCTATTCTTCCGATCCGTTGCGAATATGAAACTCGGAAAATATGCTGAAGCTGAAAACGGTTTTAAAGTCTTACAAGACCAGATCAAAAACGGAGAAGCCTTCAAAAGCGAAACACATGTATACCTCCTACTTTGCCTGAAATTACAGAACAAAGATGCTGAAGCTGCCTCCCTTGCGGCTGCGTTTAAAGCGGGAAGTTGGGAAGCTAAAGAAGCTCAGAAGTTGATGAAGTAGAAATAAAGAGTAAAAGTTTTTTCTTAAATAGTGATAAAAGCACCTGTGATCAGTGGGTGCTTTTTTTTATTACAATTTCTGTTAGTTTTTTCCTCCCGGAATTTACTACTTCTGCTATGCAGACTTGAAATTCTTCCCTCCATCTTGCATGGTGACTGAACGGTTCAACGAAGTTGAAAAGCGATTGACTAAATGTCAATCGATAGTGAAGGAACCGATTTATCAGAATCGGACGTTTAGTGGCCATGGTACGAAAGAGAAATGTGATTATGGAAATTACATTGGAGAATATTCTTATTTTAAATACCAAGGTTATCTTGATTGAGTTTCCCTCCATGACGATGGAGGGAAGATTATAAGTTATCCGATGAAGTCGGATGACATTAGAATCAGGGAGGACATAAAAGCCATTGTAGTTTTTTCCTCCCGGAATTTACTACGTCTGTGTTACAGACTTGAAATTCTTCCCTCCATCTACATGGAGGGAATTACATTGAAAGAGTATTTTTCTTTATGATTGCGTTCCCTCCTTGCGGTAAGAAAATGGACTAGGATTCAAAGATTAATAGATTTCAGGATGGATGGACTAGGATTCAAAGATTTTAGGATGGATGGGACTAGGATTCTAAGATTATTAGATTTCATGATGGATTGGACTAGGATTCAAAGATTAATAGATTTTATGATGATTTACACCAGTGAAAAATGGTACTTTTTGAAATGGAGAAATCGATGGAGAAATAAAATTGAAATATGACCCCCGTTCAAAAAGTCAAACCGCATTTAAGGATTGGCCGTTAAGAAATGAGCTTTGGAGCGGAGGCATGGAAGCGGAAACTGTATGAAGCAGTTGAACTAATTCAAAGAAGGGTGATGACAAGGATCCAGGTTCAAAAGGAAAGTATATCTGCGGAGTTTTTGCGCTGTGTGCAGGAAAAGAACATTTTAGGTCAATACTTACAAGCGGACGATTTTTTTTGGTTACGTTTTTTCATCACGGGAAAAAAAGTAACAAACTATGTATTAGAAAAGCCATCAATAAAAAGATCGAATTTATTAGAATATCTACTTGAAGAAAACTTCGATAAAACGAAAGTTTTCGTTTAAAGAATCACAAGCGGACGATTTTTTTTGGTTACGTTTTTTCATCAGGGGAAAAAAAGTAACAAACTATGTATTAAGAAAGACCATCAATAATAGTATCCATCTAAAAGAAAGATCAACTAAAAGAAAACCTCGATTAGAACGAAGGTCATCGTTAAAAAAACCTAAAGAACACTTAATAATTATTTAATGATGCATCTGACGTAATGAAGAATCCATAATACTTCTTACATTATAAAATTACTCAGTAGTAAAAAAATTAAGATGTATAGATTCTGTATTCTCTTTTCATGCTCATTTCTCATTGGGTGCACAACGCTAGAGCAGGCGCAAGCCGATAGGCTGGTGCGTTACCAGAAAGAATTAATTGCTCCTTCAATCTCTTCCATATCTCATATACAATTGGATGAAGGGGTATATAAAATACATTACTCATCTGCATCCCCTTACGCTGCACAGAAAAGTGAAGATGCTGCTTTTTTATTAGCTGCAGAGTTGTGCTATGAGAATGAATATAGTCATGCCATGATCCAAGAATATCTTGAAAATAATCAATTGGCATCTAGGCAAGGATTCGATTCGACGGAGACTAGGAAGGCTGTAACAACTGATAAAGATGGGAATAGAGTTGAAATAGAATATGAAGAAACGATCCCAGCACAATCCTTCATTTATCAAAGAACAAAAGCTTCAAGTTTTATTAAGTGCATTAATGATACATCAAACATACCCGAACATACAATAGTTATGGACGTAGAAGTAGTCATTAAATCTGTGGTAAGAAATTACGAAAAAGAGGACCATTTAAAAGTAAGGTATCCAGAATTGTCAGGGAAGATGGCTGAAGAACTTTAATTTTTGTTTTTGCTCTTGAGTATCAAGTACATCCCTCTATCCTGAAAATCCTGATTCAAAAGTGTTCCATCTGCTAAACTTATTTAAAAGTATAAATATCAAATTTGGGGGCTACATTTTAGTTTATTTTTTTCCTCCCGGAATTTACTACGTCTGCGTTACAGACTTGAAATTCTTCCCTCCATCTTGCATGGAGGG
>ENA-ORXT01007136-ORXT01007136.1-marine-metagenome-genome-assembly--contig:-NODE-7136-length-10093-cov-7.624002_pt1 | contig 10093 bp, 8 predicted proteins | sample MGYA00237868_ERZ511482 | MGnify/ENA metagenome assembly ERZ511482
GCGCCCGCCGCGGCGCAACGGGCGGGCCGCGGGTGCGTGCCAACGCGGGCGTCGGGCCCGCCCGCCGGCCGCCCGCAGCGTCGCTCGTGAGCCGGCGCGTGGAAGGGCTCCGCACGCGCGCCGTTGTGTGGGTCTCAAAGTGCGCCTCAAGTCAGGGTCGCGAGATTCATCCCAGAAAAGTGCGACAAAAGTCAGGGTCAACTGATTTAATCAGGTGTTGGAGAAATCCGCGCCTTTTAGGTATCCTCAATGATGAAGTGAGAGCGTCGAATTGTGTGGAAGAAGGACCGTCGGGGTGCCTCCATGACCAACGCTTGAGACGAGCAGCAGTTGATTGGTTTCAAGGGTGCTCCCTGCAACTGGGCTGTGGCACGCGCTGCCTGGTGTGTTTGCCACCTCTCGCCTAGCCCATGCAGCCCATTGCTGATGGTAAAGAGAGCTGCCATCATAGGAAACGGCCCATTGGTATGCGTGTGATACTGCACATCCACCGCCGCAGCAGCTTTCGACCACCGACGCCACGCCAGGCGCGAGGTCCCACCCACGCCTCCCAATTCGACCTCCCCACCAGCCTCTTCACTCCCTCCCAATGTTTTCCGAAGAATGACGCTGTGTATGCCTGATGTGGCAGACGACACTGCGACGGAGCAGCAACAGACAGTGTACCCACAGCAGTACAGCAGCACGTAGAGCATCATCAGAGGGTACGACGTATAAGAAAGCGGAGGCGAGGGCACGCAGGACAGCAGGGACCATGAGGCGATGTAGCAGAGACGGGCGTGGGCGTCCGGCACGGCGTCGGTGCGTGGCGACCTGCACCAGCTTGTTTGTTTGTCAGGTCAGGTGTGAATAGTGTTTGGTTGTATGGCCTTTTTTCTATAACTTCTTTCGGCTCGCCGACGACAATGCCGCTGTCAACGCGACTTGGTCACAAAGTTCACAGCACATGAACAATCAGTTCGAGAGGGTTGAATACGACTATGCTGTCTTTGGTAGCTGCCTTCAACGAAAACATGGCCTTGAATCTGGATTGATTGAAGGCAAGGTCGACACCCTGGCATCAAGTCGCTTGCGAGCCGGTGTACAGCTGTACCGGCCGGTGCCCCCGCCGGTGCAACGCGGCCCCACCACAAGTGGCGAGTGGGGCGCGATTGGTACGCGGCCTCGTCAGCTGTGTGAGATATCACCCGTGCTCCCCGCTCTGACTACCGCGCCCGGTCCTTGCTGTGCCGCCAGCGTCGCCGCGGCGGCTGTGGGTGCCGCCGCGCCGCCAGCTCCGGCGCATGGCAGCCGCGTGCCCCTACCTCGGGACGCTATAGTCCCGGCCTGCATTGGCACGGTGTCAAGCCGGCGTGCGAGTGCCGCGGGCGGGCGAGGCGCTCCGGATCAGTTGGCTGAGGCCCATGGCGGAGGCGCCGCCGGCGGGCGCCCGCAGCGCCCCAACGTCAACGCGCTCGGCTGGGGGGGGGGACACGCAGACGCTTCGATGCCCCGGCGCGCAGGGGCCGCGCGCGGCCCCAGCAGCTGACGCGGCGCCTGGCAAGCGCGGTGGGGCTGACCCACCGGCGGCGGCGCGTGGGTGGGTGGGCGCCGACTCGCGCTACGAGCGCCGCGACGGGGCGCCGCTTGTACGGCCCCGTCCGATGCGACGCGTTCAAATGGGGGCGGCCGCGCGCGCCGTTGGCCCTGCCGCCAGCCTCGGGGGCACGCCCAGCACCAGCCTCTGCGTCACCGCTGCCAAGACCGATTGGCTTGGGAGCGCACCCACCGCCCCCCCCCACCCCCACCCCCCCCGCCGTCGCTTGACATGGAGCCCCGCCGCCTGCATTCGGCGGCCTTTAGCGGCGCTGACCGCGACGCGGTGTGGTACCCCATCCTCGTCGACGCCTTTGGCGTCGAGACAGCCCGCCCCGGTGGCGTCCGCACGTCGGCGGTCGTGGCGGAGCTGCTCGTCAGCGTCGAGCACCCCGTCACCGACGTGTTCCTCTTTGCGCACGGCCTCGGGTGCACGACCGACGGGGCGGTGGCGTTCCATGAGGGCTGGATACAGTCCCTGTTTTATCGCCGTGCAAAGGCGGCGGCGGCTGCCGCCAACACTGCGCGGCGGGGGGCGGCGGCGACCAACGGCGCGCCGCCACCCCACTTCCACCCCCTCTTCATCGGCCTGTGCTGGCGCTCGGACCAGTGGGCGCCGACCACGTGGACCGAAGCGATGGACGCGCGGCGGATGGTGCCGGCCGTCACCCAGGCGGTCGCGACGGTGGCCGCCGCCCCCGCCGGCGTCGTCTTGCCCAGCGTGGCGGCCGCAGCGTCTGCGGCCATCTCGGCCGGCGTGTCGGTCTCGTACCTGAAGTTTGGACGCTTTGAGGAGCGCGCCGTGACCGTTGGCGTCATCACCGGCAAGGCACTGCTCGCCGCCCTCCACGATGCCGAGGCGCTGCGGGTGCCGCCGCCTGGCGCTCCCCTCCCCCCGGCGGTGCGGTACCACGCCATCGGCCACAGCCTCGGCTGCCACGTCCTGTCAGCGGCGGTGCAGGCCGCGGCGGCCGGCCGCACCGGCGACCGTCGGCTGCTGTCGACGCTTGTACTGGTGCAGGGCGCTGTGCCCAGCACCGCCTTCTCTCCAGCGGGGGCGTACCACCGGGTGCCAGACTGGGTGGCGGGCTCCGTCCTCGTGACGCACACCGACACGGACGCGGCGTTGTGGTTGTACGAGCGGTACCACCGGGACGGGCGGCGGGCGCTGGGCAGCGAGGGCGCCCGCGTCGAGCTGTCGGCGCGCGTGCACCCGCCGCCACGCATGGGGGATTTGTCCACCCTCTACGACGGGCGGCTGCTGGCGGGGCGGGTGGCCAACGTGGACGCCAGCATCTACCTCCGCCCGTCCTCAGCCAAAGTCCTCGACTGGTACGGCGGTCACTGCAAGTACCTCGAGGAGGAGCTGCAGCACCTCATCTGGGCCGCTCTGGCTGTGACAATCCCGTCGCCGCCGCCGCCACAAAAGTCGCCGCAGCTGATACCGCCATCGCCCGCCGACACGCTGTGTGACTCGGCGGGCGCCGCCGCGGCGCCATCGCAGCGGCCACGACCGCCGTCGCTCCCTCACTGGGCAAAGGCCCTCGTCATTGGCGTGTTGCTCGGGTGCTTCAGTTGGGCCGAGATTGGCACCCCGTCCGCGGTGGTCGGCCGCGCGCTCCTCGCCGCTGGCGCGGCTGTGGTGCGGTGGGCAGCGACGGGTGAGTGTGGTGGCGGCGGCGGGGGGGGCGCGACAGCTGCAGTGGAGTACTGTGCGTAGACCTTTGTGCACTGTAGCGACCAGCGGCTGCAGCCACGAAGTGTGTTCAGTCTGTCCCCAATGCCGTGACCTCCATTCGATGGCAGGGTGCTCGCTGGGGGTACAGTACAGTGACTTCTCGCTGTCAGATCGGGGATGATTTCACAAGGTCCTTGCAGATTCACCATTACCCCCCTTGACGACCTGGAAACGCAGGTCATTGTCGGAAACAATCTATGACCGGCGATCTTGTAGCGAAAAATCACAGTATTCAAGAGAAATTTTGACATATATTCAAATGCACGCGAAAATCGCGGGCCCCAAGAAATGAAGAAAGAACTGGGTGACTGCGGCCTCGCCCACACCCTGTGGGGGGCCGCAGAATTAACGTAGAAGTAGTGGATGCCTCAGCGGCCCCCGTCGCGGGTATCTCGACAACTCCGACGACACGAAACAAGCAGAAGAGCGGATGCAGCTCGGACTCGGCCGGCTGGTTCTCACCAGCCACCCCAACTGGGAAAGCAGATGATACGGCTTCTTGGTGAAGCGGCGTGATGTGTGGGCGCGCGGTGACGCCTTGATGAAGAGCCAGGATTCCAGCGACAAACGTAGGTATGGGTGTCGGACCCAATGGCAACGTCATGGAGAGCCTCTAGTTGAGCGGAAGCCCGGCGCCAATGACGGCGCCTACGTGACTGAGCGCCAGGCACGCGCCGACAAACGCCATGGTCAGTGCCGGGGTCACTAGCGTCCGCATCGCGGCAGAGATCTTGTCGTCCTCCTCGACGGGCGCGGCCACCGCAACCGATGCAGGCTCGGTGACACCTGTCAAGGCTGCCGACACAAAGTCCGGAACCACCGGCGCCGCCGTGCGGGTCACCGGCGCAGTGCGGGTAGGCGTACTGGATGACACGGGAGCCTTGACACGGACAGAAGACACACGCGATGCCGCAGGGCCCTTGACAGAGGTGGTCTTGACAGAAGTAGCCTTGACAGGGGTGGCCTTGGCAGGGGTGGTCTTGCGCCACGAAGAGTGCACGTGGATGACCTTGCGCGTCGGCTTGACGACCGGAGCCACCGAGCCCGTCTTGCCCCACGCGGAGCGCACGTGGATGACGCGGGGGGTGACGCGCTCGGTGACCTTGGCGGGCGCGGGCGCAGCCACAGCGACGGAAGGTGTCTTAACGGTTGCCGGTGCGGCGCGCGGAGCATACGACGGCACCTTCACAGTGGCTGCGTCCGAAGTAGAAGCGCCAGCCGCCGCGGCCAGCGCGGACGCAGCCGCCTCAAGCAGCGACGGCGCCGGCGCAGGCGACAAGACTTCGGCCAGCGACATCGACGCGGCCACGGGAACTGGCGCGGCGCGAGGCGCGTACACCGGCACGTCGGTCGCGGCCTTGGCAGGCGCTGGCGACGCCAGTGACGAGGCTGCCACCTCAAGAGGCGACGCGGCAGGCGTCGGGGACAGGGCCTTGGCAAGCTTGGACGGCTCGGTCAGAGTACTGGGAGCCGGCCCCTCGGTGATCTTGGGAGCCATCGCCTTGACCGGCGTTGGCGCCACCTCTACGGGTGTTGGCACCGTCACAACCGGCGTTGGCGTCACCTTGACGGGCGTCGGCTTGATGATGACCGACGCGGCATGCTCACGCAGGCGCGCCTGACGGGCGGCCCAGGAGAGCGGGCGCGACTCGATCTTTGCTGGCACCGGCGCATCAACGGGCGCCGGCGCCGCCACAACATCCCCGCGAAGGGCGGCCATCTCGGCCGCCCAGGTGGCGCGCTTGGCGGCAGCGTCCGCGGCCACGGCTGCGGCGCCGCCGACCCAGCCCCCCCCCGACGACGTGCCGCACTTGACGTTGGGCACCGGTGACCACTCGGCCACGCCCGGGCGCCGCGACCGCTTCTCATCCGACGCAGCCGCGTCGGCGCGCGCGCTCGTGTGGCGACGAAGCGTCGCGGCCACATGGTGGGTGATTGGATCCACACCGCCGGCAGCGTGCAGGGCCTCCGCCGCCGTTCGCGGGGCAGTAGCGGCTTGTGCCACCGTTGCCGCACCCATGCGTGGGCGGTTCGTTGCCGGGGGGGTGGGGCAAGTGCCAGCGACAACCGACGCGGCGCCAGGGGTAAACGCCGACGTGCCAGCAGGTGGGGGACGGGTGGGGGCGACCGGCAGCGGCACGAAGGAACACGTCGACGTCATGGTACAGAACCTTGAGGGGAGAAGGGGCGTTGGCCAAGACAAGATGAGGATGTAACCGTGTTACGCTCAGGGACAGACAGCCAAGGAGGGGGGCGCAACGCAAGCCGGGTTGGGAGGTATGCAGCACGAGAGAGGAGGTATGTGAAGGGTGAAGGAGAAGGAAGACGGCGATGGGCGGGCATGATGCGCGCGGCGTCCGTCATACGAGTGGCGTGCGAGCGTCGCGCTTTATGCGCGACTGCCGCCCAGCCCAGTGTCGGGCGAGGGCCCAAACGACGTCAATTTCGCCAGTCCCCTCGTCCCGCCCAACCCCCCCCTGCAGTGCAGCTGTTGAACGGTATCCCGGCAAAATGGGCTCTGGGTGGACCTCCATCCAGTGCATGCGTGTCGTCCCTGCAGACCGCCGTGGGGGGGGCTCTCTCGGTGCACGGACAAGGCGACCGTCAGGAAGTCGCTCAGAGCCACCCCATCTCCCACTGCCGCAGACCAGCCCCTCCCAACGCATGCTCTTCGGCCCCCGCTCTCTCCGGGTGGCGCCTCTCGCGCAAACCCCTCGGTCAGGGAGCGTGTCCGAGACAGGGTTCCGCGAGACGTCGGTTGGGCCCGCGACGCCTCGCGAAGAGCGTCACGCTCGTCAGCCATTGGCCCCCTGCAGGATGCGGCTGATCCGCCGGAGCTCATGCGCGAGGCTTTCCAGGTGGCGACGGCCAGAGCTGATGATTTGGTGCGCTAGTGGAGATTGTCATTGACCCGGCCCGTGCGGACGGCTTTTTTGTGGCTGAGAGGCGGCCCTGGTCAAACGAGTGGTGTGGCGCAGCGACTTCATCGCCACAGGCGACTGGATTGGCTGACCTTTAGATATTCGGCTGATCTCGAGGCATCCCCGCGACAAGTACTGTTTCTCATGATGAAAATCTACATCCACCATATGATATTACATACGAGACAGTTGCTTTGTGTTTTCACCCGAAGATGCCATCTTTCATCCAACCTTTATGCACGTTTGGCGGCTGTTGTCCTTGCACAGCAACACCAGGTCTCTCGATTTCCGATCGTCTCCGGTTCAGCTGTGCGCCACTTCGACGCACCAGGATTTCCAGCGCTTCTTCTTTTCTCAGTCGGTGAGAGCCTTCGCGAGAAACGCTTCCAGGCGGCTGAAGTGCGCCATTTTCTGCAGGAGGCATGTAGAGTGTGTCTCTATCCAGTGCGAGAAACTCGCTTGTCAAAAGCTGCTGTTGTGGCGGACCTACAGCCTGCTTCCCGGACACTGTTTCTTCGGGTGGAATAGAATGGGAATGGGATATACTTCGGCGCTTCAGTTTTTCATGGACGGTAGCGGTGTGGTTAGCTGCCATGTGTGCGAGAACAAGTGTTGGAACAACAAACTTTGTGTGCCCTCCGATACAGGGTCGCCAGTGTCCTCGCGCAAGCCCAGAGAAGAAAAGAATTGCCCCTACTATGCTACGCCTCCCTTGGCCGCTAGTCTGCTGTTGGGGCCAGCTCCTTCTTGGACTTGCCGCCAAAAAGCCTTGACCTCCTGCCTTGCGTTGACTGCGGCTGCCCCTCTGGCACGCCCGCCGTCAGCGACAGTGGAGACAGGTACTCAAAGTCGCCGTTAGTTGGTGACGTTGGCATGAAGACCGTCGACTTGGAGCGGCTCCACCGCGACTTCTCGGGGCCCTTGGATTTGCGTGGCCCAGGCGTTGGGGGGACGTCGCCCTTGCTCTTGCGGCCGCCCGACAACACCCGCACGAGCGACGAGCCGACGGGGGCGGTCGGCGAGTCGACCTCTGAAACGGGAGACATGAGCTCCTCCACCGCCGCCCCGTCCGCGGGTGACGCCGGCGCGCTGCCGACCCCATCTGCCGCCGGGCGTGGGGACTTGAGCGCCCGCAGCGGCCCGAGTTTCCTCCTCGCCGCCTTGGCCGCAGCCGCCTCCGAGTCCTCCTTGATCTTAGCCAGCTGCAGCTCAATCACCGACGCCAGGTTCTCACGGTCCGCCACCGCCCCGTTGGCCGACTTGGAAGCTTCCATCAGTTTGGCGCGCTCCGCCTTGGCGGTCTCGACCAGCTCCTCCGACTCGGTGACAAAGGCCAGGTGGCACCGCTCAAAGCGCGCGTACAGCTCCGCGCCGCTGGTGCGGAGGCCGATGATGGCCGCGCGGCTCGGCGCAGCGCGCGCCTTCCACCGCACCCGCTCGTCCGGGGTCATGGACCGGGTGGCCAACGACAGGATGACGTCCGAATGTTCCATGACCTTGGTTTCGGCCCAGTACTTCTTCTCCTGCGCGCGGATCTCCTTTTCCGAGAAGCGGGTTTGCAGCGCTGGCGGCAGCTCCTGGTCCTTGAGCGCCACGAACGAGAGGATGGCAGACGCCAGCTCCTGCGCCGCGGGCGCGAGAGCTGGGAAGACCTGCGCGGTGGGGCGCCCACAAAACTCGTCCTCGACGTCGTTGAACTTGGCAAAGGCGGAGGTGATGGTGCCCTTGGCGAGGGTTCGCTTGGCCTCGCACAGGGCGCCCTTGAGCTTGTCCCCCTCCCCCGACCACACCCGGTCGTAGCGGGACAGGTGGTCGTTGCGCTCGATGAACGCAAACAGCAAGTCCTCCTCCATCTCAAAGAGGTCCACGCACAGGATCTCAAACTCCTCAAACCAGGCAAAGAGCAGCTCCATGTCGGTCGGCCCCAGCTGCAGCTTGCGCGCCTCGCACGACTGGAGGATCCGGTACAAGTCGCGCACCTCGAGCCGCACCGAGTTGTTGACCATGCATACGAAATCCCCAATGACGCCCTTGGTCGGGTTGAGCTCGATGTCGGGCATGACAAAGAGGCCGCCGCCGGTCGATGACTTGGACGTGCCCGTGGCGTTGGGCGTCGAGGGCGGTCGGCCCCGGCTCGGGCCGCCGGCGGCACCGCCAGCCTCGTCGGCCTGCTGGAAGAAGGAAAATGCGCCCTTGGTGGTCGGCGCCTGACCATCGTCATCCATGATGGACACCCAACGCGGGCGCCGCCGGCAAGGGGGAAGGTTGAAGGGGAGCAGAGGAGGCAGAGGGAGGAGGGAAGGCAAGTACCAGCCAATTGGAGGTGCGAGAGCAGGGGAGGAAGGGAAGGGTAGAAACACCGAGTAACCACGCACGGCAGGAAAGTTCAGAGCTGGGGGGCTGGCCGAGCAGACGGCCAGGTCGCGTCACGACCGGCCGTCGACCTCGGACAACCGACGAGACCACCACGACTGTGCGCGCGCTCCCACGACACCCGACGAGTCATCACCCCCCTCCAAATCCTCTCCCGCTTCCCGGCGCGGTTGGCGCCTCCCCCACACGCATGCAGCTCGCGCAGCGCCCGGTGCCAACAGATTAAGGGCAACGCGACGACAGCGCGCATTGAAAGCTCAAACAAGAAAACGGGGACCAACCGACGAAAAAGGCAGCGGGGTGGGGCAGCGGGCCGAGCCCCTGCCGGCGCCTCACGCCCAAAGCGCTCTCCTCGCCTGCATGTCGCCGTCAGCGGTCGCAGGCGGCGCCAACGTTGGCCACGCAAGGCCCGGGCACGTCCGCCGTCACGGCCAGACGAGAGCACGGGCAGGCTGCCGTGGGGTAGCCACCACCACACGGCCGACCTCCTCCACCGCGCCGACGTACCTCTCCCAGCGGCAGAGGCTGCGGGGGGCGTACACCCGCACCGCCGGGAGGGGGGATGTAAAATTTTGCTGGGCGGGCGCGGAGAAAGAGGGCGACGAGCACGACGCGCGGGGCGTTCGGGGCCCGATCCGTCGTCATCCATTCGATGCGACAATTACCAGCGATTGATTCTGTCTTTCGCGTGCAATTGCCCGAGCCCGGATTGCATCTGAGATCCTCACGGATCTATTGGCGCTCCTGATCTCTCTCGATGCCCCGATTGGCTGGCGGGCAGCCCCCCAACTGACCCCGACTGCTCACACGCTCCTGGAGCGGCGGGCCATCTCGGATTGGGGCGCTCCCGCTTCGCCCACGGTTGCATCCGCGCTGCGACCGCCGCGCTCGCAGGGCCCGTCGTCCTCTTCCTTGCCCGACCGGCGGCGCGGCACGCAAGGCCGTCCCGCCGCCGTCCCGCCCGGCGCCCTCTTGGCCTCTCGCCCGCCCCCCGCCCATTCGACTTTGGAGCCCGCGGCCCCCCGGTTCCGTCCACCACTGGTCCCATCTGCGGCGCCCTGGGTCGAACTTTGGCTACGACCGGCGCGGGTGCCCCTCCCCCACCTCCTGTACGCACCAGTACGTCACGCGTGGCTCGTATCCCGTGAAATACACTGTGTATTGGGTTTCCTCTTCTCCCCTGGGAACCGTTTCTTCCACTGTCCCCCTACCGTCTCCTCCCCACGCCCTCCTGACCTGATTTGTTTCCCCTCTACGTTTCCGCCCTCCACCCATCACCTCCTTTGCTGCGGCACTCCCGATAGTGTCATCATGGCCGTCCGCCCGTGGGCCGGCGCCTTTGTGGCGCCAGCCGCCAGCCGTGGCCTACGGCTGAGCGCCTTTGCGGGCGGCCGGCGCGCGGCGTGCGGCCGGTGGCCTCGGCCGGCGGCGGCAGCGGCAGCCGCCCGCCGTCACCCCCGCGTCGGCCGCCCACCCGGTGGCGCCC
>ENA-ORXT01007137-ORXT01007137.1-marine-metagenome-genome-assembly--contig:-NODE-7137-length-10089-cov-52.695565_pt1 | contig 10089 bp, 5 predicted proteins | sample MGYA00237868_ERZ511482 | MGnify/ENA metagenome assembly ERZ511482
TGGCACCCGCGCGCAGCCGGCGACCACTCCGGGGACGGCGGGTGGACGTGCGGGGACCGCCGTACTGGCGGCCCGTCTGACGACCGGGGCTACCACGGCAGGGACTACCACCGCAGTGGCGGACATCGCGGCGGTGACGACCGCGGCGGCGATTACGGCGGCGAGTACCGCGGCGACGGCGGCGGCCGCGGCGGTAACCGCGACGGTGGCGAGTACCACGGCGGCGGATCCGCGAAGACCGCGTGTACGACCGCCACGGCGGCGGGTTGCGAGGCGGTGATGACCGCGGGTACGACTACCGCGGTGGTGGCTACCGCGTCGGTGACGGCCGCGGGTACGACTACCCTGGCGGCGGCTACCGCGGCGGTGACGACCGCGGGGACGACTATTACGGCGGTAACTACCGCGGGGGCGGCCAGACCGGCTAGTGGAACCAAGGGGCTGGCAGTTACGGGCCCGAGGGTGGCCGGGATGATGCACCCCGTCACGGGCATGCCAGTGGCAGCGGCGGTGGGGACCGCAAGTGGGTCTCGCCGCCGGCGCCGCTCCTCGATGGCCGTGATTGCCAGCGCGGCGGCGGTGGGGAGGGCCCGCCGACACCGCCGCGTCGGGAGCCCACCCCCGCTGGGTCCCCCCACCCGTCGCCGCGCCGCGGAAGGGGCGAGGCGCCGCCAATGTCCTTCCGTCGGTCGCCCGCGCCCGCTACGCTCCCGCCGGGGCCGCCGGCATTCGGGCGTTCCCGTACTCCCGCTGCGACCGCCGTGTCTCCGGTCTTACCGCCCTTGGGGTTGCCGGATGCGGCGCTGCCGTCCCCGGCTCGGGGAGCCGTGGCGGTGGCCGCCGAGCGCGGCGATGCGCCGACGGCGCCGCCGTCTCCGCCCCGGGGAGCTGTGGCGGTGGCCGTCGAGCGGGGCGATGCGCCCGACCCGACCACGCCTCGGGCGGGGCCCTCGCTGCCGCCCCGGCAGTCCTCCCCGCCGCCGTCGGCGCTGCTGCCCGTGTCGGCCGGAGTTGCGGCGGGAGCCCCCGCCACGGGGGCGGCCGTAGCGCCCCCGCGTCGGGGTACCGCGCTCGCCGTTGCGGTGGTGGGGCCGCCCGACCTCGCGCCACTTGGGGCCACGCCGGGCGCCCCGGCGACGGGGGACCCTCCTTTCGGTACCCCGTCGCGAGCCGCCCCCGAACCCCCCCCCCCCGGCGGAGACGCCGCGAGGCCCCGACGGCGGGAGCGGTAACGCCGCGGGCGAGAAGGACGGGGCGCCGGCGGTCGGCCAAAGGCGGGGACGGGACGACGGGCCGGCCGGGCGGCGCGTCGCGGCGCGGGCCAGCGGGCGGGACGTGGCCGCGTAGCGGGAGAGCCGCGGGCCCGGCGTGCAGGACGCCACCGTGTCGGCGTACTACCTGACGGGGGCGGCGCACACCGGGCAGGCGGGCCCGCCCCGACCGGCCGACCTCCGCGGGGCTGTGTGGGCCAGGGTACGATCTGGTGGTTAACTGGGGCCAGGTGACGGACGCGATGCTGGGGTGGGCCCTTCTGCAGTACAGCCGGGCCGCGCGCCAGGTGAAGGGCTCGCTAGCAGCGCGCCCAACGTGGCACGCGGCGCGCCCGAAACAGGCGGTGCGCGCTCAGCTGCGCAAGGGCGGGATCTTAGTGGTGGACCCCGCCTACGCCGATCCGTAGGAGGTACCGAGGCGCGCCGTAGGGAATAAATTCGGATGGGCCCCAGGAACCGTGTGACCGCTGGCGGGGTCCTGGATGCGCACCCGGTGTGTGCCGATCCGGGGGCGCCGCCCCACTGGCGACACGCCCTTCGCTTCGACGGGCGCCGCGCCGCCTAGGGGGCGCCGCCCAAATGGCGGTACGCCCTCCGCCACGCACCCGGCGAGGGCCGATCAAGGGGCGCCGCCCCACTGGCGATACGATTTCCGTTCCGCACCGGGCGCGTGCCCAGCCCGGGGCGTCGCCCCAAGGGCGGTACGCCGTCCGCTTGGCACCAGGGCCTTTCAGAATCCGGACTTTTCAGCAGAATTTGGGATATATCCAGATATATCCGGATATATCCGTTGGAATCTTCTCGCCATCCAAAAGCAAAACTGAAGACACTGCTGGAAAGCTCAGCTCATGCTCAGGTTCTTCGTGGAAAGACTGATGAACATGAGATGTTGCTGCGAGCAGGAGGCCGCTGCTTACAGAACGGTGCTTTATCCGAATCAATATTCCGAAGCCCCTGCTTGGCACCGGGCGCGCATCGATCCCAGGGCACAGCCCCAATGGCGGCACGCCCTTCGGTTCGCACCTGGCGGGTGCAGACCACGGGGCGCCGCCCCAATGGCGATCCGCCCACCGCTGCGCCCCCGTCGCTCGCCGATTCCGGGGCGCCGCCCCACTGGCGGTACGCCCGGCGCCACGACGGGCGCCACAACGCCGAGGGGGTGTCGCCCCACTGGCGATACGCCCTCCGCGGCGCCCCCGTCGCGCGCCGACCCCGGGGCGTCGCCCCACTGGCGATACGCCCTCCGCTGCGACAACGGGCGCCACGACGCCGTGAAGGCGCCGCCCGACTGGCGATCCGCCTTTCGTCACGACGGGCGTAACGACGCCGTAGGGGCGCCGCCCCACCGGCGATACGCCCTCCGCGGCGTCCCCGTCGCGCGTCGACCCTGGGGGCGCGGCCCCACTGGCGATACGCCCTCCGCTGCGACAACGGGCGGCACGGCGCAGTGGGGGCGCCGCCCCACTGGCGATCCGCCCTCCGTCACGACGGGCGCCACGACGCCGTGGGGGCGCCGCCCCACTGGCGATACGCCCTCCGCTGCGACAACGGGCGCCACGGCGCTGTGGGGGCGCCGCCCGACTGGCGATCCGCCCTCCGTGACGACGGGCGCCACGACGCCGTGGGGGCGCCGCCCCACTGGCGATACGCCCTCCGCTGGGCCTCCGTCGCGCGCCGATCCCGGGGCGTCGCTCCACTGGCGCAACGCCCTTCGTACCCCCAGCGTGGGCCGTCTTCGGGGCGCGCCCAATAGAGGAGCGGGCCGACCGGCGGATCTCGGCCCGCCGGGGCCCCGGTCTCCGCCGCGACCGAGGGTGCGGGCGCGGTCCCCGCCTCGGCGGCCGCGTCATTGTCCCCGGTCACGCCCGGGAGCGGGTCCGCCGCCGTGTAGAGGAGGCTCCGGCGGCCTGCGCGGCGCAGGTACAGCCGCAGGGTGTCGTGGGATGCGACGGAGGCGTCCTCCCACGTGGCCTTCTCGTATCCGGTCCTCGTCACCTTGACCAATAGGCGGCCGTCCTCGCCGTCGGAATGGTCCAGTATCTGGTCGATGTGATACGTGTGCCCATCGGGGCTAGGCCCGTGGGGCCGGACCGTGCCATCCAATGAGGGGTGTAGGGCCGGCTCGGCCGGGGGCCCTGACGGGGCGCGCACCAGGTGCACAATGTTTTCCCGCCGGTGCTCGCCCTTGATGTCGAGCACGGCCGTTGGCCCCTCGATGTGGACGACGCGAAAGGGGCCTTGGGCTCGGTGACCAAGCTTTCTTCACTTGTAGTCATGGTGCCGCTTGAAGGCGAACCCGCCGAATTCCAGCCCAGTCGGTTGGGGTCGGATGCGTGCATCGTGGTTGCTCTTGTACCGCTGCTGCGCTGCCGCCAGGGCCTCCTGGATCCGCGGGATCAGGCGCACCAAGCGCGTCAGGAAGGCGGCCTGCTCCTTTTTCTCGGCGTGAGTGCCCCGTTGCGCCGCTGCCGGGTACCGGCTCCTCCGCGTCAGGTCCTTGATGGACCAGCTGGCCACTCTCAACGGGTTGACGAGCTCGAACGGAGCGACCCTGGTCGCCGCATGCGGCTGCGTGTTGTACGCCAACGTGAGCGCCGGGAGGAGCTGGTCCCACGTAGTGGAGTGCTCGGCGACGTAGTGGTCGAGAATACGGCCCATCGTGGGTTGAACCGCTCAGCTTGCCCGTGAGTCTGCGGTCGCGATGGTGTGGTCACCTTGGCCTCGACGGACAACAGGTTGCACACCTGGTGCCAAAACTGCGCGGTGAACTGGGGCCCGCCGTCCGACAGGACCCGGTCAGGGGGGCCGTAGGCCCCGATCCAATAGTCCAGGAGGACGGAGGCGCAGTCCACCACGCGTATCTTACCCATCGGGATGGCGCGTACCAGCTTGGAGAACCGGTCAGTGATGACCATGATGTACTCGTTGCCGGCGGCCGTCTTGGCCAGCGGCCCGAACAGGTCCGTGGCGATGTCCTGGAAGGGCAGCGTGGCTGGGAAGAGCTGCAAGGCGGCTGCCGCCCGAAGCGGCCGGACGCGGCCGCGGGCACAGCTTGCGCAGTTGCGGACGTGGAGGACGACGTCCGCCGCCATCCCGGGCCAGTAGTAATACCGCCGCATGGCCGCATACATTCGGGACTCCCCCGGGTGTCCCGCCAACGTGGTCTCGTGTTCCAACCGCAGAACACGCTCCCGCAGGGGCACCGGTACGACAATCTGGGCCACCCCGTCGTGGGTGGCACGCCGGCACACGAGGCCATCACTGTCCTCGAAGAACGGCACAGCCCGACCAGCGTTAAGCGCCTCCACGACCTTGCGACACAGGGGATCCTCCCCTTGTGCCGTGGCCACCTCGCCCTTATCAATGGCGCGCGTGGTCGGCCCGGATACGTAGTTGGCGGTCTCCAGGCCCCGGGCTGTCTCTGCCCGGGTCACGGCGAAGACGGGGAGGTCCGTGTCGTCAGCCGAGTGGTCGGTGCCCGACGTGACCAGCCGGGACATCCCGTCGGCGAGCCAATGGGTTTGGCCGGGCTTGTACGCGATGTCGAAGGCGAGCTCATTAAGGCGCATGCGCCAGCGAGCGAGGCGCCCGTGTGCCGTCCCGTCGATGTTGAGGAGCCACCTGAGGCAGTCGTGGTCCGTCCGGACCAAGAACCGGTCGCCCTCCAGGTAGGCTCTCAACTTGAGGGAGGCCCACACGACGGCGAGGCACTCCTTCTCGGTTACACCGAAGTGGCGTTCTGCGCCTTCGAGGACGCGGCTGATGTAGGCGACGGGGCGGAGCCCGCCTTCCTGCTGCTCCTGTAGCAGGGCTGCGCCTACTTGCGTCCCGCACGCGTCTACGTCCAACACATACTTGTGACCGGCGCGTGGGAGGGCGAGAACAGGAGGCTGCGTCAGCCGGCGCTTCAGCTCCTCGAAGGCGACCAGCTGCTCCGGCGTCGGTGGCGGCACCGTGACCGGGGCGGTCGAGCCCATGAGGTCCGTCAGGGGGGTGGCGATCCGCGCGAAGTTCGGGACGAACCGTCGGAAGACATTGCACATGCCGATGAAGCTCCGCACCTGAGTGCGCGTCGTTGGGAACGCCGCCTCCCGGAGGGCCTTGGTGTGGGCCTGCAACACGCCGAGGCGGCCGGGAGTGATCTCGTGGCCGAGGTACTCCACCGTCGTCCGGAAGAAGCGGCACTTGGGCAGCTTGAGGGTGACCCCCGCGGCCCGTAGGAGCCCCAGGACCTCGTCTAAGTGCTGGACATGCGCCTCCTGCGTTTTGGAGTAGACGATGACGTCGTCGAGGTATACCAGGCAGCTTTGCCACTTGACGCCGGACAGGATGATGTCTAACGCCCGCTGGAATGTCGCGGGCGCGTTCGTCAGCCCGAACGGCATCCGCTTGTAGTGGTAGGCCCCCTTGTGGCAGACGAAGGCCGTCTTCTCCCGGTCGCCATCGGCGATCAGGACTTGCCAGTACCCGGCGTTGCAGTCCAGGGTGGAGAAGACCTTGGCCTCCCCGAGGCTGTCGATGCACTCATCCATGCGCGGCAGCGGGTAGGAGTCGCGCTTGGATACCGCATTCAGCAAGCGGTAGTCCACGCAGAACCGGAGTGTCCCATCCTTCTTGGGGACCAGGACCACGGGGAAGCCCCACTCGGAGGACGTCGGCTCGATCACGTCGGCCGCCAGTTGGCGTTCGACTTCCGCAGCCTCCGCCTCTCGCGCCTTGGGCCCGGCCCGCCGGGGCGGGACGCGCACGGGCTTGGCCCCCGGGGTGAGCTCGATGTGATGCCTCGTGGCCTTGATCGCGCCCAGGGCTTGGCCTGACCACATCGCCTCGTGCCGGCGGAGCACCGCCCGGATCCGCTCGTGGAGGTGCGGCGGGGCCTCGGGCAGCGGGACATCCGCCACGCGCGGAGGGTTCGGTGCCGGAGGCTCGGGCGCCTCCTCGGGGGAGTCCCCCTCAAGGCGGCCCCGTCCTGTGGTGGGTTCCGCCACCAGCAGGGCCCCGTCCACGGCTGCCGTCGGGGCAAGTTCTGCCGCGGCCCCCGCGTCGGCCGGGCGGGGGGCACAGAAGGATGGGTCGCGCGCCGGCACGTCGACCCGCACCGAACCTCCCCCGTCGGCCGACGGGCGCGCGGGCAAGGCGATGACGCCGGTCGTGAGCACCTCGACTCGGCCAATGGCCGTCTTTGGGCGGAGGGTTACCTCGCAGTCCCCGAAGTTCGAGATCACGACCGGGAAGGCGATGTCGGGCAGAATCTCGTGGACCCCGTTGGCGACCGTCGCCCGGTACATGGTCATCAACCGGGATGCCCCGAAGACCTGCCCTAGGCCACCCCACGGGGTGCGCACCCAAGCGATCGTCGCCGACCGTGGCGCCAACTGCGTCTTGTATGCGAGCCGCAGGACGCGGGACGCCGTGGCACGGCGGTCAATCTTGTCATTGGGACCCCGAACGATCGCGGACGCCGTCCCATCCCGCCACCGCACCGCTTGGTCCGACGGCAGGATGGCATGGGCCTGTGCGTCCAGGAAGTCGCATCCCAGCAGGACGGGGACGGAGAGGCTGGCGACCACATGGAAGGTGCATGGCACGCACAGACCTCCCGCCCGGAAAAGCAGGGAAATCGTTCCCGAGGTCACTAGCTGATTCCCGTTTGCGTCGCGCAGCCGGAGCCCGGCGCCGGGCGGGTGCGGCGTGATTGCCGCGTCCCATCCGTCGGGGAGGACCTCCGGTCGGATGACGCTGGCGCCTGCTCCGGTGTCGACGACCACGGAGGTCGCGATCATGTTGGACGCCCGGCGTCCCAGGGATGCCGTGATCTTGTAGTTGTGCAGCGTCCAGAGCAGGATCTCGGCGTCTTCGGTCGCGGGTGCCGGCTTCGCGGGTGGCGCGGTGACCGGGGCTGGCCCCTCGACGCCGACGGTCGCAGCGTCCGTGTCCGCTGCGGGACCGGTCGGGCGGGGCAGGATGCGGGGCCGAAAGGCCGGCAATGGCCGGAAGCCCCGTCCACAGCGCCACAGGGCGCGCTGCCTGGCCGCCGTGATGTCGGCCGGTCGGCGCGCGGGTTTGAGGCGAACGGCATCGGTGGGCAGCCAACGTAAGAGGCTGCCCCTTAGGCGTTTCCCTGGGCCTCGTCATCGGCGTCACCCGCCGCCTCGTCGGCTTCCCCTTCCGACCCGTCCTGGGTCAACTGACGCCACTCCTCCTCCGTCGTCGTCCCGTCGTCGGTCTCGTAGGCCTCCGGGTTGCGTTCCACCTCGTCAATAACGTGCACCCCCGTGGCGGCCGCCTGTGCGGTCAAGGCGGCTGCGCCGGCACCCCCCGTCGACCGCGCCCGCCGGACCGCTTCCCGCGCGTTACGCGCCCGCTCTTGCTGCTCCGGGGTCATTATGGAGCATGGCTCCGCCCAGTGCCCCGGGTCGTAGCACACGACGCAGGCCCCCCGACGGCGCGTAGGGCCACTAGCGGGGTACCCGCGCGGGTGAGCGGGGTCCCGCCCGGCATGGCTTTACGCCACGTTGGGGCGTCTCGGGAAGGGGACTGCTGCGCCCAGCCGGGACCCGGCGGCTCCGGAAGCGGCGGGACCTGGCCCCCGCGTCAGCGGTGACGCGAACTCCGTCGTGGGGCGGTGCCCCGTTCGGGGAGCCTGGTTCGGGCCCCAAACCGACGGGGCTGGGCCTCCGGTACCGGCGACGAAGGCCACGGAGCCCTCTTCCTCGGGCGCGGCCAGGGCGGCCTGTGCCACATGCCAATCCCAAGGTGTGGCGGTCGCATCGACCGTGGCCACGTCGCCATCGGCCTTGGAGGTGCCCCCGAGGGCCTTGGACGCGGGTGCGTTGCTCCGTGGGGTCAACGACAGCCGGTTCCGTGCCGGTGGCTTCGGTGCCAACTTCACCTGGTGCAGGGCCCCGGAAGACTTTCCTTCCCGATCGAGGTGGGCCTTCAACTTCGTGAACGACCGCCCGGCCGTATTGTACTGCCGTGCAGCGGCCCGAAGGGACTCGGAGACCCCTTGCACCAGCACCGCCTTGAGCTCCTTGCCGTCCAAGAGGGCCCCGAGGGCGGCGTTCAACGCCACGATGCGGTCCCCGAACTGCCCCTCGGTCTCCCACGCGTGCTGCTTGGCGTACTGCAGCTCGCGGAGGCGGTCGGAGAGGACGTCCTCGTCGAGGTACTCCTCCAGCAGTTCACGGATGATGTGCTTGAACTTGGGCTGGGCGGCCACCGCCGCCGTGTCGCTGCCCATCGGCACCACGCGGCGGATGACCACCATGACGGGCTCGGAGACCAGCCACTGAAGCAGGTACACCGCGGCCCCCTCGGCCACGCCGAGGGCGTCGCAGGAGTTCTTGAGCTTCCGCAGGAAGTTGACGACGCTCACGCGATCCTTGGCGTCCCAACGCCGGTCCTCCGCGAGCATCATTTCCTTGAGGTCCCGCCGGTTATACCGCTGTTGCGCCCGCTGCGTGCGCGAGAACCCGGGCGTGCGGTCGTACAGGCGGTATGAGTCCGTCTTGAACAGGGGCACAAACCTGGGGTCCGTGACCCGCTCCAACCGCTGGTCGCGCCGCAGGCGCCGGACCGCCTCGCCCACGATAGACTCGCGGAATTCCGCCATCGACGCCGCCGGCTCGGCCGTCTCTTCCGAATCCGCCCCACTGTCGGAAGACTGGGCCCCCGCATGGACGCCGCCCGCCGGGGACGTGGCCCAGCCGGGCGCGGGCGCCGCCGACCGGGTTGACGCGCTCGGCCCCGCCCGCGGGGCCAAGCGAGTCGGCGCGGGCAGCGCGTCGGGCACAGCTGCCGAGGAGGCCGTCTCGACGATCTGGTCCCGCAGGCGGCGGAGCTTTCCCAGCTCCTGTCGCATCTCGGACATGAGCAGCTGCGACTCTGTCGTGTCGGCGACCGTCTCGGGGCAGCGTCCGCCCGATCGCCGCGACCCGCGCACGGAGCGCCCACGGCGCCCCGGTCGGGTCCCCACCTGGGCTTCGCTGCCGTCCGTTGGCGTCGAGGCCCCGCGACGGCGCTCGGTGCGCGCCGCCGCCCACGCGGCGAACGTCTCCTCCGCCTCCGACGTGTCCAGCTCCGTCGCATCTGCGTCCGCCCGTCGCCGCGCGGCAGACGACGGGGGGAGACGGATCGCATCTGCGTCCCGGCACCGCATCTGGGCGAAAACGCCGTTTCGACGCGCCAGGTCCCGGGGGGTGTTCGCGGGCCCCCCCGGGCCGCGTTTGGATGTCGTCCCCGTCAGCCCCTGGTCTGAGGCGACGGCTCGGTCGTTCGCCGCGGGATGCGCGTGGTCGGGGTCAAAGGGCGACATGCCGTGCACCGTCGCCACCGAACCACCGCCCGCCATCGACGCCGCCGGGCCCCCTCGCACCAGGGCGATGATGTCTGGCAAGGAGTGCAGCCAGCCCCGTCCGTCCATCCGGGCCCCGGTGGCCGCGCCGACGTCGCCGTCGCTCACGACCGCCCAGGGAGCGCCCCCGGCGACAGACGAGGAATAAGAAGACGAAGCGACGCGGTCCATGGCCCCGGGGGCCGCGAAGCGTACCGTGAGGTGATCCTTCGACGAACCGGTACAACCTCGAGATCGGGGCCGGGGGTCGTGCAGCCGGGCGTGGACCAATGGTCTCACCCGGAGCGCCAAATGTAGCACAACCCCGTAGCCACGGGCCCGAAGAGGGAATTATTTCACCGCTGCCGTCCTAAGAACGTGCCCCCTATAGGATCACCCGATCCGGGAAGAGGGGCCGCCAAAGGTACAAGACAAAAGGCACGGTTTACTTGCCGGCGACGACGGTGCCTCCCACCGTCGTCG
>ENA-ORXT01007138-ORXT01007138.1-marine-metagenome-genome-assembly--contig:-NODE-7138-length-10087-cov-9.880819_pt1 | contig 10087 bp, 9 predicted proteins | sample MGYA00237868_ERZ511482 | MGnify/ENA metagenome assembly ERZ511482
CGGTCCTCCTCGCGGTTGGACGAGGTGAGCATCATCACCACCGGGCACTCGTGATCGCTGTCGGCGTAGTAGGTGTTCAGGAACTCGTGCCCGCCCATGCGCGGCATGTTCACGTCGAGCAGGATCAGGTCCGGCTGCGGGCCGTCGCCGGCCTCCAGCAGCTCGATGGCCTCGATGCCGTCCCGCGCCTCCAGGACGGTGGCCTCGGGCCAGCAACGCGCGAACACGCGACGGGCGACGTAGCGATCGAGTTCGGTGTCCTCGACCAGCAGTATGCAGGCAGGATTCATGCGCCGAGAGTCCTCCGTTGCGGCAATCTCAGCTCGAAGCGCGAGCCGGTCGGCAGGGGGTGGTAGGTCAGCTGTCCACCCATCAGGCGGGTGCTGACCGTGGCCCGGTACAGCCCGAGCCCGACGCCGTCGGCCCGGTCGGGATGGAACCGCTGGAACATCTGGAACACGCGTGCCCGGCACGGCTCCGGTATGCCCGTGCCGTCGTCGTCGATTCGCAGGTGGAACACCGAATGGCGGATCCAGCCGTGGACGGTGATGCGGGTGGCGCACCCGCGACCGAACACGAGGGCGTTGCGGACCAGGATCCGCGCGATGTCGTGCAGCAGGTCCGGATCGGCCAGGATCGGCCGATCGACCTCCAGCCGGCAGTCGATCGCCGGACCGCAGGCCGACTCCTCGTGCAGGCTGTCCAGCACGTCCCGCATCAGCGCGTCGAACTCGACCGGCCGCACGCTCGCCACCGCGCCGTGCAGGCGCGTGACGATCATCAGCCGGGCCAGCGTGAGATCCAGGTGCTGCAGCGCGCCGCGCAGGCGACCGGTGGCCTCGCGAGCCTCGTCCATGTCGTGCTCCTCCAGCGCGTCGGCGAGAATGCCTGCCACGCCTAGCGAGGAGGCGATCGGTGCACGCAGGTCGTGCGACATGCGCCGACCGAGCTCGATCTGCTCGTCGCGCGACTGCCGCAGCGCCTCGATGGTGGCGACGATGCGGTTCACCATCGGCCGGAACACCAGCAGCGCCTGCAGCACCAGCACCAGCAGCCCGGCGCAGACCCATGCCCAGCCGAAGCGGTACAGCCGGTCGAGCTGGCTGCGCTGCTGCTCCACGTAGTGCACCACCACGGAGTGCAGGCGCTCGAGCAGGTCGCCTCGTGCCGCCTCGAGCAGGGTGAGCGCGGTGTTGCGACCGATCAGCCGCTCGGTGGCCGAGGCCTCCTCGTTCAGGGAATCGGCCACGCTGCGCGCGTTGATCAGCAGGCTGTCCACCAGCAGCGCGAGCTGGTCATCGGCGAACAGCGCGCCGAGCCAGGCATCGCCGGCGTCGGCGCGGCGCGTCCAGTCGGCCACGAGGGCCTCGTGATTGCCGGCCATCCGCTCGATGGCGGCGCGCAGCGGCTGCACCGTCGCCACGCGCAGCACCGGATCGTCCTGCCGCACCGCCTCCGAGGCCAGCAGCGCGATGCGCTGCGAGAGCATGCGCTGCTCGCCGCTGGTGTTGACGATCTGCACCCCGTCCACGCTGCCGCGCAGCTGCTGCCCGGACAGCAGCTGCATCGCCAGCAGCGCCGTTGCGGTGATCAGCAGCGCGAAGGCGTAGCGGGTGGTCAGCCACCGGCTGCCCACCTCGCCCGCGAGCAGGCTCGTGTCCCGTGCCGGCAATGCCGTGTCGAACGTATCCGTACGCATTCACGAGTAACGGCCGCCGGCCCCGTTCCGGTACCGATTTTTCCACGATCGTTCGCCCGGATGCCGACCGGTACCCGGAAATCGCCGGGCGCCCGGGCCGGTGCCACGGGCTTCTCACCCGCGGCTGGGCGTCAGCCGCCCTGCTTGACCGGTGTCGCCACGCCCTCCAGCGCATCGATCACGCTCAGCAGGTGCGGTCTGTGCCGCGCCATCTCCGCGCGGCTCAGCCCGTCCATCTCGTGCGGGAACACCAGCCACTCCTCGGTCTCCTGCGCGCAGAAGTGCGGAGCGAAATCGGTGCGGTTGCGCCCGGGCTTGAAGTAGGCGGTGGCCACGCGGATGTCCTCGGGACAGTTCCTGCGGCAGCGCTTCTTCAGCCGGTCGATCACCGCCTTGACCGACAGGCCGGTGTCGAACACGTCGTCGACGATGAGCAGGCTGTCCTCGGCGTTCATCGACTTGATCAGGTAGCTCAGCCCGTGCACCCGCACCGGCGAGCTGCGCCGGTTGTCCACGCCCAAGTAGGACGAGGTGCGGATCGAGATGTGATCGGTCTCGATGCCGTAGAAGTCCAGCAGCTCCTGGACCATGATGCCCACCGGCGTGCCGCCCCGCCACACCCCCACGATGTAGTTGGGCCGGAACCCGCTTTCGATGATCTGGCGGCCCAGTTCGAGGGAGTCCTCCAGCAGCTGCTGCGCGCTGATGAAGCGCTTGTCGCCGTCGCTCATGCCTGTCCTCGCGTTGTATCGAGGGCCTGTCCTCGCGTTGTATCGAGGGCCTGTCCTCGCGTTGTATCGAGAGCCTGTTCCCGTGTCGTGTCGGGTCTGTCGCGCAGGGCGCGTCGCACCTCGGCGGTGCAGGCGGCCAGCACGGCCGACGGATCGGCGGCATCGATCACCGGACGGCTCATCACCAGCTGATCGCTGCCCGCGGCGATCGCGTCGTACGGGGTGAGGATGCGCCGCTGGTCATCGGCGACACTGTGCTCGGGCCGGATGCCCGGCGTCACGAGCAGGAACCCGGCCGGCACCGTGCGGCGCAGCGTCGCGCATTCCTCGGCCGAGCACACCACGCCGTCCATGCCGGCGGCCACGCTCAGCCGCACGAGCCGTTCGACCTGCTCGGCGGGCGAGACGTCGATGCCGGTGGCGGCGAGGTCCTCGCGGGTGTGGCTGGTCAGCACGGTGACCGCGATCAGGTGCGGCCGCGCTCCGGCGGGCAGCCGGTCGATCGCCTCGCGGGCCGCCGCCAGCATGCGCGGGCCGCCGCTGGCGTGCACGTTGACCATCCAGACGCCGAGCGAGGCGGCCGCCGCCACCGCACCGGCGACGGTGTTGGGAATATCGTGGAACTTCAGGTCGAGAAACACCTCGTAGCCGCGGCGCTGCACCCGCTCCACGACGGCCGGTCCGCCCAGCGTGAACAGCTGCTTGCCGATCTTGAGCCGGGTCAGCGCCGGATCGAGCCGATCGAGCAGCGCGTCCACGCGGGCCGGATCGTCCAGGTCGAGGCCGGTGACGATGTGCGGTCCGTCCGCAGGGTCGTGCACATTCATGCGTTCATTCGCCCTCGATGCCGATGATGGTGCTGACACTGTCCCAGGAACCGCAGCTCGGGCAGCGCCAGTGCAGCACGTTGCCGCGGAACCCGCAGTGACTGCACAGGTAGGCGGGCCGGTCCTCGACCACCCGGTCGAGCATCGCCACCACGATGGCCACCTTCTCCGGCTCCTTGGTGCGCGGCGAGTCGACCTGGTCGCGCGCCCAGTCGCGCAACGCGCGCAACGAGGGCCGCCTGACGATCTGGTCCTTGAAGAAGCGGTTGGCGGCGGTGCCGCCCTCGCGCGCCTCGATGACTTCGCGGGCCCGCTTGATGACGGTGTAGGCGTTCTTGCGACCGCGCAGCCGCTCCAGGTAGGCGTTCAGCGCACCGTCGTCGCCCAGCGCTCCGAAGGCCTCGAAGCGGGCATCGATGATGTCGGGCAACAGGTCGGGCCGGGCCGCCTCCAGCGCCTCGAAATGGGCCAGCGCCTCGCGCGCCCGGCCCTGCTCCAGTGCCCGGTACGCGCCGAGCAGGTGCGCCCGGCCGTGGGTCGCGTCGTGCCCGAGAGCGCGCAGCAGCAGCGCGTCGGCCTGCTCGTCCCGCCCGGCACGACGCGCCTCGTCGGCCAGCTCGCAGCTGTAGTGCGCCAGCCGTGACGGTGTGATGCGGGCCATCCGGGCGAAGCCCGCCGTCCCGTCGGGCGCGCCGCCTGACGCGGCCGGTCCGCGCTCGAGCCACTGGTGCGCCACGGTGCTCGCCTGCGCCCAGTCGTGTTCGCTCTCGTGCAGTTCGAGCAACGCGAGCCACGCCTCGTCGACCCGTTCGCCGCGCTCGATCAGTGTGCGGAACACCGCCTGCGAACGGTCCAGCAGCCCGGCGGACTCGTAATCGCGCGCCAGTTCGTAGCGTGCATCGGCACGGACGCCGTCGGGCAGCTCGTGATGCGCCAGCAGCGACTCGTGCAGCACGATGGCCCGTTCGGTGTCCCCGCGGCGCCGGAACAGGTTGCCGAGCGCGATATGGGTCTCGGCGGTGTCGCGATCGACGATCGAACGGCCGGTGTCCGGATCGACGTTGCGCCCGGCGAGTCCGTCGAGCAGGTCCTCGGCGTCCTCGTCGACCGCGGTGCGGTCGTTGAACAGTTCGGACAGCCCCTGGTGAAAGTTGCGGGTGTGTTCCCAGAACGCTTCCGGTCGAGCCGACTCGGCCCGGCGGCCGGCCAGCCAGCCGGCCCCGGCCGCCACGGGAAGCAGCAGCCAGAGCAGTGCGAGCATCAGCCGCGCACGTCGTCACCACGCGGGACGCTCGGCGCGCGCGAGATCAGTTCGTCGGCATCGCTGCCCGGTCGGGAGGAGTCATCGAGCACGTTGACGCGCTCGCGAAGCTCCTTGCCGGGCTTGAAGTGCGGCACGTACTTGCCGCGCAGCGCGACCGCGTCGCCGGACTTGGGATTGCGCCCCATGCGGGCGCCGCGAAAGTGCAGCGAGAAGCTGCCGAAGCCGCGGATCTCGATGCGCTCGCCGCCGGCAAGCTTCTGGCTCATCTTCTCCAGCAGGCTCTTGACGGCGAGTTCCACGTCCTTGTGCGCGAGATGGTTCTGATCGCGTGCCAGCACCTCGATCAGGTCCGACTTGGTCAGACTGGCATCCGTGTCGCTCGCTGCCGGGATGTCCGTCGCGTCGTCTGGCGCGTCGTCCGTCACGGCATCCTCCGATGTTCGCACCATCGTTCCCTGTCGTGTCGTCACCGTACGCAACAAGACGGAGGCGCCGTCCGGACACATGATCCGGACGGCGCCTCCCGTGGACTCAGCCCTTGTCCAGGTTACCAAGCTGTTCCTTCATCAGGTCGCCCAGCGTGGTCGGTGCGGAGGACGCTTCCTCGGCCGCCACCTGCTGGTTGTACTCCTGCATGGCCTCGCTCTCCTCGGCGTAGTCCTTCGCCTTGATGGACAGGCTGAGCATGCGCGACTTGCGATCCTGACCGACGAACTTGGCCTCGATCTCGTCGCCGATCTTGAGGCGCTGTCGCACGTCCTCGACCCGCTCGCGATCGATCTCGTTGGCGCGCAGCATGCCCTCGACACCATCGCCGAGCTCGATGACCGCGTGGCGCTGCTCGAGTTCCTTGACGGTACCGGTGACGATGCTGCCACGCGGGTTGTCGGCCACCCACTGACCGAACGGATCCCGATCGATCTGCTTGACGCCCAGCGAGATGCGCTCGCGCTCGGGGTCGACGGCCAGCACCACCGCATCGATCTCGTCGCCCTTCTTGTAGTTGTGCACCGCCTGGTCGCCTTCCTCGTTCCAGGACAGGTCGGACAGGTGGATCAGGCCGTCGATGCCGCCTTCCAGGCCGATGAAGATGCCGAAGTCGGTGATCGACTTGATCGTGCCGCGCACCCGATCGCCCTTCTTGAACGTCTCCGAGAAGTCGTCCCACGGGTTGGGCTTGCACTGCTTGATGCCCAGCGAGATGCGGCGACGCTCCTGGTCGATGTCGAGGATCATGACCTCGACCTCGTCACCGAGGGCAACGACCTTGTTCGGGTTGACGTTGCGGTTGGTCCAGTCCATCTCGGACACGTGCACCAGACCCTCGACGCCCTCCTCGATCTCCACGAAGCACCCGTAATCGGCGATGTTGGTGACCTTGCCGAAGATGCGGCTGTTCTCCGGGTAGCGGCGCACGAGATCGACCCACGGATCCTCGCCCAGCTGCTTGAGGCCCAGCGAGACGCGATTGCGCTCGCGGTCGAACTTGAGCACCTTGATCTGCATCTCCTGACCGACTTCCACCACCTCGGAGGGGTGCTTGACCCGCTTCCAGGCCATGTCGGTGATGTGCAGCAGGCCGTCGATGCCGCCCAGGTCCAGGAACGCGCCGTAGTCGGTCAGGTTCTTGACGATGCCCATGACCGTCTGGCCTTCCTGCAGGTTGGCGAGCAGCTTCTCGCGCTCTTCCGAGTACTCGGACTCCACCACCGCACGACGCGACACGACCACGTTGTTGCGACGCTGGTCGAGCTTGATGACCTTGAACTCGAGCTCCTTGCCCTCGAGGTAGCTGGTGTCGCGCACCGGGCGCACGTCGACGAGCGAACCCGGGAGGAACGCGCGGATGCCCGCGACCTCGACCGTGAAACCGCCCTTGACCTTGCCGGTGATCGCACCGGTGATGATCTCGTCCTCTTCCTGCGCGTTCTCCAGCAGGGTCCAGCTGCGCGCGCGGCGCGCCTTCTCGTGCGACAGGCGGGTCTCGCCGAAGCCGTCCTCGACGGAATCCAGCGCCACCTCGACGGTGTCGCCGATGGTGATGTTGTGCTCGCCGTCCTCGCCGATGAACTCCTCGATCGGAACCGCGCCCTCGGACTTGAGGCCTGCGTTGACGATGACGAAGTCACCGGTGATGTCGACGACGGTTCCCATCAGGATGGAACCGGTCTTCATCTTGGTCTGGGCGATGCTCTCTTCGAAGAGCTCCGCGAATGATTCGGACATTACGTGTGGGCCTGTTGATGGGTGAACACGACGGAATCCTGCCGGCGCGACGTGGTGAGAAGAAGGAACCGGGCATCGTGCGCCGGCTGGAGGACGCGCAAACACCTCACGACAGGCACGAAACGCACCTCGTGGCGAGTGTTCACGCTCGCAAGCGCCGTACGTGGCGGCGTCACGCGGACGCCGCCACAGGGCGATCTCGTCAAGTGTAGCGCCGTTCCCCTTTCCTATCAACCACTTGGCGGAACGAAGCGGACGATGCGCTCGACGACCTCGTCGATGCCCAAGTCGCTGGAATCGATGCGCAACGCACCGGGAGCCTGCGAGAGCGGCGCCAGCGCCCGGCCCGAGTCGCGCGCGTCGCGCGCCTCGATGTCGCGGGTGATCGCGGCCAGGTCGTGATCGGCACCGGCTTCGGCCAGCTGCCGGACCCGACGCTCGGCCCGGGTGGCGACCGAGGCGGTCAGGTACACCTTGAGCGCGGCGTCCGGGAAGACCACGCTGCCCATGTCGCGCCCGTCGGCGACCAGTCCGGGCGGGCGCCGGAAGTCGCGCTGCGCCTCGAGCAACCGAGCCCGGACGCTGCCCATCGAGGCTACCCGGCTGGCCGCGTCGGCGGTGCGCTCGGTGCGCAGCTCCCGGGTCACGTCGCGATCGCCCAGCCAGACCCGCACGCCACCGTCGGCCGGCTCGAAGCGTGGCCGGAAGTCGTCGAACGTCGCCACCACCTCGGCCTCGTCGTCCGGATCCGCGCCGCTGTCGAGCGCGTGCAGGGCCGCGGCCCGGTAGACCGCTCCCGAGTCGAGCAACGCCCAGCCGAGCCGCGTCGCCAGACGCTGGGCCACCGTGCCCTTGCCCGCCCCGGACGGTCCGTCGATGGTGATCACCGGCACCTTGTTCACGAGGCCCGGGTTCACGAGACCCGGCCCCGCTCTTCGCCACCACCGGTCTCGCCGGCGCCCGTTTCCCGGATGCCGAGTCCGCAACCGGCCGCTAGTGATGCGAACCCCGGAAACGAGGTCGCGACATTGTCCACGTCCAGCACCGTGATCCGGCCGTCGCTGATCAGCGAGGCCATGCAGAACGCCATCGCGGTGCGGTGATCGCCGCACGCATCGGCCTGACCGCCGCGCAGCCTGCCACCGTGGATGCGCGCCCCGTCCGGCGTACCGTCGATGTCGGCGCCCAGCGCCTTCAATCCCTGGACCATGACCTCAATACGGTCGGTCTCCTTGACCCGGAGCTCCTCGGCGCCGGTGACCACGGTCCGCCCGTCGGCACCGGCCGCGGCGACGAACAGCGCGGGGAACTCGTCGATCGCCAGCGACACCAGGCGCTCCGGCACCTCGATGCCGTGCAGCCCGCCGCCGCCCACGTGCAGGTCGGCCAGCGGCTCGCCGCCCTGCACGCGCTCGTTGCGCACCTCGATGCGCCCGCCCATCAGCCGCAGGATGTCGATCACGCCGGTGCGGGTCGGGTTCATGCCGACGCCCTCCACCACCAGCGAGGCGCCCTGCGCCGACAGGCAGCCGCCGACCAGGAAGAACGCGGCACTGGAGATGTCGCCCGGCACGGTCAGCGCGGTGGCACGCAACCGTTGCCCGCCCGCCAGCGATGCGACGAGCCCGTCGACGCGCACATCGACACCGAAGCCCACGAGCATGCGCTCGGTGTGATCGCGCGTCACCGCCGGTTCGTGCACCGTGGTGGTGCCGCCGGCGTGCAATCCGGCCAGCAGCACCGCCGACTTGACCTGTGCGCTGGCCATCGGGCACACGTACTCGATGCCGTGCAGCGCGTGCCCGGCGCGGATCGTCAGCGGCGGCCGGCCGTGCGGCGCGGTATCGATGCGCGCCCCCATCCCGCCCAGCGGATCGACGATGCGCGCCATCGGCCGCCCGCTCAGCGAACCGTCGCCGGCCAGCGTCGCCGGCACGCCCAGCCCTGCCAGCAGGCCGGTCAGCAACCGCATGCCGGTGCCCGAGTTGCCCAGGTAGATCTCGTCCCGCGGTGCGGCGAGCGCCCGTGCGCCCTGCCCGTCGATGCGCACCTCGCCCGGCCCGCCACGCTCGATGCCCACCCCCATCGCGCGAAACGCCTCCAGCGTGTGCAGGCTGTCCTCGCCCTCCAGGAAACCGGACACCTCGGTGACGCCCTCGGCGATCGAGCCGAACATGATCGAGCGGTGCGACATCGACTTGTCGCCGGGCACGCGCAGGCGGCCGACGAGCGCGCGCGACGGCGCGACGTGGAAGACGCGCTCGCCCGGGACGTGATCCGGAGCGGCGGCGATGGACGGGGAGGCAGGACTCATCGGCGCATTATCGCAGAGCGCCCGGGTCGCGGGCGGCCGATACGCACCGATCGGCGCATCCGATCGACGCACGGCCGGTTCCGTTCAGGCCGTCGCGGCACCCGCCGCTACCGGCCCCGTGCCCGTCGTTCGCCGGATGCTCGCTAGAATCGGCACCCCGACATTCCTCCCGCGAGTCGTGAACGACATGGACGGTCTCCTGCCCTCGATCCGCACCGCCATCGAGACGCTGCCCGCGTCCGGGTCGTTCGACGTGGCGTTCATGGCGATCGGCGGACTGCTGCTGCTCTACAGCGCGGTGAGGATCATCCGCAGCAGCCTGGTGCTGGCGGTGTGGGTCGCGGTGGCCGCGCTCGGGTTCGGCAGCATCGCCTTCGGCATGAGCGGCTCGGCGATCGACCTGTCCGCGCTGAACGAGCACGGCGGAGACTGGGTCGACCGGGTCAGCGACGGGGCGGGCACCGGCGCCGAGGCGCTCGCGCGCCTGTGCCGGCAGCTGGTCGAACGCTGAGCCGCCTCCCGGTCGCGGGCGAGGCCGACTCGCCCGGCCTTCGCGGCCTTCGCGGCCTTCGCGACCTCCACGGCCTGCCGGGATCAGCCGACGAACGCGTCGCGAGCGTCGCGTGCCCGGGTGAAGGTCGCCTCGATGGCCGCTGCATCGCCCCGCTCGATCGCTGCGCGCAGTGCCGCGACATGTTCGCCTAGCGCATCCATCGCCGTCAGCAACGCCTCCCGGTTGGTCAGGCAGATGTCGCGCCACATGACCGGATCGCTGGAGGCGATGCGGGTGAAGTCCCGGAACCCCCCGGCCGCGTAGCGGAAGATCTCCTCGGCCTCCTGCTGCCTGGCCAGCGCATCCACCAGCGCGAACGCCATGACGTGCGGCAGGTGACTGGTGGCCGCCAGCACGCGATCGTGGTGCTCGGGCGACAGGCACTCCACCTCGGCACCGGCGGTGCGCCACACCTGCGTGACCGCCTGCACCGCCTGCGCACAGGTCTCGGGCAACGGCGTGAGCAGCACGCG
>ENA-ORXT01007139-ORXT01007139.1-marine-metagenome-genome-assembly--contig:-NODE-7139-length-10087-cov-3.539760_pt1 | contig 10087 bp, 8 predicted proteins | sample MGYA00237868_ERZ511482 | MGnify/ENA metagenome assembly ERZ511482
CGCTGCTGACCGGACGGACGATCGAGCTGTTCATCGCCGTATCGATGGTGCTGCTGGGGCTTCAGAAGTTGCAGGATGTCGAGGGCTTCTCGACCATGTTCCTCAATTACGATCTGCTAGCACAACGATGGGTCCGGTACGGCAAGATCTATCCATTCGCGGAAACGGGCGCCGGACTTCTGATGGTTGCTGGGGCGCTGATATGGCTTGCTGCGCCGGTAGCGTTGGTCATCGGAACCATCGGGGCATGGAGCGTCTTCAAGGCGGTCTATATCGACAAGCGCGAGCTAAAATGCGCCTGCGTCGGGGGTGACAGCAACGTGCCGCTCGGCTTCGTTTCGCTGACGGAAAACCTCATGATGATCGCGATGTCGGTGTGGATGCTGGTCAAGGCGATTTTCTGAAAGCGACTGGCGGCCCTTGACCCTCCCCTTGCTGGATGCCCTATCTACCTGCATCAGGAGGACCATCCTGATGCAAGCAGCGAACACCACCACCGCCCCCGCGATCACCCGCGACCCCGTCTGCGGCATGACCGTCGACCCCGATGCGGGCAAACCCCACGCGGATCATGCCGGGCATGTCTATCACTTCTGCTGTGACGGATGCCGTGCGAAGTTCGTGGCTGATCCGGCGGCGTATGAGACGGCGACCGATCCAGTCTGCGGCATGTCGGTGGACCGGGCAATGTCGGCGCATACGCTGCGCCATGAGGGCGAGAGGTTCTATTTCTGCTCGGCGCATTGCCAGACGAAATTCGAGGCGGCCCCGACGGACTGGCTCGGCGACCGCCCCGAACCCGAACCGATGCCGGAGGGGACGTTGTATACCTGCCCCATGGATCCCGAAATCGTGCAGGAGGGCATGGGCGACTGCCCGATCTGCGGCATGGCACTGGAGCCGATGGTGCCGACCGCGGATGCCGGGCCGAACCCGGAATTGGTCGATTTCCGGCGGCGGCTGTGGACGGGTGCACCGCTGGCGGCAGGGGTGTTCGCGCTGGAGATGGGGTCGCATGTCGGGGTGCCGTTTGCGGAATGGCTGGGACATGGCGCGTTTCGATGGGCGCAGTTCCTGCTCGCAGCCCCCGTCGTGCTGTGGGTCGGGTCGCCGTTCTTCAAGCGGGGCTGGTCGTCGATGAAATCCGGCGCGTACAACATGTGGACGCTGATCGCCCTCGGCACCGGGGCGGCGTTTCTGTTCAGCATGGTTTCGTTGCTGGCACCGGGGGTGTTCCCGGCCAGCTTGCACGGCGAGCATGGTCCGCCCCTGTATTTCGAGGCGGCGGCGGTGATCATCGTGCTCGTGCTCGTCGGGCAGGTCATGGAACTGACGGCCCGCGAGCGCACCGGCGATGCCATCCGCGCGCTGATGGATCTGGCCCCCAAGATGGCACGCCGGATCACCGATGCGGGCGACGACGAGGATGTACCGTTGGATGCGGTGCAGACCGGCGACCGCCTGCGCATCCGCCCCGGCGAGGCGGTGCCGGTGGACGGTGTCACGCTGGAGGGCCGATCCTCGGTCGACGAAAGCATGATCTCGGGCGAACCCGTGCCGGTCGAGAAGACGGCGGGCGATCCACTGACGGGCGGCACGCTGAATAAAGCGGGATCGCTGATCATGCGCGCCGAGGCGGTGGGGGCGGCGACGACCCTGTCGCGCATCGTCGCGATGGTGGCCAGCGCTCAGCGCAGCCGCGCGCCGATCCAGGCGCAGGTGGACAAGGTCGCGCGCTGGTTCGTGCCGATCGTGGTGGGGGTCGCGGTGCTGGCCTTTATCGTGTGGCTGGTGTTCGGCACGCTGGCCTATGCAGTGGTTGCGGCAGTCAGCGTGCTGATCATCGCGTGCCCCTGCGCGTTGGGGCTGGCAACGCCGATGTCGATCACGGTGGCCAGCGCGCGCGGGGCGCAGGCGGGCGTGCTGATCCGCGATGCCGAGGCGCTGGAGCGGCTGTCCGGCGTCGATGTACTGATCGTCGACAAGACCGGCACGCTGACCGAGGGCCGCCCCGTCCTGACGGATGCTGTCGATAACGATGTGCTTGCCCTCGCGGCAGCGCTGGAGCGCGGATCGGAGCATCCGCTGGCCGACGCTATCGTGAGCGGGGCGCAGGAACGAGGGTTGGAGATTGTGGAGGCCACCGATTTCGAGGCGATCACGGGCAAGGGCGTGCGCGGGATCGTTGAGGGACGGCAGATCGCGCTCGGCAATGCCGCGATGATGACCGAAGCAGGTGCGGATGCCACGTCGTTCAGCGATGAAGCCGCAACCCTGCGGCAAGAAGGAAAGACCGCCATGTTCCTCGCAGTTGATGGTGTAACCACGGGCCTGATTGCCGTCGCCGATCCGATCAAACAGACGACGCCGGAAGCGGTCCGCGCGCTGCATGCGGCGGGTCTGCGCATCGTCATGGCCACTGGCGACGCCGAAGCCACCGCCCGTGCAGTCGGCGGGCAATTGGGGCTGGACGATATCCGCGCCGGTGTCTCGCCCGAGGGCAAGGCCGCGCTGGTGCGCGAATTTCAGGCGCAGGGCCAAAAGGTCGCCATGGCCGGGGATGGTGTCAACGATGCACCCGCGCTGGCGGCGGCCGATGTGGGCATCGCCATGGGCACGGGCGCGGATGTCGCGGTCGAGAGTGCGGGCGTCACGCTGGTGAAGGGCGACCTCAACGGTCTCGTCCGCGCGCGGCGACTGGCCCAGGCGACGATGCGCAACATCCGCCAGAACCTCGGCTTCGCCTTCGGCTACAACGCCCTCGGGGTGCCGATTGCGGCGGGCGTTCTCTACCCGCTGTTCGGCATCCTGCTATCCCCGATGGTCGCGGCGCTCGCCATGAGTCTTTCCTCCGTCTCGGTCATCGCCAATGCCCTGCGCCTGCGCGCCGTCCGGCTCGATCCCGTAAAACCAGATTGAAGGCTGCGGGTGAACTATCATCCATCGATCCTGCGACGCTGAACCCGTTACCCTGGAGAAATCCCGATGAAAATGACGCGCCGAGAAACCTTGCTCGCTGGATCGTCGCTCCTTGCGTTCCCACACACCGTTCTTGCCCAAGGATCGCCGGTCACCCTTGAGCCTCGAACGGGTTCGGCGCGCCTGGCATCCGATGGTGTCCCCGAAACCCCGATATGGGGATACGGCGGAAAGGTGCCGGGACCGGAAATCCGGGTCATGCAGGGCCAGCAGGTCTCGGCGACCCTCTCCAACGGCCTGGCCCAGCCGACCACGGTGCATTGGCACGGCATCCGGATTAACAACGCCATGGACGGGGTAACGGCCCTGACGCAGGACGCGGTGCAACCGGGGCAGAAATTCGACTACCGCTTCACGGCACCGGATGCCGGGACGTTCTGGTATCACCCGCATAACAGGACGTGGGAGCAGATGGCCCGGGGCCTCTACGGTCCCCTGATCGTCGAGGAGAAGAACCCGCCCGCCTATGATCGCGATCTTATCCTGATGCTCGATGATTGGCGGCTGAACGATAAAGGGGCGATCGACGAGGCAAGTTTCGGATCATTGCACGACTGGTCCCACTCCGGTCGTCTGGGAAACTGGAGGACCGTGAACGGTCGCCCGCAACCGGCCTATCCGGTTCGGCAGAACGAACGCATCCGGTTTCGCCTGATCAATGCGGCCAACGCCTCGGTCATGGTGCTGCGGCTGGAAGGGATGGATGCGCGGATCGTCGCTTATGACGGCATGCCGATCATTCCGCAGAAACTGACCTATACTGTCACGCTCGCACCGGCGCAGCGGGTCGACATAATTGCCGACATAACGGATGCGACAAAGGCCGGTCTGGTGCTGACAGGTCGGGAAAGCTTCGAAGCATGCTCGTTCCCGGTCGAAGGAATGGCGCGCGCTGCTCCGTTGACCGACCCGGTTTCCTTGCCTCCCAATCCCCTGAACACACGACTGGACCTTGCGAACGCCGTGCGTGCGACGCTCACCATCCAAGGCGGAGCGATGAGCGACCTGACCGAAGCCCGCATTGGTGGGTTCGGCGCACGCTATCGCGGCGAACCGGAGGCGAAGGGCTTGTTTCCGATCCGGTCGTTGGCGGGTTCTCAAGGGTTGGTCTGGGCCATGAATGGTGTCGCAGGCATGCCGACGGAGCCGTTCTTCAGCGTCAAGGCCGGACAAACCGTCGTCGTGCGGATCGTGAACGAGGGATCATGGCCCCACGCGATGCACTTTCATGGGCATCATTTTCGGGAAACAGGAAACGGGTCGCCCTGGCGCGATACGGTGCTGCTTACCCGGAACAGGATGAAGGAAATCGCCTTTGTCGCCGATAATCCGGGGCGATGGATGCTTCACTGTCATATGCTGGAGCATCAAGCGGGAGGTATGGCGACATGGTTCGAGATCACATGAGACATTCAATGATCGCCGTCCTTGGATGCGGGGCATTTCTCCTGTCCGTTGTCGCCAGTCTTTCCCCCGCAAATGCCGGGGAAAAGGTCTTCTCGACGATCGCGGACATGAATCCACCGGTTGGACCCGGTGCGGAGGAACCGTCGTTATTTGCGCTCGAAGACGGACGCATCCTGATGAGCTGGACCGAACCGGCGGGCGAGGGCTATGCGGTCAGGATCGCCGCAGGGGGCGTCGACGGTTGGAGCGAGCCTCGGACGATCATCGAATCCGATACTCTCTTCGTGAACTGGGCCGATTTTCCATCGGTGGCGGCATTTGGTGACGGGACAGTGGTCGCGCATTGGCTCAAGGAAACCGGCTCCGGCTATGACTACGATGTGAACATCGCGCTTTTACCGGACGAGGGGGAGACATGGGGTGAGACCTTGACCCCGCATCGCGACGGTTCCTCGGCTCAGCATGGCTTTGCGAGCCTGTTGCCCATGGCGGACAACACGATGCTCGCAGTCTGGCTCGACGGCCGTGCCTACGGGGCGGACGCGGCCTCACCCAAGGCCGTCGATGCGATGCAGTTGCGCGGAACAGTCATTGCGGCAGACGGCACGCTGTCCGAAGATTTTCTGCTGGATGCCCTGACATGCAGTTGTTGTCAGACCTCCGCTGCCATTGCCGAAGACGGCACCGTTCTGGTCGCCTATCGGGACCGCACGGAGGGTGAAATCCGCGACATCGCGGTGATGAGGAGGGCCGAGGGCGTCTGGTCCGATCCCCTGATCGTTCACGACGACGGGTGGGAGATTTCAGGGTGCCCCGTCAATGGCCCCGCGATCGATGCAAAGGGGAAAACCGCTGTCGTGGCATGGTTCACCGGGGCAGGGGGAGATCCTGCAATCAAGGTGGCGTTCTCGCAGGATACCGGCCTGAGTTTCGAAAGTGCGGTCCGCATCGACCAGGGAAATGCCGTCGGACGGGTCGACACGGTTCTGCTGGAGGACGGCTCGGCGGTCGTCTCCTGGGTCGAATGGAACGACGACGGCGAAGTGCTCCTGGTCTGCCGGGTTCGACCCGATGCAGGGTGCGACACACCCCAAACCGTCACGCTCAACAACGAGGGAGGGTCGATCAACTTTCCCCGCATGGCCCGCACCCGCGACGGCATCTATCTCGCGTGGTATCATCCGGGGCAAGACGCAGGCATTCGAATGGTTTTTGCGACACTGTAGCTTCGGATCGGATTATGCGGCGGGTTCTCAAGCCGTCCGCCGCTTGGCCAGTTCGCGGTATAGGGCGGCAGGCGTCACCCCGATCCAGTCCGCCACGCCCGCCCAACCGCCCGGAGCAGGCGGGCCGTGGAGCGCGAGATAGGCGTCGATCCGATCCGAAAGACGGCGCAGGCGCAAGACCTCGATGCGGGACCGCAACGCCTGAACCTCTCGTGAGGCGTTCGCCAAGGCCATCATCGCATCGTCGCGCTGCATCCAACGCAGCAAGGCGTCCCTCGGCATGGACGCAATCACGGCATCCGTTCGGCATGTCGCATCGCAGTGGTATTGGTCCGCGAAGATCGACGCCTGCGCGACCGGCTCCCCCGACAGGGTGGTGTGCAGCGTCAGCGCTGTTCCGCTTTCCAGCACCCGCACCAGCGCGACCTGACCCTCGCGCAGCAGGTGCAGGGAGTGGATCGGATCGCCCCTCAGGAACAGGGTTTCGCCGAGGCGCAACCGCCGCTCAGGTGCGCCGTCGAACAGGGCCGACCAAGGACATGGTATTACCGGGAACATGATCCGGATCATGTGCCACGATCCTGTCGCATGGCAAGGTGCGACCATCGATCGATCGTCAGGAGCCAGCCATGAACCGCCTCGTCTTCCCCGCCTTGTCGCTCGCGCTTATGACGGCAATCACGACCACTTCGTCCGCCCAGCACAGCGGGCATGATACCGCCGCGACCCCTTATGCCGGTCAGCAGGCGCGGGAAATCAAGAGCCTTTCGACCGACGATTTGCGAGACTTGCGCATTGGCGCAGGGTGGGGGCTGGCCCGTGCGGCCGAACTGAACGGGGTGCCGGGTCCGGCGCATCTTCTGGAATTGCGCGCAGAACTTGGCCTTGGCGCGGACCAGATCGCCATGCTCGAAGAGATCGTCGATCAGATGCGCGAGAGATCGATCTTGGCCGGTAAAGAATTCATCGCGCGCGAACGGAACTTGGACCGTGCCTTCGCCGAAGGGGTCCCGAATTCCAGCACGCTGACGCGTTTGGTGCAGGAGGCAGGCGAAGCCCGTGCCACGTTGCGATTGTCTCACCTGTCAGCCCATCTCGAAACGATGGAGGTCGTGACCGCCGATCAGGTTGCACGCTACGCCATCTTGCGGGGATACGCTTCCGATCCCTGCGCAGCCGTCCCGACGGGCCACGATCCGGCGATGTGGTGGCGTCATAACGGGTGTGATTGACGCTCGCCGAACGACGCCGCGAAGGAAGCGCTTGCGCAAAGGCGGCGGACGGCAGACAAATCCCACATGATACAGACAACACCCTTCGACCGCCTCATCGGGATGCCGCGCCCCCTCGCGCTCATCGTTTTCGTCGCCCTGGCGTCTTCGGGGCACCTGGCGCGTGCGGCGGATCGTGACCCGGCGATGCCGAGCGTCGTCGGCGAGGTGGTCCCCCGGCAGGGTGGCGAGATCGCGGCGGCGATTGCGGCCCCGGTGGCGCGGGTTTCCGTCGTGGCGGGCGACCGGGTGCGGGCGGGGCAGGACCTCGTGCAGCTCAACATCGACGACCGCCGGGCCGATTTCGAAACGTCGCGGGCGCAGATCAATGTCGCCAAGGCCGAACTCGACGTGCGCAAGGCCGCGCTGGAACTGGAGCGGGCCAATCTGGACCGGCAGGCGACTTTGCGGGGCAGCGCCGCGTTCAATGCCTCGCGCCTCGTGGATTCGCAAAAGGCCATCGCCCAGCTTCGCGCCGAGATCGCCGTATCCGAGGCGCGGATCGAGGAGGCGCGGGCGCGGGCCAAGCGCCTGCTCGTCGATATCGAGCGGGCGCGGGTGGTGGCCCCCTACAATGCCGTCGTGACGGCGCGGGAGGTGGACGAGGGCGATTTCGTGACGCCGGGGCGCCGGATGTTTCGCCTCGTCAATATCGAGGCGCTGGAGATCGAGGCCGACGTGCCGGTTGCGGCGCTGGCCCGGCTGGTCGAGGGCGCGCGGATCGAGGCGGAGACGCGCGAGGGCATGCCGGTCGCCGTGAGGGTGCGGGCGCTGATCCCGGTCGAGAACCCGCTGACGCGCACCCGCACCGTGCGCTTTACCGTCGAGGGATCGCCCCCCCTCGCCGTGGGTCAGCCGGTTGAACTGTACCTGCCGGAATACGAGGGCGGGTAATGCAGATGTTACTGGCTTCTCAACACTTTGAGCGATATCGGTGTAGGGATGAAGCGTAGTATTCGCCAGAGGATGAGAGATTTCGGGACCATGGCGGTCGCGGTTCTTCTGATTCTGGGCACGCTGATCGCCCCCGCCCATGCCGCCTCGATGGCTATCGCCGAAATTGCCCCGATGGAGCATTCGACCGCCGCGCCCTGCCCGATGATGGGCATGGGAACGGTGGATCATGAAGGCGACGATGCGGACACTCACGCCTCCATGATGCGGGGCATGGCGTGTTGCGGGGCACAGATCCTCGGCTTCGGCGATCGTCCGGCCCTGCCGATCCGATCCGCCGCTTCCACGACGCCCCATGCACCCTATGCCGCGCTGTCGTCCTTGGCCGATCCCGCCGTCGATATCCAGCCGCCGCGAGGCTGACACCCGCGCGGGCCGACGGGATTTCGGCCCTCCCCACCCTCGAAAACTGACCTCTCTGCAGGAGGTGCGGCCATGCGTGGTCGGTATGCTGCGCTGTCGATCTTTGCGCTTGGCGCGGGTCTGGCGGGCGGAATCGCCATCGAGCGATTCTACATCGCGCCTCCCATGGGGGGCGGCGATGACGGGCCGAAAGTGCTCTACTGGGTCGCGCCCATGGATGCGAATTTCCGGATGGACAACCCCGGCAAATCGCCCATGGGAATGGACCTTGTGCCCGTCTACGAGGGCGACGAGCCGTCGGGCGATCCGTCCGAAGTGACGCTGTCGGCGCGCGAGGTGAACGCCATCGGCGTGCGCACCGCCGTGTCGCGCGTCGAGGCCATCGCGCCCGTGATCGAGACGGTCGGCTTCGTCACCTATGACGAGGACGCGACCAGCCATGTCCATGCCCGCATCGAGGGCTGGGTCGAGGATCTGCGCGTTCGCGCCGTGGGCGACCCGGTGCGCGCGGGCCAGCCGCTGTTCGAGATATACGGCCCGAGGCAGGAGCGCGACGCGATGGACCGCGTGGGCGCGGCTGCCGAATACCTGCGCGTGACGGCCCCGCAATCGGGGGTCGTGACCTCGCTGGGCGCGTCGGATGGGATGTATCTGCAACCCGGCACCCGGGCGATGTCGATCACCGATCTGTCGAGCGTCTGGGTCATCGCGGATGTGTTCGAGCGCGATATCGGGCGATTGACCAAGGGAATGCAGGCAGAGGCGCGGTTCGAGCCGCTGCCCGGAATCGTCTTCGAGGGGGCGGTCGATTACATCTACCCCATGCTCGACCCGAAGACGCGCACGCTGTCGGTGCGCCTGCGCTTCGACAACAGTGCCCGGACCCTGCGCCCCAACATGTACGGCACCATCCGCCTGACCGACGCCACCATGCGCGATGCCGTGACGGTGCCGAGCGAGGCGGTGATCCGCACGGGCCGGGCCGAGCGGGTGATCCTGCGCACGGGCGAGGGCACCTTCCGCCCCCGGCTGGTCACGACCGGCCTGCGCGACGGCTTCGGCACGGGTGGGCGGACGGAGATCGTGCAGGGCTTGGCGGCGGGCGAGGAGGTGGTGGCCTCCGCGCAGTTCCTGATCGACAGCGAAAGCGCCCTATCGGCGGGCACCACGCGCATGGCCCCGACCGATGTGGAGCCTGCCATGGGCAAGGGCGTGCTGGTGTCGCACGACCCCGCGCGCAATACCGTGACGATCCGGCATGACGATTTGCCGAGCCTCGACTGGCCCGCGATGGAGACGAAATTCGCGATGCGCAACGGCGTTCGGCTGGACCGGGTCGCGCCGGGCGATGACGTGCGCTTCACGCTGGTACGCGGGGCCGATAATCTTCTCGCGCTGACGAAGATCGGCAGTGACGACGGGGTGGACGCGACCGGCATCGGCATCGTCCATGCCGTCACGCCGGATGGCAAACTGAACCTCAGCCACGACCCCATTGCCGCGCTCGCGTGGCCGTCGATGACGATGGACATGCCCGTGCGAGGCGTCGATCTGGCGGGGGTGCCCGTCGATACCCCCATCGAGTTCGACCTGTCCGAAGGGGAGGGCGGCCTCTACATCGTCGTCGGCGTGCGGGCGCGGGAGGGGGGCATGGAGGCGATGCCGATGGCCGAGCCGAAAGGAACCGCGACCGACCCCGAAAAGATGCCCGACCCCGAAAAGATGGAAGTCTCCGGCACGATCAATACCATTGACCCTGAAACAGGCCGCGCCAACATCACCCACGGCCCCATCGCCGCCATCGGGATGCCAGGGCAATCGCGTTTGGCTCAGTGCTGATGCAAGCCATTGAGAATACTGGATAAGAATTCCTCGTCCCAGCCTGCT
>ENA-ORXT01007143-ORXT01007143.1-marine-metagenome-genome-assembly--contig:-NODE-7143-length-10083-cov-9.102139_pt1 | contig 10083 bp, 15 predicted proteins | sample MGYA00237868_ERZ511482 | MGnify/ENA metagenome assembly ERZ511482
GGGTGCGGGACACAGAGTCGTGGCGAATGCCCCCGAACCGTTCATCCATCGCCCGACAGATCCAACAACTGAACCCGCCGCTCAGCCTCGCCTCCGGCCGTCCAGCGAGCATGAACGCCGCCTCCGGGACATCCCTGACCGCTCGGAGCCACACGTCGACCGGCGCATCGATGGGCTCGTTCTTCGAGGAACGTTCGACCAGCTCCAGCAATGCCGCGACCGTGTCAACTGAGGTCACCCTGCCAGCTCCTTCCAAGGAAGGAACCTTCCGATCGGGCCCGACCGAAGGCTGGCTCCGCCCATCATTTCTTCACTACCGCCAGGCACCACGAGGTCGTCGCCAATCAGTTCGCAGGTGCTGCAGGAAGGCGAGCCCGCAAAGCAGGTCGTCAGGGTCGGTGTTGCAGATAGGCGGAGTCAAGGGCAGCGCTGCGACGGCATCGAACTGCGCCTCAGCACCCGCACCCGGCGCCGTCAATGCCCTGGGGTACTTCATGGAGTCGCTGAGGGCGTACGTCACATAGAAACCGAGCCTCGCTTGCTCCGAAGTCTTCGTAGTTCCGTTGCGCTACGCGCAAACTCACAGCGTTCGCACCGCTACTGGAATCTTGGTCTTCACCCTGAACCGGGTCATCCTCCCAGAAGCAGACCGGGCAGATGTCGTACGAGCCAGGCGGTGACTCCTCAAGCGTCAGCGAACCACAGCAGAGACATCCGAACCGAGATTGACAGCTCATAAGTATCCGTGCCCGTTTCTCGGTTTGAAGAACGTCCTGATGATTCCGTCAGCACTTCGCACTGCAAAGTCGTCGGTGTGGGCGTTGAAACGCCAAACATCGCCATTCGCCCGCACACCTCCGAGAATGTCACCTCCCACATCCTGGTCCAATAGCGAGCGCGCCCGGCGCAAGTATTCATTCGGAGTGATAGATCCGAACTCGCTTCCATGCTTCCGCCAGTGGCGTATCCACTCGCCAGATCTAGACCGAAGAGTCGAGGAAGAAGCGGTATCTGTCACCTTCGCGACCGAACGGACCGTGCTCGGGCCTCCGACTAGGAAGATGTCGGCCGAGGCGGCAAGCGTGTTTACGTAGTTCTCGAGTGCGAGCTGATTGCCCGCCCCGCAACTCTGCACGAGGCAATAGTTCGCAGCGATCCACTTCGCGTTCGCGAACTGGCCAGACGTCGCTGCTGCTGGGTTCCCCATCGTGGCTTCCAAGATGTACATCGCCGCCGCAGCACAGGCCGAGACACCCACGCATGCCTGCCCGCTGCCACCGTCGATGTTGAAGCCTTCGCAGTACGGGCAGGTGTCGCCGATCTCCCGCCAGATCCCCCACGCCTGCCACGGATCTTCGGACAGCAGAATATCTGACGGGCTGACCTTCGGCTTGGCGTTGCCGCAGCCGTAGCCACCACAGCCGCTGTTGTACGGGTCCGCGTACAGACCGGCGGTGCTGTTACCGGTTCGGTCGTGAATCGGCCTCGGCTCCAACCCCATCGGATCGCTGTAGGTGTTCGGGTTCGCCGACCCGTAGACATAGGGCTGCATCGTCTTGGTGACGAGCGGGTCGACGGAGACGAACACGCCGACGCTGGGGTCGTAGTGGCGGTTGTTGAGGAACAAAACACTCTTGCCGCGACCTGCTCGCGTTGTCGTAGATCCACCCTTGCAGCGCCTGCTGTTCGCGCGACGAGACCTCCGGTTCAGGCGACGATCCGACCCCGAAAAACCCGAACGCGTGTTTTCAGCTTCAGTTTCGGCCACGTGCGACCGCAATCGAGGTCGTTCTCCAATCACCGATTCTGGCGCTTGCGCTCGGACGTTCTCAACTTTCCGCACGGTTCGGATCCTCGTCCTTCAGGGATTCGATTGCGGCCGACCTCACTTGGCGGTTGACCGCTGCTGCATCGCGCCAGATCGGACTCATGTCAACCAGTTGCTTCGCCTCGCCGAGTCGGATGCCTTCCAAGTTCCGGATCACCCGAACTGAATCGGAAATGGTGGCACCATCCGTCCGAAGAGCTGCCAGGACTGCATCGAGCGAAGCCCCCGCTGACCTCATTGCAGCAGCGATCTGTGCATACGCTTCATCCGCCATTAACGCCACCTCGCCAGATCAAAGACACGGTCAATTGCTACCCCGGATTCGCAGACGAGCTGTTTGCGACCCGGACGCCCGTGACATGAAGCGTGTCGAAACCCATCGACGCTGCCTCAGCAGCGATTGTATTTCGAAGTGCTAGGAACTGCGCCGCTCCAACTTGGTTGATGAGAGTCCCATCATCGGCGTAGATCGCCAGGTCAGTCAGAGCGAGAGCACGTCCGTTGATGCCTGTCTCCGCCATGACGGTCACTGCTCCCGCACGCGACTTGACTGAGGTGACAAAGATGTCTCCGTCGATGAATCGCCCGCCACCAGTCGGGCCCGTCGGCGCTCCATTCGCCAGCTCGTTTCCAGCACCGCCGAGGGCAGCGCCACGAGGTGCCAACTTCGTGCACCAGAACGCGACCCTCAGACAGAGCGCCGAAGGAGCCCGAGCGACGCTCGCTGCTCCGCTCGTCAACGCTACGCCAGCGGCCGCTGACCCGTACACGAGCCCAGCCACCTTCAGGACGCTGCCCACGGTCGGTGGCAGACCCTTGAACCCGGTGCCAGCGGTGGTGACCGGGCCCGGGACAGACGCAATCCCATATCCACCGTCGAGGCCCATGCCTTTGTTGCCGTGGCCATCTTCCGTCGAGTCGTAGCACTCAGGGCCACCCATCTGCGTGTAGGTGTAGGTGCCATCCTCAGCGATGGAGAACGACCCAGGCTCGATACATAGTCCGCTCGGATCGGAAAACGTGACCGGGTTGGCTGCGCCGTAGATGTATGGCTGCCCGGTCATTGTCACCAGCGGATCCACGCTCACGAAGACGCCGGTGCTCGGGTCGTAGTGGCGGTTGTTGAGGTAGTCGCTACAAGCAATCACACACGTTCGTCGCTCACTGCTGAAGGTCCTGCCAGCCCGGACTGTGCCGACAATCAGTGTTTAGCCCAAACTCGAGCGAATCTTGCTCGATGTCCACGAGAAGCGTCACGTCATTGCGTTTCAGTACGGTCACGGAGGGGCTCGCTGGCGAACCGTCTTGCGAAAGGAGGGTCCGTTGAATCTCGAATCCGTCGCCACTCCAGATAGCGACGAGCGACTCCGAGAGTGCGTCGATATCAACGTCTCCGGCGAAGTACACCTCGACGCCCATCCGCATGTCTGCGTGATCTGCAGTCGATCCACAGGCACCGTTGAGTTCAGGATCGAACGGGCTCAGCCCGTCATCGGACACGTCTATCACCGTGAAGCGCTCCTCGATGATGGCAAGCGCCTCGCTCCGAAACTCGATCATCTCCGCCGTGTACCCAGCGACCGACTCCTCGGACCAACTCGGCCCACCGAAACCGAAATAGGAGCGATAGAGCAACACCACCGCCAACACAGCCGCGCCAGCCACCACTCCGAACCCCAGAAGAACCCATGCCCGTGGCCTCACCGACCCGAGAAAGCTCACCTGACGCGCCCGCCAACCGCAGTACCGAAACGACCCAGGTTCTCCGGAGTCCAGTAGTCATCGTGGCCACCAGTGGACGGGTACGACTGACCAGCGACGGCGCTTCCGTGCCACCTGCCGCCTGACCAGCCATTCGACGGGACCAGCCAATCACCTGATCCAGTGGTGCCGATCGTGTGCCCGGACCACTCCTTGAACGACGACTTCAGATCCCCGCGCACGAAGCCCGGCGAACCCATATAGACGAACGTCATGCTCGGATCGTCAGGAACCTCACCATGGGCTATCGATCGGCCGATGACAACACTCCCATAGCTGTGCCCGACGAGAACGAGATTCGCATCCGGGTACTGCTCCGATAGCTCGGTCACGTACTTACCGAACGCCGGATGAGCCTCGTCGGCAGAGTCGCCCGAGACTGCACCAAGAAGCCCCGGAGCCGAATATCCAAGCCATCCGACACCGGCCGTACTCCCCCCGCCAGCATCAACAATCGCGTCAACCATGAGCGATGTTCGCTGACGAACGTCCGTGTCGTAGTTCTGCCGACTGGTCCCGGCACCAGGCACGAACACCACGATGTTCTCAGCGGCATCGAGATCGCCAACCGTGTCGATCTTGTGGCCTCGCCGCGCCTCAAGATGCTCAGCTGCAGACTGGTTTCCCGGCGACCGATAGCACCCGAGTTCCTGGATGTAGCTCCACGCACAGAGTCCCTCGGGATCCGACATCGTCACCGGGTTGGCGCTGCCGTATAGATACGGCTCGCCCGTCAGTGTCACCAACGGATCAACGCTGATGAATATGCCGGTGGTGGGGTCGTAGTGGCGGTTGTTGAGGAACAAACCACTCTTGCCGCGACCTGCTCGCGTTGTCGTAGATCCGCCCTTGCATTTCCTGGCTCGCGCCCGACGCGACCCACGGTTCAGCGGCAGTTTCGCTGCCGAAAAACGCGGACGCGTATTCTGAGCCTCAGCGCCGACCGGGCAGTCGACCGCAGTCATCGGTTCCAGTTCTCCCGCAAGAACTGACGTTGATCGATACGGCGCGGTTCGACAGCCCACCACCACTCACGGTTGTCCGGGCTTTCTCTTACCTGGGTGACGGAAGCCGTGCTGTTGGCAAACCGAGCGTCCAAGGCATCCACGAGACTGACGAGTTGATCTCTCAGAGCGCCTGGAATCAGCGCCGCCACTGATCCCTCCACATCGTCTCTGTTCGCACACGCTGCCTCAAGGTCTTCCAATACCCACAGCATTCCCCGTTCCAGTTCTTCGACGGCGTCAGCCCACAGGTCGATCTGTTTTCGAATTGAGAATTCACCCGGCTCAGCATCATTGAGCTTCTCAAGAGACCCGTCGTCGAATTCGAACGTCGCCCAATCAATCACTACTCGTACCTGTTCTGGAATCGACTACGTGGCTCTCGCACTGCAGTGCTACGCGTTGGGTTGATCTGATTGATGAGAACTGTGATCTCCGTTGTCGGAATCCGCACCGAAACTCCGACGTCGCTGTTCGGCCCGACTAGCGAGTCCGGATTCCGAAGTCCGTCCGCAATTGACTGGATCTCGTCAGCGCTAAAACGGCCGTCGGTGTGCCCTTCGATCAACCCGGCGAGTTCATCCGGAAGGAAGCCAGTCAACTCCTCAAGTCCAAGAGGGTCATCAAGAGCGTCATCGTCGGCGATCTGAAACAGGCCACCAAAGATCCCAAGCGAAGGCTGGCCCGCTGAAGTCAACGGCGGAACGAACACGGGCGCGCGGTGGACGAGATCCTCCTCCCGAAGGGGAGTCCCGCTCGATCCCCAGCTTGGCGCCCTGAGCCCATCAAAGATTCCGTCCAGGCAATTGGACGCTGCACATCGTTGGCCGGAGTCGTAGGCCACGTAGCTAACCACCAGCGCAAATGCGGCTGCTGCAAGGAACGCCTCTGCAGCACATAGGTCCCAGAAGCAGAGGCCGGTGGGATCGCTGTTCGTGATGGGGTTAGCGCCCCCGTAGATGTACGGCTCGCCAGTCATTGTGACCAACGGATCGACACTGACGAACACACCCGTCTGCGGGTCGTAGTGGCGGTTGTTGAGGAACACGAAGGGCCTAACGCAAGTCCCCCGCCACGTCATAAATCCAGCCATGCAGCGCCTGGATTTCACCCGACGCGACCGAGGGTTGAAACCCCGATCCGGTCCCGAAAGACGCGCACGCGTGTTTGGAGCTGCGGCGTCGACCGGGCGGTCGAGAAGTCCAGCGGACGCGTTCATTGCTCGTCAGTGTTGCAGGTCGACAGTGTTCAGGTGCGGTGCCGCATGACGCCTCGGGACACCCTCTAGTTGGAGCGTTGCGAAAACATGTCGGCCGATTGTGAAGCACTGACGATCACCTGTTGCAGGAACAAGTCGAACGGACACAGACAATGCCGGCGTTCACCATGTGGATGCAGCCGCCCCCCGTGGGCACAACCCTAGGAAGCGATTGCCGAAACCAGCATCAACAGCCCTATCCCAGCGCCTGCCCAACCAACTCGGGCGTAAGCAGTCGCAAAGTAGACAACATCGTTGCGACGGTAGGTCGAAAGAGGTGCGAAGACTCTCGCCAAACGGTGACGACCAAGCAGAACCAGAGAAGAAAGGGAAAGGACTACGAGCGAGAACCCAAGCGATTGAACATCCAACGCCAGCATCAGCACCCCGCGACCCTGGTGTAAGAGGTCCCACCAGCGTGAGGAACTGGAGATTGAAATAGGCCGCCGTATGACACGGTGACGTCAACGTTTCCAGGTTCCGCTGTCCACCACGCTTCTCCGTCAGGAAGAGGTGTCGACATTGAAACTCCACCACCGACACCCGGTACGAAGGAGCCACCCTGGGACCAACCCTGCTGTGCGCATGCGCCTTCTGTTGTGTAGTGCAAATTGACGGCTGCTCCGAGCCCGAGTTGGCCGACGGTCAAGAACGACCTGTCGTTGTATAGCCCTCCGGACACACAGACCAGGAGACACACAGTGAGTGACAGGCCAACGCCGCCCTTCGTGTCCGCTGCGGATACGTGCCAGTAGATCTCGTGCTTCTCGCCGTGCTGCTCCCACTCCTCATCTGAACCCCAACCTGCTGGGTTGTCGAAGTCATAACCATCCTCGCCCATTCCACCCTCGCAGTCGGTTGGATCGCACTCCGGCCCCCGCATCCTGGTCCCAGTGACTGTCACGCTCACGATGTTGCCGTCATCGTCTCGCTCATACTCAGTCCGCAGCGTCGAGGGCACGATGCACAGACCACTCGGATCGGCGTACGAAACCGGGTTCGCTCCCCCGTAGATGTAGGGCTGCATCGTCGTCGTCACCAACGGATCAACGCTCACGAACACACCTGTTGTGGGGTCGTAGTGGCGGTTGTTGAGGCAACCGAGGCTTCGCGGGTGGTACCGACATTTTCTCGCTGCCAGGCTACGCACCGTACCCATCGAAGGAGAGACCAGCTTCCTCAATCATGTCGAGGATCACCTTTGGGCACTCATCCCGCACACCAATACTGACCGTTTCGTTTATCTCAGTCCCCACCCAGATCCGTTCGGCCAGCAAGTGACCTCTCGACCGCTCGGAGCTGTTGTCCGACCTCAGCAATTCAAGACTCTCTCTCGCACCATTGCACACCGACGTGACAGAGCCAAGGTCGAGGTTCTGACCCGACTCGTTTCCACACGAAGCGCACGCGAACAGAATCACGCATCCCACCACACGGACCCAGAAAACGCGCTGAAGGCAACCCTCAGGAGCTAACACTGACGATTCCTACGACGAAGAAAATTCCTGCGAGCGGCAACGACACGTACTGAAGAAAAACCCATCGATGCAGCACATAGCTCTGAGCCGGCGGGCGCGCACCCGCTCCGCGGTACCGCCGATCGGTCAGCCGCGAGGAAACACCCGTAGCCAGGCAAACGACAGACAAGACGAACCAGCTCATCACAACAGCAGTGTGTACTGGTGAAGACCGGCGCCTTCGTCGTGCACTGCGAACGCGCCACTGGCGGCGTACGTGGAACCTTGCCACACGACTCCAGCCTGAATATTTCCGAGACCTTGCAGACCAGCCAAATCGTCCATGAATCCGGCAGCCCCCATAAACACGATCTCACCACCAGTAGTAGCGATACTCCAGCCGCAGTCCGACGAGCGGCCACCCGAGCAGCTCATTCCCACATCCACGGCTCCGGCCCCGATACTCACCGCGCCCGCGGCACCAGCGAAGACACACCCAGCTCCTGCTGTCCAAGGACAGGCCGCAAGCCCACCTAGCTCAAGAATCGACGCAGTGTCACCGACGAAAGCGACGGCACCAGCGGCCATCTCGCTGAACGACGTGGGCTCACCCTGGATCGTCACAATGTGCAACACCCCGCCATCACCAACAATCACACGAAACTTGACACCCCGCGGATTTCCAGTGTGCGGCGAGTCGAGCACGCCATCACCGACGACAAATGCGCCCATCGCTGTCAGCTGCAGGAGCAGCGACTGCGACAGCTCTAGGAGATCAGCGTTGTATCGCCCATCCCCTCCCAGAGTGCTTCCGCACTGCGAGCCGAAGTACCAGCAGTCCTGAAGGTGCTTCTCCAGCACCGACGGGTTCGAGACCACAGAGTCCCTAACCGTTGCCGGAATCGGCTCGCCACAGCGCCCACAGCCGTTGGTACCGCCAACCGGATTGACGGCTCCGCCTCGACTACCTGATCGCCCGTGCTCGTCGACGTTGCACCCTGTTGTAGGACAGCGCTCCAGCCCGCTTGGATCCGAATACGAGACCGGGTTCCCACCCGCGTAGATGTACGGCTGCCCGGTCATTGTCACCAGCGGATCGACACTCACGAACACCCCAACAGACGGGTCGTAGTGGCGGTTGTTGAGGAACAAACCACTCTTGCCGCAAGTCCCTCGCGTAGTCGTAGTTTCGCCCTTGCGGCATTTGGTTCGCGCCCGACGCATCCGCCTGTTCGGACCCCGATGCGGGCCCGAAAAACGCGGACGCGTGTTTCCAGGCTCGACGTCGACCAGGCGGTCGAGGAGGTCAGCGGACGCGTGCACTGGTCGTCAGTGTTGCAGGTCGACGGTATTCAGGAGCCGCGTTGCTTGCGCTTCGCCACCATCGACGCTCTCATCGCCCGAACCCAACTACGCACCATCAACACCACCTGACGGAATCAAGGCCAGAACTGTTGAGGGCGAGCCGCCGTAGCCAGCGCCACCTGAAGCCGCTACGTCACATCGGCCGAAGCGAGCTCAATCAGTTTGGTATCGAATGACCACAGAGTCGACTGCCGCGCACCCGACAGGACCGAGAACACGACCTTGCGGCCATCACTGAGACGCACTGCTGGCACAAGCGTCGCCTTCCCCGCAAGGGTCGCTTGCGGCGGCAGCACAACACAGCGAGCCAGGTCGTAGCTGCTACTCGTCCACATCCTCCGAACCTTGCACTGTGAGCCGTCGATCTCAATCCCACACACCGAAGAACGAGCGAGCGCTCCGACCCCAACAGCAACGCAACCGGCAACCAGGGCAAAGAGCCCCAAACCACTCAAACCCTGCACTCGCCAGCCTGCCAAGACGACAAACACCAGAATCGTCACCGGGGTTGCAGCAGCGTAGAACGAGTAGAGAAAACCGGCCCGATAGGTCGTCACGGAACATTCCACCAGGAAGACCCGGCAGTCCCTACAGCACTGACCACGATCCGACGGTCTCTCACGACAGTCGTTGCCGAGTACCCCGACAAACCAGTCGCCCCTGTCAGTCGCTGAAGACTTCCAGCGCTGATCGGCCCATTCGGAGCGGGCAACCGAGCAAGAGCAACGTCCACACCCGTCTTCGCCATCGTCTCAAACAAGTCGCCGTAATTCTCGCACTCCGCCGCGCAAGCAACGACGTTGTTCGTGACCGCGTACCCCGCCGCGACGGCAGTGACCACACCGCACACGCCTGCCGAACCCACGATGCAGACCATCAAAGCGCCACCCGCCACGTAAGGGGATGCCGTATCGAGCAGACCCGCCAGATCACCCCAGACATCCGAATCGCTCTGGCGTCCTCCGTACATGAAATCCCACATCGCCCCTTCCAGCGGATCGCCCGGCCGGGACGGAGTGTTCGGCGTGAGCGATAGGCCAGTGCCAGCGTCAACAAATGCACCTTGAGCATCGGCGACGTGCGGCGGCGTGTACCAGTCCGGCCACTCCATGATCTGCCCGCCGGGGACGCTTTTCCAGCCTCCGCATCCGTAGCCGCCGCAACGGCTCGCGTACAGATCTCCCGTGTCTGTCGGGGGCCTGTATGTCTCTCCAGTGACCGTCTTTGCGCCCGGCTTGGCATGGATTGGTCGAGGTTCGAGCCCGTTCGGATCGCTGTAGGTGATGGGGTTGGCTGCGCCGTAGATGTAGGGCTGCCCGGTCATGGTGACCAAGGGGTCGACGGAGATGAAGACGCCGGTGGTGGGGTCGTAGTGGCGGTTGTTGAGGTAGCCGAGGCTCGATGCGACCA
>ENA-ORXT01007144-ORXT01007144.1-marine-metagenome-genome-assembly--contig:-NODE-7144-length-10081-cov-4.654038_pt1 | contig 10081 bp, 12 predicted proteins | sample MGYA00237868_ERZ511482 | MGnify/ENA metagenome assembly ERZ511482
TGGCTCTCTGAATCACTTTTAAATATGTTCATATTTAAATAGGGCTAGGCAAAGTTCGCCATATAGATTGCGAATAATATCAAACCAATAAATGCAAGTGGAAGCGACCATTGAGCCCAAAAACTAGGAAGTGGTGTTGTTCCGTTATTAAGATTCGCAGCTTCTTCTTTGCTTAGTGCTTTGTCTTGTGATCTGTCATCACCAATTAGAAAGTAATTTTTTTTGTGAACTATGCTAAAAATAAACATTACTCCGAATTTTTTATAATTAAGCAGAATCTTGTTTCCATTGTCAAGTGGAAATTCTTTATTTTTTGTTGACCAGTTGTATATCATGTATCCCTTTGAAAAAATAATTCTTATGTCTATTATATTTGTTCAATCGAATTGGTATGTGTCTATTTCATTACTTTGATAAACGCCTGTTTCGCTATTTTATTTGAATTTTTTGCTTATTTCATTAATAAATTCTGGTCCTGTGCCGCAGCAGCCACCAATAACCGAAGCGCCTGCATTGACCCAACTAAGTGCAAATTCTAGATAAGAAGTTGGTGTTAAATCTGAACAAATTGCCGTAAGGCCAGAATTTGCAGATTCGGTGTTGTGGCTTTCGGTGAATGCATTTGCGTATGCGCCTGTCTGAATATTTGTATCTTTAAGAATTTCACTGGCTTCTTGTATAGCTAGTGTTATAAATTCTGGTCTTGAGCAATTGAATAAAATCGCGTCTACTGTTTCACTTGCCGCAATTATTGCATCGGTTACTATTTCGCCCGAACGGAGGTGAACTTTTCCATCTTTGAGTGAATCTTCAATTGTGAAAGAACACCATTTTGGTTTTGATTCGTTTGAATATTTAGTTATTGATTCAAAACAAGATCGAAATTCTTCTATAGAACCAATTGTCTCAGCTAACCAAATATCGCAGTATTTGTCTTGTGCTTCGATAAGGGTTTTATAAATTTCTGGTGCTCTATCGGCCTCAAATAAATCCGGCCTATAAGAACCAAAAATAGGTGGAATACATCCCGCAACTTTTGATTGGTTGCCTATTTCCGTAGTTGCTTCTTTTGCGAGCTTTGCCGCTAACTCAGCTAGTTCAAAGCCGCGACTGCTAAAGACTTCTTCGCCAATATGGTAGGGGACAACAGCATAAGCGTTTGTTATTATTACTTCGGCTCCGGCTTCAAGAAAATTTGTGTGAGCTTGCTTCACATAACTGGGATCTTTCATTAAAGCCAGAGCCGACCATTCTGGTTGACGAAAAGGTGCCCCCATTTTTTCTAGCTCACGACCCATGCCGCCATCTAAAATTGTTATATACATCTAAATCACAGTACTGCATAGAAATTATTAATTGTTTGATTATCGGCCTATTGGGTGGCTTTGTAAACTCTGATTGGATTTGATAGTTTTGGTTAGCAAGCCAGGTCGCGTTGCTTTGCAAGAAAATTATATGCTGATGGGGGCCTTCAACCAGATACTCCATAGAATTGTTTAGACATGGATTTTAAAGTCGGCATGATTGGAACTGGAAGTATTGCAGAAGTAAGCCATGCTCCAGCTGTTCAAGAATTTGATCATACAGAATTAGTGGCCGTCCTCAGCAGAAATAAAACTAGAGGAACTGAATTTCTGAAACGGCATCAATCAAATGGGGAAGCATTTGTCGATTTAGAAAGCTTTGCAAAAGCGGATTTCGATATCGCCATTGTGTGCTCTCCAGATGGCATGCATTTTGAACAGGCAAAACAATGTTTGTTGAATGGAAAACATGTGATTATTGAAAAGCCTATGGCAGTGTCTGTTGCTGAGGCACAAGAACTTAATGATCTAAGCGCTAACGAAGGATTGCTTTGCGTTGGCTTTCATTTAAGGCATCACCTCGGGCATAGAAAATTACACAAACTAATCACACAAGATAATGTTATTGGCGAGCTAAAACACATCAGAGCTATATGGGCTTTCCCAATTGAAGATGATTCTAATTGGAGAGCAAAAGAAGAGATGACAAAGTGGTGGTCTCTTTCTGCTGTAGGTTCACATTGTTTAGATCTTGTGCGTTGGTTTGCAAATGATCATAATGATTGGAAACAATTTTCTTCCGTTATAAAAAATGATGTTTGGAATGGTCCTCATGATGAAACAGCTGTTATTTCAGCTCAGCTGTTTTCCGGTCCAACCGTTGATGTTACAAGTTCTGTTCTGATTGGCCCTTATTCTCGTTTAGAGATTTTTGGAACCGATGGTTATGCGATTTGTGATGGCACATTCGGTCGTTTTGGCGGAGGCAAAATTTTGATCAACGGAGTAGAAGTTGAATACGAACAGAAGAACCCATTTAAAGAACAACTAAATAGCTTTACTGAGTCAATAAAAAGTGGTTCTTTGGTTATTCCTTTGGCAAGTTCTGAAGCTGGTTTAAGAAGTATAAAAGATCTGACTCTAGCTGTTGAACAATAGCTTTAAAGAATCTGACTTTGCTGTCTGTGTGCCGTGGTTGGGGCAAAGGCTATAGTTTTATATCCAGCAGTTTTGCCTAACTGATTTGTGAGTTCATATCTTATTATTTGTAATCCAGATCCATTACCAGGATTAACTCTTACTACCACATCTGAGATATGCATTTCATCAATTACAGATGTACTTAAAAATCTATCCATAAATTCAGTGCTACACATCACGCAGACCAGCTGATGTATTATCGACGCGGGCGTTGGGATAGTTTGTGGTTGTAGGGGTAGTCTGGTTTGTTGGCTTTGTAAAGCGAGCAGATCAGAACTCGATTCAGTTAAAGGTAAGTTTGATAGATCATATATAACAACTGGGTCGTCCCAATCACGATGAAAGGTAGATCTGATTCTTCCAGTTCGGACATTATCTGATGAAACTCCAAAATAGTTGAAATCTCCATCTCTGAATGGTGCAAGAAATTCGAGTAGCTCACGTCTAGCTGACTTTTTAGGGCGTTCGTTAGGGAAAGTTTTAGACCAATCGCATCCACTAAATTCTATGACGATCGCATTTCCTTCAGGAGAGTCTAATAATTCATCAAATATTTTAGAGTCAATCAATGATATTTCCCGGCTTGGTTATCTTTCCAAACATATTTTACAGGATTGATTCGCGTATCAGGAGATAACTTGCAAGGTCACACTTATCGTAACGATGTGCATAACCTTTTCCGTTGCAGTCGGTAAATCTAGTTGTCCTTCGGCTTACCCGTTAATTTCTCTCAGGTTCCAATCATCCAAGTTTCGTGTTGCCTAAAGGCTTCGAGCGTTTGCCTTTTGGCGGAGTTAAGTAATGATTGGATTGACCTTTCGCTTGTTTTTGAATATTCACTAACTTTATTAATTTCTCTACCTTCGAGATATGCGATTCTTTTATTGAGCGACTCTGAGACATATCTTTTCAATATTTCAGTAAATTTTCTTGAAGAGCGGTCTATATTGTATCGATCAAAAAACGGGTAATATGCCCCGTACTTTTCGTTATTTCTAATAATTACTGGTGGAAAGTTATGTTGGCTTAGCTGCATATTTAGAATAACTCTCCCTGTCCGGCCGTTTCCATCGCAGAATGGATGAATTCGTTCGAATTCTAAATGGAATACTGCAATTGCTTCTAACGGAGCGAGTGTAGTGAAATTATATTCGTCTATGGCTTTGTTTATTAGTTTTTCTACTTGGTCAGGGTTAGGTGCAACGTGTTTCCCAACTCTTACGAATTCGTCTTCGTTTCTGAAGCGTCCGGCAATAGAATCGTCAATTCCACTCAGTAACATTTTGTGAAAAAATAGTATTGTTTCTGTATTTATCGGCACTTCGTTTTTTTTGTTCTCGAGGTAATTAATAATTCGTGCCAGATTTTTTGCCTCGAGTAATTCTCTAGCAGTAACGTATCGAGATAATTCTAATTCTAAAAGTACTCTCTCTGTTTCTTCCAATGACAAAGTAGAGTTTTCGATAGCATTGGAGTTAAAAACCATCTCTGGTATTTCAGCTTCAGTAATTATCCTTAACAGGTTTTTTTTCCCTTTTGCTAACTCTAAATATGTATCTTTTAATAATTTGATCCGCTTATCTATTGTCATAAGAGCTACTTTCTGGTGAATCACTACATTGTAAGGGATTCGTTCATGGTTTTCAAGTAAAAAATCGTGAATTGAGACAAAATGCTGTCTCGGTTCATCAAATTTATATATCAAAAACTAGATTTTGATTCTGTTTCGCCAATCTCTGTCTTAATGAAGAGTGCGAATAAAGAAGCAACTAGAGCAATGTATAGAGGATAAATATATTCTTCAAAGACAAAATTTTCTATTGATAATAAAGTTATAGCTGCGCCTAAGGCTGGTAATGAGAAGCCCATAAATGACTCAGATTTTGGAAATTTGTATGATTTTATTCCTGTTGGTATCGCTGCTAAAGCATCTGCAGATAAAGCAAAAATAATTGCAAGCGCTGGTTTGTCAGTCACTTGCCAAAGCACTAACCCAAATAATGCAAGCAGGCCATATATATAATCTGATTTTTTAAGCTCCCAGTATGCATTTTTGTTGATAAACGAAGCTAGTAGAATCGCAAAGATACTTAAACTGGATGAGAGTGTGTATAAAGATTGTTTCCCCACTCCTTCATCTAGTTGTGCAAAGAATGTGATTGTTGGCGCTAGTGCCCAGATCGTAAAGGATACGCGATTGGGCTTTGTTGTTCCCTTAAGTACTTCCAATAAATATATTGCGTTGCCAACAAACCCAAGAAAGATCCCTAGATATAAAAAATTCTCGTCAATCATTAAACCCATCCTATTCATAAAAACTTGCATTTTGAGAGGATGAATTTATTATAGATAGCGTGGAAAACTGACTTATTTTAGAAGTAACGAAAATATTTTAAGTATGCTCAAAATAAGCCTGGACAATGGATCATATTTTAAGTATACTTAAAATATGATCCAAAGGCAGCTTTATTATCAACGTCTAAATAGTTTTTTAAACACAGACCTTGTAAAAGTAATCACAGGTCAAAGACGTGTTGGTAAAAGTTATATGCTGCTTCAGACAATAGATCAGCTAATTCACAATGGTGTACCTAAAAAAAATATAATTCATATAGATAAAGAACAATCAGTTTTTAATCAAATCACAGATGATGCTTCTCTGGTCGAATATTTCAATAGCAAATTAACAGAGTCTGATCCAGCTACATATAGATATTTATTTATAGACGAGGTGCAAGAAATTATTGACTTTCAAAAGGCTATAAGAAGCATTAGAACCGTGGACAATGTTGATATTTATTTAACAGGAAGTAATTCCAATATTGTATCTTCAGAGATAGCGACTCTACTATCTGGTAGATATATCGAAATTCCAGTTTACCCGCTAACTTTTTCTGAGTTTATTAACTTCTCGAGTTTCGAAACAGAAGAGCAGGCATTCGATTCTTATCTTCAGCTAGGAGGTATGCCATACCTTCACAAATTAGATTTCGATATAGAACGTTGCGAAGTGTATTTAGAAAACGTATATAACACTATTGTTTTACATGATGTTGTTAAACGAAACCGGATTAGAAACGTATCACAGATAGAAAGGCTAATAACTTACCTGTCTAACAATACTGGTTCGATTACTTCTCCTCACGCCATTAGTAAATACCATAAGTCGCTTGGCTTGAAGATGACGCCGAACATGGTTCTTGACTATATAGGTAACCTAGAATCGAGCTATATAATTCATGAAGCAAAACGTTTTGATATTGTTGGAAAAAAAATATTCGACCGCAACAGCAAATATTACTTTAATGACGTTGGAATCAGAAACATAAAAGAGACGGTTGATAATGATATAAACAAAATTCTTGAGAACATTGTTCATATGAACTTACTTGCTTTTGGGTATGAAGTTTCTGTTGGAGTGGTTGGAGATAAAGAGATTGATTTTATTTGTAAAAAAAATAATGAGATTGAATATATTCAAGTGTCATATTTATTGGCTAACAATGAAGTTCGTGAACGTGAGTTTGGGAATTTAGCCCAGATATCAGACAACTATCCTAAATATGTTCTAACTCTTGACCCTGTCCAATCAGATTTTAAAGGAATAAAGCATATGCATGTTAGAGATTTTCTAATAAATCTTGAATAGATCTTTGTGATACCTTGTCAATATTGGGTATTGAGATAGCTGAAGTTGAAATGATATATTACAAATTTGGCGGTATATTAATACCAAGGCGGCGAATACGTAACCTTTTCCCCTAGTAAGAGGTCAAATCCATTGAAACCTGAATCGATCAATGATCTAGTTTTAAAAGCCCAAAAAGGTAATCATGGTGCTTTTGAAGAGATAGTTCGGAGAACTTATTCAGATACATACACCCTAGCATTGCGAATGTTAGGGAATACCGAGGATGCAAGTGACGTGGTTCAAGAAGTTTATCTAAAAGCGCATAAAGGCCTGAAGCGCTTTCGTGGTGACGCTAAACTTTCAACTTGGCTTTACAGAATAACTGCAAATTGTTCAAACACTTATCTAAGCAAAAGAGCTAAACACAACCATGATGAGCTTCCAGAAGATTCAAAGATAGTAGATGAAAACCTCGATAGAAATCCAGAGTTTCGAGCTAACGTTGTTGGTTTGAGAAATGATTTAACCGTTGCTCTCGAAGCACTTCCAGACAAAATTCGAAGTGTCCTAGTGTTGCGAGATATTTATGATCTTTCACATGAACAGATTGCAAAAGAACTAGATATTTCTGAAGCTGCAGCTAAAGTCAGATTGCATAGAGGTAGGCAAAAGCTTCGAGAAAAACTTTATCCGATGAAAAGTGGTGCTGAGTATTTTGGGGAGTGGCATGCTAATGCAGTGTGAGAATTTATATGATTTAATGCCAGATTTTGTTGATCTATCAGCCTTGCCTGCCGATGCTGATAAACATGTTTCTAATTGTTTAAGGTGTCAAGCCGAGATGGCCCATTACCGATCTATTCGTAGGTCTTTGTCAGAGATGAAATCTTCAATGGTGGCTCCACCCACTGATTTGTTGTCAGATATTCTTTCAGCTGTTAGACCTGATGCTGATGTTGTAAGAATTGATAAAAAATCTCGACGCCGCAAAGTTGTTGGCGGAATAGCGGCTGCGGTTACTGCCGGGGCGGGTGTGGCGATATATGCTGCGAAGTTTGCACATAAACATAAAATTGCTAGCTGATAATCGAAATAATCTGCTATTGTTAAGTCACAATCCTTAGGGCAGTAGCTTAATTGGTAGAGCACCGGTCTCCAAAACCGACGGTTGGGGGTTCAAGTCCCTCCTGCCCTGCAAATGTTTTGTCTCACGTCATAGTGGACACTTTTTATGTTACCCGCTTTTCTGTTTTGGGTTGAGTTTGTGTGTGGCTATGTGTTCTTGTGTTTGGGTGTTGTAGGTTTTTATTTGGTTGTTGTGTTGTAGGGTTACTGAAGTCTTTATATTTGTGTTAGTTTCACTGGTACTACTTTTGAAATGTCATGGAAGTCTTTGTCGGCTGCTAATAGTTGAGAGCTCGTTCTTATAGCTATGTTAACGATTATGCAGTCTATGAGACCTCTTGGGGTTATTCCTTCTTTCCTGCATTGTCTATATATTACCGAGGCTCCTTCAAAATCTGATACTGTGTCAGTCGGCAGCCATTCGTATGAAGTCAAGAGTCTTCTCAGGCTTTTGTGTCGGGCTTCGTCTTTTGCTCCTGAAAGAACTTCCATTAGTATTGGTTCAGTGACCGCTAGCTCTTTCCCACCTTTAGTTATAAGTTCGGTAAGTAGCTGATCAGTTTTGGAGCCGGTTCCTCTGTCGAACTCTACCCAGGCTGATGTATCGGCTAGAATCATACTGCGGTATCTTCTGGTATCTCATCGATCGAATGAGAGCCACGCATTTCGAGTGCTTCTTTTATGCTCATAGGTCGTCCAGCTAGATGTCTTAACGCTAGATCAACAGCTTCAGTCTTTGTGTGCACACCATAGCGTCTCATTACTTTGTCTAGAAGGTCGCTGTTTAATTCAATATTTGTTCTACCCATAAACCAATTATACACTATTTATACACGTTGTACACTAAAAAGGTGTAAAAGTTAAGGTTTCATTAGTTCTAAATAGGATGTTGTATTAGGCTCTGGGTGATCTCCATCGGTGAACGCAAAGGCTTGTTAGTCTTTGTTTGTTAATTAATTTGTTCCCCGATGGAGGTCGGTATTTATTATGGCTTATTGTTTATCGTTTTGCGAGCGTTCTGTTATTGAACGCCTTGTTTGTTCTGGGCGGTCTTTTGCTGAGATTGGTAGGGTTTTGGGTCGGGCTTCTTCGACTATCAGCCGTGAGGTTGCTCGTAATGGCGGCCGGGATGGTTATGGGTGTGATGTTGCGGAGAAAAGGGCTTCCAGGAAAAGGAAGCGCCCTAAAATAATGAAGTTTTTGGTGTATCCGGATCTTGGTTTGTTGGTTTATGATTTGTTATCTCGCCGGAAAATGTCGCCGCCTACTATCGCTGTTTACTTGAAACAGTTGGGTCTAGAAACAAGAGTTTGTGCTGAAACTATCTACCAGGCTTGTTACCGTTCGGCTACAGCCCTTAACGGCAAAAGGGTAGCTCAAAGACGCAAATCAGGGTTACCTGATAACTCTTGCGATCTTTTGCCCAGGGCTAAAAAGAAACGTAAACGCCGCACATTGACTCGTAGACATCATCTAGGTCAGAAGTTTAAACACATATCCAAGAGGACTGACCCTGGGATGTTTGGCCATTGGGAAGGCGATCTTATAGCCGGTACTCGTAATAAAAGCTTTGTTATCACTCTTATTGAACAGAAAACAAAGTACACGCTTCTGGGAGAGCTGCGGTCTCGTAAAGGTCATGAGTTCGCAGACAAAATAGTAGAACTAATTAGTTCATTACCCGCTCATGTTTTTAATACAATCACTTGGGACAGAGGAACAGAAGCAAGTAAATGGCAGAGAATTGAAGACGAAACAGGTGTGGAAGTGTTTTTCACTTCTCCTAAATCACCTTGGCAGAGACCCTTAAATGAACAAAATAATAGTGTGCTACGTAAATGGCTGCCTAACTCAACGAATATATGGAGGCCACAAAACCGTCTGAATCAGATAGCAGACGAGCTTAACAGCCACCCAAGAAAGATATTAGAATGGGAAACACCTGAACAAGAACTCAGCAAATATACTAAACAAAGCGTTCACCACTAGAAATCACCTGTACCCTAGATAGACATTTGATCGGGTTGGTTTAATGCATATTCATATGAAATGCTTGCCCAATCTGCGATATAAGGATCTTGCCAATTAATTAACCACCATTCATTGTTGGTATATGTTCCATAGAACTCACCAATTTTCTCATCGCTAGTTGATTTTGTTGGTGGCATCATTAATCCAATTTTCTGATTACCTATAGCGAAAGCGAAAACATTATTCTTCACATACCAACAACACCATGCATAATTTTCTGGATCAGGACAGAAAGAGCTAACTCCCTCTTTATCCGCTAAAGCGAGCTCTAAAGGCGTTATGATATCGCTGTGGCAACTTAACCCATCGAGGGTTTTCAATATCTCTTCATTGTTTGTATTCATTAATTGTTCGGGTATATTTTTCGGTGGATTATTCAGACTTTTAGTTTCGTTCTTAACAATCGTCGAAGCGATTTGCAGATCCGTAATACCAAGCTCTCGTGCTAGAGAAATATCAGCATATTGATCAGAAACGTCTTGAAGGAATCTATTTCGTAAAACATTTTTTTGATCATCTGAAAAATCTGGTATCCATCCAAATTCAACTAGCAAGCTTAAATGACTCGATCTGAGTGGATTAGGCAAATAATCCACTGCAGAAATATAATAAGCCATTCGAATCTCAGAATCAGCAATTCCGAAATCTCTCGCTAGTTTCACATCCTTGACATCTGCTTTATTTCTCAGGATTGAAGATAGAAGGGATGAAGAGAGTTCACTGAACTGTGATTCGTCTAAGCTAGAAGTAAGACCCGATGAAACAAATAGGCGAATGAGATATAGAGAAT
>ENA-ORXT01007145-ORXT01007145.1-marine-metagenome-genome-assembly--contig:-NODE-7145-length-10079-cov-9.553789_pt1 | contig 10079 bp, 4 predicted proteins | sample MGYA00237868_ERZ511482 | MGnify/ENA metagenome assembly ERZ511482
TAAGGATTTTTGTAGGGAAAAATAGCGGAAAAAGAAACCGTCAAAAAGTAAGGATATTTTTGTCTCACTACTTATAATGGCACATGTTATTTATTTTCTTTCACTAAAAAGAATAAACAACACATAATGGGACTCATTTCATTTTTTGGATTTACGCTATTGGTGGCGGGTATTGCGTGGTATGCTACGCGCGGGACGGATGAAAACTCTAGCGACGGCTACTTTTTGGGCGGCAGAAGCCTGACGGCAACCGTTATCGCAGGATCGCTACTGCTCACCAATCTTTCTACCGAACAAATCGTCGGCTTGAATGGCGCGGCATATTCAGAGGGCATCCTCGTGATGGCATGGGAGACGCTCGCAGCTATCGCGATGGTCGTGACAGCGGTATTTTTATTGCCCCGTTATCTCAAAGGCGGCTTGACCACCGTACCACAATTTCTCGCCCGACGCTACGCCGTTTCCACCAAGACTATCGCTTCGGCATTGTTTCTTTCGGGCTATGTGGTCGTGCTGTTGCCTATCGTTTTGTATTCGGGGGGCTTGGCGTTTAGTGCCATGTTTGATTTGCCGGGATTGATGGGCGTATCCAAGACTTCTGCACTATGGATTAGCGTGTGGAGTATCGGGATAGTCGGGTCTATTTATGCAATTTTTGGTGGCTTGAAAGCCGTTGCGGTGTCGGATACTATCAATGCGGTTGGCTTGCTGATAGCCGGACTGATGATACCTATTTTTGGGTTGATGTTTATCGGAGATGGAAGTATAATGACCGGACTTTCGACACTAATTAACGAAAACCCCGAAAAATTTAATTCCATTGGCAGCGAGACGGCTTCCGTTCCCTTTGCGACCATTTTTACGGGTATGATGTTGGTACAACTTTTCTATTGGGGTACAAATCAGGCGATTATCCAACGTGCATTGGCAGCCAAAGACCTCAAAGAAGGTCAAAAAGGTTTGATATTGGCGGCATTTATCAAAATACTCGGTCCGCTTATCGTGGTGCTGCCCGGTGTGATTGCTTTTCATATCTTTCAAGGTCAGCTTGATGTGCCGGACGAAGCCTATCCTCGATTGGTGGCTAAGGTGTTACCTGCGGGATTGGTCGGATTCTTTGCGGCGGTCTTGTTTGGTGCGATTTTGAGTTCATTTAATAGTGCTTTGAATAGTTCGGTGACGCTTTTTGGTGTCGATATTTACAAAGAACACATCAAAAAAGATGCTACGGAAAGACAAATAGTACGTGCCGGAAAAATGTTTGGGGTTGTCTTGGCGATACTCGCGATGTTTATTGCCCCAGCGATTGCCAATGCGCCCGATGGTTTGTTTGGGTATTTGCAAGAGATTAATGGTTGTTATAGTATTCCGATTTTCACAATTATCATTGTGGGTTATCTGACTAAGCGTGTACCTGCAATTGCCGCAAATATTGGGATTGCATTCGGTGCAATATTATATTTTATCAGCCAATTTGTCCTAAAACCTAATATGGTGAAAAGTGCCTTAGCCAAAGCAGAAGCAAGTGGTGTCACGGATGCCGCTGCTTTAGAAGTGATTGAAAAAACGGCTTATCCGCACTTTCTACACGTCATGGCTATCCTATTTGTTTTGAATGTGATTATGATGTTGGTCATTGGTAAAATACGTCCGCGAACGACAGATTATGAGCAAGAATATACCAAGCAAGTGGATATTTCTCCATGGAAATTCGTCTATCCTGTTGGTGGGCTTGTCGTGGCGATTGTGATTGGGATTTATATTTATTTCGCGTAGAAAAATACGCATTAAAAAATAAGTTAAAACGTCAATACACACGCCGTGTATTGGCGTTTTTTATTTTTGTGAAAGTATTCTTTATACCATGGGCGGCATACAAGATTTTTTAAAAAATGGACTTTTAAAAATACCCTTTTTATTAATTAAAATCCTGTAAATTAGCATTTTAAGTCAACAAAAAACGGACTTTAAATACACTCTTACCACAGACAAAGATGTCAAGATGGTTATTGCATTTCCTAATATTTTCCTGTATATTTGTGTATCATGAAATGAAAAAACAGAATATATAAATTGCATTTCGATAGTCCCTGCATAAAACATTCATAATCAGTAAGTCTATTAACCTCCCAAAATTAGACCTAAGTAACGAGCAAATAACCTCGTCCAAATCGTGAAGCTATTATTTACTCGTTACTAATCAATACAAACGATTTTTAAACTAAATTTTTCACAATTATGAAAGCTAAATTAGCCTTAAGCACACTCATGTTCTTATTGAGTGTTGCCTATTCTTTTGCTCAAGGTATCAGTTATACTGATGTCGTAACCGTCAGAGAAACACCCGCAGAAAGCCTCAAGTATAATGCCCACCTTTGGTTGGGACACAACGTAGAAACCGAAGATATTACCGCCAATACCATAGAAGCCACACGCACCATACATACCGGAACCGATAATATTGATTACGATATTAAAATCGAAGTTAAAGACAATGAATACACTTACACGTTTTACAATTTCACACACCGAAGTGGGTCGGGAATGGCAGATTACGGCTTAATTTTAGACGATGAACTTTGCCTAAGCAATCCGGGCATAGTAAAAATGAAAATATTACATAAAGCAACATGTAATAATATAAAAGCCGAGATTGACAAACATATTATACGACGTATAAAATCCTTGCGTGAAACCATGCGTAATGAAGTCAAATATGCCAAGCCCGTTTTCAAAGATTTCGCGCCCGAAGGTATTATTTACAGCAATTCAGTGCAAATTTCCGACGCTACCCAACAACAATTATTTAGCAAGTCTCGTGTTTGGTTTTCAGAGACTTATCCCGATGCCGATCGTGTCATTAGAAAAAAAGATGACGCCAAAGGCGTATTAATTGGGATATCTGCTTTTCCGTATGCAGTAACAGGAGGCTTATCCAACGATATTTTTACCGGCGATATCAGGTATAAAGTAAAAATAGAAGCAAGTGAAGGCAACCTCAAATATATTATCTCAGATTTCAATCACCGTGGCAATGGCGGAAATTTTGGCTTAATTAGCTCCGAAGATATATGTTTCAAAACCAGTCAGTTGGTTATAAAAAAACGAAAAGAAGCCATATGTATAGACCTCAAAGAAAAGATAGACGAACATGCTCAAATGCTCATTACCACTTTATTGGAAACCATAAAAAAAGAAGTCATCAGCATACAAAATGACGAATGGAAAGAAGTAGAGGACAATGGAGGCTATATTTTTTCGGAGGTCGTTACAGTCGATAATATCGCAAAAGATGACCTCTATGAAAAAGGCAAAGCATGGTTCACCAAAGAATATGTCAACGCCAATCGTGTACTCGAAATTAAAGACAAAGCCGCCGGGGAATTGTACGGAAAAGTATCCATGAAATTCCACCCTTTCAAATTCATGGCAGACAATATAAATTTCGACATTCGATTGCAGGTGAAAGACAACCAATACAAATACACCATATATAATTTCTCACATGAGAGCGGTAAAGTCCGCTATGGCTTTATTTATGACGACCCCGAAAAATGCTTTGTCGTCAAGAACCTCATCATGACCAAAAAACAACGCCTCAATACTTGTATTAAATTCAAAGAACAAATCAACGCCGAAGCACAAAGACTCATCAACTCCATGGCAGAAATTTTAAAATAAGCACTAAAAAAAGCCATAAAACATTTTGATTATTAACATTTATTAAACCAACACAAACAATGAAAAAGTTAATCATTTTTACGCTCTTATTAGCCTTCATATCTACTCAAACGCACCTCAATGCACAAAACAAAACATATAGCTGGAGATACCACCACAAAATACTGAAAACCTACCTTGGCAAACACGAAACCATAGCGATTATTCCTATGGAAGTGACGATTACAGACCGCAAACTCTCCAAAAACAAAAACAGCAGTCCGGAAGTCATCGCTCAAAAAGAAAAGCAGTTTCAAACAGACTTTCAGCGTGCATTTTATGAGCGATTGGCATGGATGAAAGAAAAAAACAAACTAAAAAACATTGAAGTTCAAGACATTGAAGTTACCAATAAATTGCTTGCTGAAAATGGTATTAATGATATAGAAGATTTAGTCGAACTCAAATACAGCCAAATCGCCGAGATACTCGGCGTTGACGCTATTTTTTGCGGCGAAGCAGAAATTACGCAACACATGAGCAAAGTTGGCGCAATGGTATTTGAAAGCATGACCAATACGAGAGCCGCCGCAGACCGTTCCAACATTACACTCAAATTGTACGACGGGCAGCAGGGAGAACTCATCTGGCGAGTCGCCCAAGGCTTCGACAATAATTCTATGATATGGAAAACAGAAAAACTCATCCAAAAGATGTTCAAAGAAAGACTCTCCAAAGACTTTCCTTATCACAAGAGATTCTAACTGGACTTTGGAAATTAGGAAATTAGGCTAACGAAGACATAATTGGTTATTTATCAAAAGAATAAAAATTGTAATAGAAGCAATTTGAACTAAAATACAAATCAATAATTTACGTTAATTTGCATTTTATTTTAAATTAATTTTATTACAATTTTTATTATGCTGATAAATAGCGAATTATGCTTTTGTTAGCCTAATTACCCGATTACCTAATGTCTAAAGTCCAGTAACTGGACAAAGGCTAAAATTTATTCTGGCTCATTTAGGAATTTGGTAATAAGCCTACTCGTCGGACATTTTCAAAATAACAGGGTCGTCTTGTTGTGAGGGGAACGGATAGGAATGTCCGTGTTACGTTGGACGAATAATATACCCATAAAAATAATCTCCCGGAAACAATTTATACGCATTATGTGTGTGTGCGTACCAACTGTTATCACCGCCGATACCTGTTTGTTTATAGTCGATATTGAGGTAAGTTTCGGGGCGTTGCGGTACATCTATGCTGTGGCGATTCTGTTTTACTGTACCTCCATCAACGTCTGTTGTCGTATGGTGCAATGCGCTGAAACACAGTGGCTCTACACCTTCTATCAGGATAGCTTGCCCCTCATTTTTTTCCAATCGAATCCACTGCGTATCTGTCCGATAGCCATTTTCTTGTGGGCGAATGTACGGATAGTGCATTTGCCCGACGCTGCGTTCATACTTGCCGATAAAGGCTGCCGTTTTGCGGTCTTCGTAATTTTCAAACGGTCCGCGCCCGTACCATTTTACTTGATTAAAACCTTCTGTGAGGGCGAGTTTATTACCGATACGAGGGATATGGGGCAAGTCTTTATTAAAATTCAAAATCGTATTGGTGACCAATAAAGCACCGTCTGTGCCGAGTGCATAACGCATTTCCCAATACATACCTTTCGCCGGAAAACTGTACCGTGCCGCTACGCAAATCGCGGTGGAAACAGTAGGGATAGGGCATACCCTCTCCCTACTGTCCTTACCTTTGTTTTTCGGTATTTCATTTATATTTTTTTCATTCAATTGAAATAAATCCAAAGTGCGGTTTGCACTCGATGCCTTCCAAATTTTCAACTGCGTAGGCATTTCATTTCCAAAGTCATTATCCGTAGGTGCGCGCCAGAAATTTGGACTGATAGGTTCGTGTAAAAGCTCAACGCCTTTCACGATATAATTGGTCAGCAAGCCTGTTTTTTCGTTAAAAATAAACGAGCAATTTTCATTCGTAATTTCCAGTATATTTTCCTTTCGGGAAATGCTAAACGGACGCGAATTATCCGCTACAAAAACCTTTGGGGCGGCTTGTTGAATGACAAATTGTTCGGTTGCTAAGGTATGTCCTTTTTCGAGCAAAGGCTGCTTTTCGGTGGTTTTTGCGGTTAATGTTAAAATGTATTCATCGCTTGTCGTGAAATTATTTTTATAATCAAAGTTCAATAGTTCAGACGCCTTCGCAAAAATACCTTTCAAAGCTTTTTCGCCCTGCGAAATCACCTCGCCATTTCTCATCAAATGAAAATGAACGACTACATTATCCAGCGAAATAAAATCATACAAATTCGTCACCTTCACGCGACCTTCCGTAAGATTTATGGCTTCAAATCGAATATATTGATACACCTTTTTCACTTCGTGTAAATGTGGATTGGGTTTGCGGTCGGGCGAAACTAAACCATTGATACAGAAGTTATTATCGTTTTGTAAATGCGCTGCGCCAAAATCGCCACCATAAGCAAAATAGGCTTTTCCGTCCTCGTTCTTCGCTAAAAGTCCTTGGTCTACCCAGTCCCAAATATAACCGCCTTGCAGTGCCGGATACGCCTCAATAACCGCCCAATAATCCTGTAAATTTCCACACGAATTGCCCATTGCGTGCGCATATTCGCAGAGAATCATGGGCTTGGTTGGGTTTGATGCAGCGTGGCGTTTGAGTAGCGGAATCGGGGGGTACATCGGTGCGTAAATATCGGTATTTTCGTGGGCGTGAGCTTGTTCGTATTGCACGGGGCGCGTGGCGTCTTTCGCTTTGAGCCACCTATAGGCTGCTTTGAAATTTTCGCCATTTCCTGCTTCATTTCCGAGCGACCAGGTGATAATGCAAGCATAGTTTTTGTCGCGCTGATACATTCGCTCAATGCGGTCAAGGTGTTGGGCTTTCCATTCCGGCAAATAGGCAGGATGTACCGATGCCTCAATCTCGTCTTGATGTTCTGCGCCCATGCCATGCGTCTCGATATTCGCCTCATCAATCACATAAAAACCCAAACGGTCTGCTAGGCGATAAAAAGCAGGCTGCTGCGGATAATGACTGCAACGAATCGCATTAATATTATTGGCTTTCATCAATTGCAAGTCTTCTAATATACGTTTTTCGCTGACAACGTGACCAGTAATGGCGTCGTGTTCATGCAAATTCACGCCTTTGAAGGTGACGGCTATGCCATTGATGAGTAGTTGTGCGTTTTTAATTTCAACAGAACGAAAACCTATATCGAGCGAAGTAGCTTCCAATGTCGCGCCTTTATTATCGGTGAGTGTGATTAGTAATTTGTAGAGGTTTGGGGTTTCTGCGGTCCACTTTTTTACTTGCGGAATGCTTACTGTGCTGACGACTTTAGCCGTCATTTCGCTCGCCTTGCGACAGCTAAAGTCGTTGGTACGGTTTTCTTGAAAAATAATTTTCCTACCATCTGATAATTGTACATTCAATTGATAATTATCCACATTTCGTGCGGCAGTATTGCGTAGCTTTATATTCAGTTTGAATGTACCATCTTGATAGTTATTTTCCAATCCTGCTTGTACGTGAATGTCGTCAATTGCCACATTATCAGTGGCATAGACATAGACTTCTCTATCCATTCCACTTAATCGCCAAAAGTCCTGGCCCTCAATATAACTCGCATCCGACCAACGATAAATCGCTACCGCAATTCTATTTTTTCCTTCATTAAGATACTTCGTAATATTGAATTGTGCGGGTGTTTTGCTGCCTTGACTGTAGCCGACCTGTTCGCCATTGATCCATAAATACACGGCACTCCGCACTGCGCCGAAGTAAATAAATACATCTTTTTCCGCCCAATCTTGTGGCATATCAAATTCGCGGACGTAGCTGCCAACGGGGTTATAATCATGCGGTATGTGTGGTGGATTTTTCGGGAAAACATATTTTACATTCGTATAAATAGGTAGCCCATGACCTTGTAATTCCCAATTGCCGGGTACATTTATGTCGTCCCAAGTGGAGGTGTCATAGTTTTTTTTGTAAAAATTGGCAGGACGGTCAGCAGGTTTTTTGACCCAATTGAATTTCCATTTTCCATGCAAAGAAATCTGCTTAGGATTGTCGGTATTATTCTCCGAAATGGCTTTTTCTATGTTTTCGTAACGAATAAAATGGGCGGTAGGTGCTTCACGATTGATGTTGAATATTTGGGGGTTTTCCCATTCTGGTGTTTCAGTATTGGTTGCCATAATTTTTTGTTGAATGTATATGCAAGGTAAGAACAAATCCCTTTTTATCAAACATTGCTCAAACAAGACATCTATAGCTAAATCCCTGTTATATTTGACTATAAGTGTAGTTTTTTAGGTATTTACAGCGAAGTATAATTTGATAGTTATCGAGAAAATGACTTTATTTGAGATAAATTTAAATGTTTCTTTTGGAGAATGAATTGCGTTTTATATATTCGCACTAACGACGTATAACTTTGCAGAAACCAGCTTTTCTATTTGGGTATCCTGAAAATTATATGATTACCCACAATAAGAGTGTGTTTGTAAGCACCATAAAAAATAAATAACAAATGATTCCAGACAATATAACGAAAGAGCATATCATAAAAGCGATTGAGGAAATTAACAAAAACGGTATTAGAAAAGGGAGACAGTCCTTAATTTACAATCTGATACATGAGAATAAAAAATATCCACCTAAATTAGTTATTGCGATTGCAAGTAGATATGCAAATGGAGTTGAATTAGACTCAAATAGTTTTAGTAGTGGAGTAGGATCGGAGGTGTTTAAATTATTAGAAAAAGAAGGTTTTATAATTGAGAAAAAGGCGAATTTTACTTGGGTAGCTACCCACAAACAAATCACTGAATATTTAAGCACTAAAGAAAATTCACAAGATAAACTTATTGAGTTACTTAAATCGGTTGGTATAAGCCCCTTTAATGATAAAGCCATAGAAGGAGAACATGATATTGAACTTCAGGAAATAGACCCGTTCACATTTTTTTGCTATATCTACAAGTACGGTGAGAAAAAGAGATTGCAATTTCTTCAGGAAATTGCAAAGAAATTGGAACTTAAAATCCCTTCCGATGAAAAAGGACTTCCTTCTGCTCAGGCGCAAAAAGTTTGGTTGTTTCCATACAAGTTTATGAGAACAAATAATGAAGTTCCAAGGCTATGGGGATTTTTTAAAAAGGCTTTATCAGACGAATTATCAGACAATGATTTTGAAGATGTATTAAAAATTAAAAGTATAGGCAAAACAAAAATAACAGAGGCTTTATTTTATATTAAGCCGGAGAAATATCTTCCTATAAATGGTCCTGTTAAACCTTACATTAAAGAGGTATTAGACATTGACCCAAGCTTTAATACTTATGATGAATATATAGAGCTTTTAGAGAAAATAAGAAATAAAACTGACTTACCATTCTATGAATTATCTTACGAAGCATGGCAATGGAATAGGAAACAACCAAAACTAAACTACTGGGTATTCCAAGGAAGCCCGAAAATATTCGATTTTGAAACGGCACTAAAACAAGAAATATTATCTGACTGGACAGTTACCGCACATAAAAACAAAATAAAAGCTGGCGACAAAGTTATTTTGTGGATAACCGGGGATAAATCAGGGTGTTATGCCTTGGCAGAGGTCACTAATAAGCCTCGCGAAACAGACTCTTTACCTGACGACCATTTATGGAAAGTAAACGATACAAACGACATAAAAGCAGGTATTAAGATAACCCATAATTTAATTGACTCCCCAATTCTAAAGAAAAGCATTGATTCAGTAGAAGAGTTAAAAGATTTAAAAGTTGGTCATCAAGGCACTAATTTTTCTGCTACCGAAGAGCAATTTCAATCAATTTTGAAAATAGCTGAAAATACAAACACTCGAAAATATTGGCTTTATGCGCCCGGTGAAAATGCTTCTAAATGGGAAGGTTTCTATGAGGAAGGTATAATGGGACTTGGATGGGACGAGATAGGTGATTTGAATGAGTTGGGCGACAGAGACGATATTACAAAAAATATCCAAACTACATATAGCTCGAAAAGTAAACCATCAAACAATGCTCTTGCCAACTTTGAATTTCGAGATACAATTTCCATAGGAGACATAATTATTCCTAAAAAGGGGCGAAGTGATTATTTGGGTTACGGCGTTGTCACATCAGATTATTATTATGATTCTTCGCGTGATTCTTACCAAAAATGCCGAAAAGTTAGCTGGGCAAAAAAAGGCTTATGGAAAGAAGAAGTACATCCTATTGTCTTAAAAACATTGACGGATATAACCAAATACCCTGATTATGTTGAAAGGTTAATCGAACTTATTGGAATTGAACAAGAACCAAAGAACTCAAATATTTCAGATATGA
>ENA-ORXT01007146-ORXT01007146.1-marine-metagenome-genome-assembly--contig:-NODE-7146-length-10077-cov-3.623400_pt1 | contig 10077 bp, 10 predicted proteins | sample MGYA00237868_ERZ511482 | MGnify/ENA metagenome assembly ERZ511482
ATCTTGATCGAACATCTAGCCGAACGCAAAGGCTTTACGGGGGAAATTGTCAAAACTGTCAGTGGTTCTGATTTAATTCCTCGTTTAGCTGAATCTTATGGGCGCTCTGTGTATGAAACTCCCATCGGTTATAAGTATATTGGGGACAGAATGTTACAAGCAGAAGTAATGATTGGGGGCGAAGAATCTGGAGGCATTGGCTACGGAACTCACATTCCCGAACGGGATGCCCTATTGTCCGCGCTTTATGTCTTAGAAGCGGTTGTCGAGTCGGGAGAGGATTTGGGGTCAATTTATAAAAGACTTCAGCAGAAGACTAATTTTACAGCCCATTACGATCGCATCGATCTTCCCTTAGCTAATATGGATGTCCGCGCTAAGTTACTAGCCCGTTTACAAAACGAGACTCCCCAAAAAGTGGCAGGAATGACGGTTGTTGATTGCCTCGACGTTGATGGCTATAAATTTAGAATGGATGATAACACTTGGTTACTCATTCGCTTTAGTGGCACAGAACCCGTATTACGACTTTATTGTCAAGCTGCTACGATGCCAGAAGTTAAAACAATTCTTGAATGGGCAAGAGATTGGGCTAATTCTTAACTAGTTATTAGTTACAGCGTTTTTCACGTTAGTAGATCACAGTTATTGAAATGATTATAAAAAGCTTAAAGCTTACAGCTTATAGCTAATTAATTGAGAGCGTAGTCTATTAAAGCGAAAACGGCTGTATTAGTTATTTGAGCGAGGATGTTATCTAAAATGTCCTTGCTTTTTTTGATCAATAATTTTGGTTTTTAATTTCTCAGCCATGTTAAGTAAATCAGCTTGGGCGATCGCTTTTTGTTCTCCTGATGCTAGCCACTTTAAATTAACCCTATGATTTTCTGCTTCTGCATCGCCGATAATTAAACAAGCTACTGCGCCACTGCGATCGGCTCTTTTAAACTGTTTACCAAAGGCACTACCGCTAAGGTCTAATTCAACACCCAAGCCAGCATTGCGGAGTTTTTGAGCTAGTAGCAAACTTTGGGCTTCTGCTGCTTCCCCGCGAGAAACGATATAAAAATCGGGATTATTAACTGGATTAGAAGATAGCTGTTGCAGCAAAATAACCAATCTTTCCATGCCAATTGCCCAACCTACGGCTTGTGTTTCTGGGCCATCTAATTCCTCAACCAGCCCGTCATATCGTCCGCCACCACAGACTGTTGCTTGCCCGCCTAAGTCATCAGATTTTATTTCAAATGCTGTGTGGGTATAGTAATCTAGCCCTCTAACTAAGCAATGGTCGATCTGATATTTGATGTCTAAGTCAGTGAGTAACTGCAATACTGTATCGAAGTGTTTTTTTGATTCTGCACTAAGATTATCGGTAATTTTAGGCGCGTTTTGGGCAATTTCTTGAGTTTTAGGATCTTTACTGTCTAAAATCCGCAGAGGATTACGAGTTAAACGATCTTTGGAGTCTTCATCTAGGTCATTTTTATAGGGTTCGAGGTAGTTAACCAATACTTCGCGGTATTTTACCCTGTCTTCTCCTTTGCCGACGGAATTAATCGCTAACTCCAAATTTTTTAAACCTAAACTCTGTAAGATATCAGTTGCCAAAGCAATAACCTCTGCATCTGCACGAGGCGCGTTACTACCAAGTAACTCCAGACCTACTTGATGAAACTGTCTTTGGCGACCAGCTTGAGGACGTTCGTAGCGAAACATCGGCCCTGTATACCAAAGACGCTGCACCCCTCCTTGAGCATGAAGTTTGTTTTGAATATAGGCTCGTACTACTCCTGCTGTGCCTTCTGGACGAAGAGTTAAAGAGCGATCGCCTTTATCTTGAAAGGTATACATTTCTTTGCCTACTACATCGGTAGCTTCGCCAATACCACGCTCGAACAGTGCGGTTTGCTCAAAGATGGGGGCGCGAATTTCTTGATATACCGCCCGACCTAATATTTCTTTGACCGTAGCTTCAATTAACTGCCAGTAACCTACTTCCTCTGGCAGAATATCTCTTGTTCCTCTCAGTGCTTGAATCATTTAATCAGTTGTCAAAAAGTTGTAGGGTGAGCAAAAAATAATTTTGTTTGCCATTTATCATAAACTTTTATTGCTCACCATAAGTAGATGCTGTGGAAGCTCATGGTTAAAACGGTTTTAGATTGAGGGAAAAGTGAACCCCATTATCCTGCCAAGAATTTCCTTCTGGTAATTTAGCGTCAATTAGGGGAATTCCTATGCCGATACGGGCTTTTAAGCGATCTTTAAGTGAAAATTGAGCAGCGATTCCTACTGAGGCAAGGGTATTAGTTTCTATCTGAAAGTCATCGGTGTTCCAAATGCGACCAAAATCGAAAAAAGGACTGACTTCTACCCGAAGATTCCACTTCGGTATTTGCAAAACGGTATGGTTCAATTCAGCCGAAAAGGAAAAACCGTTATCTGCTTGAATGATATCCCGACTGTAGCCCCGAACGCTTTTCAGTCCACCTGCAAGGAACTGTTCTTGAGCGAATAAGGGACGATTTGCTAATTGCACTGTTCCCCTTAAGTTGAGGTTGGTTTTAGATGATATTGCCTTGATATATCGTGCTTGTCCTCGCCACAATACATATTTGCTGTCTGGTAATTCATTATTGTTGATAGTTGAACCAAAAGCATCAATACCAATAGCAAATTGGGAAGCCAAAGAAAAAACGTGATTCTTGCTGCGATCGCTATATTCTTGGATTAGACGTAAGGTAGAGATAATGCTTTTTCCTTCATTATCTAATCCTCTAGCAAGGTCAGAAAAACCACTATCCATCAAAGAGAACTGGGTATTATAATGGGTGAATCCCAAAGCTATCACTAGGTTTTGAGCTGGTCGATTAATGACGTCTTGAATTAGATTAATGCCATAACCGCGACTTTTGCTTTCTAAATCTAAAATAGGAAAAGGTTCGAGGACAATCTTATTATCGCTACGATTATGAAAGACTCTAACAGAAGTTCCTTTTGCGCCTAAAGGTGCTGTGTATTCTATTCTTTCCAATGATTCACTACCTTTGCTTTGAGCATAACCGACTCGAAATGTATCCCCCCAACCAGAGAAATTTTGATTTTTGATCGATACTTGACCACGTAATGAACCGACGCTAGTAGTTAGATCGTTGTCGATATTTAGGATTAAATCTGAGCTGTCGGCTTCTTCTATTTCTAACTTAAGAAAGCTTTCGCCTGGTTTAATACCTTTAGAGAGTTCGGCTGATATATTTTTGATTAAGGGATTTAATTGGAGTACTTGTAAGGCTTCTAGTAGTTTATCTTGATTGAGAGGGGCTTGGGATGCGATCGCCATGCGACTCCGAATATATTCTGGATGTAGCTTTTTTAAACCTAATATTTTTATTTCGCCAATTGTCCCTTCAATAATTTCTACTTTAACCGTGCGGTTACTTACTGTTTGAGGAGGAATAAATGCACCAGTCGTAAAATATCCGCGATCGATATACAGTTGAGTGATAAGCTGCTGGACTTCTAACAGCTCGATAAAGGAAACAGGGCGAAACAAATAGGGTTTTAATGCTAGATCTAATTCTTCTTGAGCAATAACATTGTTCCCAATAATCTCAAATTTTTGGAGAACCATTGTTCTGGGAATATTTTCTGGAGATAGAGTAGTTTGAGCGATAAATTTTGATGAAGATATTTGAGGATTTGCAACGGCTTTACGGGAGAAAAATAATGTGTAGCTAAGTGCAGGAATCAATACGGTGTAGATAAAGCGGGTGGTCGGCAAATTTTTGCATAGCTTATGGCTAAATACCTTATATTGCATACTTACACTGTTATTTTCCCTATTTTTTATACCATCTTATAAAGAACTAAACTTAGAAAAGATTATAACGATCTGACAATTGTGCTAACTTGTGAGATAACGTATCTAATTACAAGGTCTGTAATCTTAGTTTTATTTATCTAAAAGCGTACAAATAGTGAATCCTTTATTCGCAAGATTTTTCCGAGCAGTTTACCGCAAAGAACCCGTTTCTGGCTTCATTCTAATTTTAGGAGCGACTGATGCTTTAATTGGTGGACTTGATGGACGTGGTGGTTTATTGTCTGTTGGCTTGTTGATTGCTTTACTGGGTATAATTATGCGCTGGCGACAGGGAGGCAAAAAATCGAAATCTCAAACAATTGCCCAAGAGCCGATTAAGTATCTTTTGCCTCCAGGATCTAATCGTCAACCTTTACCTTTGTTGATGAGTAGTAAGCATCGCAAATAGCTAGTTAATCACGATCGCTCGGTAAATTCAATGAGCAACGAAAATATAGATCAAACCCATCCTCAAAATAGAAAAGATCGGGCAACAGTAGATAGTTTAATACAGGTAGAATCTGAGCCGAGCGATCGCAGTTTAGTAGAGTTAGCTCGCTTGATTATTCGCTATCGAGACTTTCCTGGAGCGCGGGATATTCAACGGGATCTTAAGGTAGTTTTAGATACTTGGAATTTAACTGAAGAACAGCTTTACCACAAAACTAGAGCTATTCACGCAGAAGGAATAGTATATCGGCGCACTGCTACGGGAGAACAGCAAGATTGGACTTAGATCTCAATTAGATCCTAGATTTCGTAGTAAATTGATTGGTTAGGATTGGAAAATCCTCTGGCTCGTTAGTAATATTATATTTATTTAATGAGAAGTAAACTACTAAGCCAATAAGCTTAGTAATTGTTAATTTGATAGCAGTTAGAGCGAATAAATCAAGCCATCTCATGTATTGTATTTTGCTCTGGCATTGAATAGTCTGAAATGTGGAGGATATTTATCTAATCATTACGCTATGGTGAAAAGATAACAAGAAATTTTTTTAAACCACTATAGAAAATGAATAGTCGAGAATTGGCTCAGTATATTGAAGCGACAGATGGGATATCAAAACCTTGGTTGTTGGTGCAGCTGAGATTGAGTAAGCTGAAAGAACGAAAAGATGAAATTCCTCCTCAAGAATATCTCAGCGAATTGGAGGATATTCAGTCAGATCTACTCAAGCTAGGTGAATGGTGGAAGGGAAGAGAAGATGAGGTTTTTAAATCGTAATCAAGATTATTATAGAGGTTACTACAGTAAGCGGAATTACCGTCACTTATACAAAGTAGCTACATTTTTCGTGACTTATGGATTAGTCGCTTACATTTTAATTTGCTTTTTCCTTTATTTTAGACAAGACTATATCATCTATAAAGCTAACGATCGCATATCCGCATCATCTCCAGGCGATCGTGATTTTCAGCTAGATCATCAGGATGTTTGGATTGATGTAATCCAATCAAATGCACGGATTCATGGTTGGTGGTTTTCTGCTCCTGGTTTAAATAAACCTGTCATTGCTATTCCTAATGAACCAGTCAATATTTTGACTACACCCAAAACCATTTTGTATTTTTGTGGAAGAGGTAGTAGTAAGACTCACTACAATAATTTAGCCAGAATTAAAGGATTTCAACAGCTGGGATTTTCCGTTTTAGCAATAGATTATCGGGGTTATGGCTTAAGCGAAGGAGCATTACCAAATGAAACTAGGCTTTATGAAGATGGTCAGGCAGCATGGGTCTATTTAACTAATAAAAAGCAAATTGCCGCCAAGGACGTTGTTATTTATGGTGAATCTTTGGGTGGTGCGATCGCCATAGATTTGGCAGTCAAACAATCCAATGCAGCAGGGGTCATTGTCCAAAGCTCTTTTACTTCAATGACTAAGCAAATCGGACAAATACGTCCAGCTTTGAAAATTTTTCCTTTGAAAGTAATTATAAATCAGCGTTTTAACTCTATTGATAAAGTGCGATCTCTTTCAACTCCTGTTCTTTTTATCCACGGTACTGCTGACACTGTGGTTGATTATAAAATGAGTCGAGAGCTATACTATGCTGCTCCCGAACCCAAAACTCTGTTTTACATTCCAGACGCAGAACATCTGCGTCTGTACAAACCAGGAAAATATTCTTATTTATCAGCAATAGAAAATTTCATCAATCAAGACAATAAATAAGCAGTTGAGTAAATCAATTTGCTAACTTCCATCACTATTCCGCATTTTGGTCAGGTTCTTGGGTATTCACTGCTGGCTGCTGTTGCTCCAAAATTCTTTGCTGCTGAAGACGCTTGAAGTCGGATACAGAACTGTCTAATTGTCCCTGAGAATCTGCCTCAAACTCGGCTGCACTACGTCCGTTTGCTTGTTGAGCGCGGTGCATCAACTCGACTGGATCTAGTCCTGAAGGCGTGTCTCCAAAGACACCACTCTTTTCATTAGATTGATAGCCATTATCTTCTTCATACTTCGACTGGGCGGAAGTAGAAGAACTAAACCCTGCTACCAAAATTAAAATTACTCCTAAACTTAGACTTGTACTTAGTCTGTTTATTTGATTTCTCTTCAACATAATAAAATCCTCTATATAAATTATTAGAATCTAACTGTCGGGTGAGCAACGAAAATATATGCCGTGTCTTACTGACACTATGAATATTTTCATTGCCTACTACAACAAATTTTAAGCAAAGCGACGACGCAATAGGGGTTGAATTGCTAGTAAGATCAAAGCATCAAATACTAGTAATACTAAGATAACACTGGTAAAACTAAATCCAATCCAGGGAGTATCCATGACAATGCTACTGATTCCCCAATCTCCATGACCATAAATATAGCGAATTGGTTCGATCGCATAAGTTAAAGGATTGAGACTAGCAATTACCTGTAACCATCCAGCCATAAAGCTTAATGGTGCAAGGGCAGTACTAGCAAACAACAATGGTAAGTTAGTCACAAAAATAACCGCAATTAGTTCGATATGACCAGGTAAAGCAAAAGCTAAACCAAGACTCAATGCTGTCACTCCTAAAACAATCATAAATACGATTAAAGCGATCGCACTTAGACCAGCAATTCCTGGTAAACCTGCTCCTAAAATAGCACTGGCAAAAATAATTACTGCGGTTTGAATAAAGCTCAAGGCAATAATATAAACCGTAGAAGCTGCCACAATGGAATAGCGGGAAGACAATGGCGCAACTAATAAACGATTGAGAAAACCAAACTCACGGTCAAACATTACAGGTAATCCTGCATTTAATGCTCCAGAAAAAGCAGTAAACACAATTACTCCTGGTGCGAGGAATTTAGCGTAACTCAAGTCGCTACCAAATAAACCCGAAGGTGCTTTGCTAAACAGTGCGCCAAACAAAACTAGCCACATAAATGGCTGAATGATTCCTGCAATCAAAGTCGAGGGACGACGTTGCAGTTGAATAAATAGACGTTTGGTTAAAGCTAATGTTTCCTGAATAAAATCACCCAGGGAATTTGTTTGCTCTGTATTTGGTCGGTTAATACCTGGATTTGGTGCTAAAGCTGACTTGATATTTTGACTAGATATAGACTGGCTCATTTTTATTAAGTAATAAGTAATAGGTAATAAGTAAGGGAGAGAAGCTAATAGCTTCGAGCAGATTAATCAAAATCACTCACAGATTAATTCACTACGATTTTTACTTCATTTGCTGCTTCTTTTCTTTTTTAAGATCTCTAATGCTAGATGCTGCTATTTGTGCATCCATAATGGTTTTACCCGTAGCAGCCAGATATACGTCATCAAGACTAGGACGAGACTGCGCCAGACTAAAGGTAGGTAAATTTATTTCTGATAGTGACTGCTCTATTTTGCTGAGAGAACTTTGACCAGATTTAACCACCAAATTTAAAGAATTGCCTTGCACTGTATTGACAATGACATTCTCCACAAACGGCAAAGATTCAAGGATATGTTTAGCTTTGTCCGCTTCCTCATAAGGAGTAAATTCACGAATACGTAGAGTTACTCGATCGCCTCCTAACTTGTCTTTAAGATCTGATGGCGTACCTTCGGCGATAACTACTCCTTTGTCAATAATAGCTAGGCGATCTGCTAAAGCATCAATTTCTTCTAGATAGTGACTGGTAATTAATACGGTTGTTCCTGCTTCTCTCAATGCCTGCAAAAATTCCCACACTACCATACGACTTTCTATATCTAAGCCAACCGTAGGCTCATCTAAGACCAATACTTCTGGCTGGTGTAATAGTCCTGCTGCCAGATCTAAACGTTTAAGGATACCACCTGAATACGTGCCTATTTTCTTATCGGCATAGTCTTGCAAACCCAGGACTTCAATTAATTGCTCTGTGCGATCGCCGATTGATTTTTTAGGTAAATGATAAAGTGCAGCCTGTAGCTTTAATAATTCTCTGCCTGTTAATACTTTATCAACCGCTACTCCTTGAGATACATAGCCCAGCCTCTGTCGTACTGCTTTGGGAGATGCGATCGCATTAATTCCCCCAACTTCTATCTTGCCTCCATCGGGCTTGGCCAGAGTACACAAACATCTAATAGTCGTTGTTTTTCCTGCACCGTTAGGGCCTAGCAGACCAAAAATCTCTCCTGGCTTAACAGTAAAAGAAATGTCCTTCACGGCGGGGACATCCCCATAGCTTTTCTGTAAGTTTTCGATTGAAACGGCAGCAGCCATACTATCTATTTAAAATTTTGTATTCTATATATTTATTGTAATAGTTTCACCAAAGTATAGATATTAATTGTTTGCTAAATCTAATTTAGGTGCTAACAGATTGAGGAACTTGTTCACTGGGTTGAGAATATTGCAGATATTGACTGACTACATCATCTGCTTGACCAATCATTTTGATTTGCCCTTGTTCGAGCCAAATAGCCTTATGACAGTTTTGACGAATTAAATCCATCGAATGAGAAACCAGTAGTACTGTAACGTGGTCTTGCCAAAACTCTTCCATTCTTTGACTACACTTGTTTTTAAAAGTGACATCTCCTACGGAGAGTACTTCATCAAGAATCAAAATATCTGGTTTGGTGTCTGTGGCGATCGCAAATCCTAAACGGGCAGTCATCCCCGAAGATAGTCCTTTTACGGGAACTAGAGCATAGTCTTCTAATTCGGCAAATTTCAAAATGAGGTCAGCTCTGCCCTTCATTTCTTCTTGTGAATAGCCTAACATCACTCCATAAAGAACAATGTTGTCCCTAACAGATAAGTCAGCATCAAAACCTGCTCCAAGTTCGATCAGAGGAGCAACTTTTCCCTTGACTCGTACATTACCAGAGGAAGGCTTGAGTATTCCTGAGATGAGCTTGAGCATGGTGGATTTGCCCGAACCATTGGCACCAATAATGCCAATTTTTTCGCCTCGTTCAATGGTTAGTTGAATGTTATCTAAAACAATTTTTTTGGCTGGATGACGGTACTTCCCTTCTATAAAAGAGAGGATAGTCCTTTTGAGATCGTAAGAAAACTCTTCTTGAGTCCTTCGCCAAAGAGAAACCCCATCTAATCTAATCGATTCTTCCATCATTAATTTTATTTTGAATTAAAATTTTCGCAATTATTTAAGATTGCTGCAAAAGTTATAGCCTACAAATTGGTGCTTTGTTTATAGCAGATCCATAAACTGAGAACGCCAATTAGAAAATGCTAATGCTCCAATGGTTAATACAATTAAACCACTAATTAAACTATGACTAATCAACACTAGGTCTGGAGTACTCCCTGAAAGAGCGATCTGGCGAATGCTCTCAATTATAGGCAAAATAGGATTTAAAACTAAGAACCTGCTGACAGTTTCAGGCACAATATCGGGGGGATAAAAAATAGGCGAACCCATCCACAAGAGAAAAGTTACTAGCTCATAAAAGTAAGATAGATCGCGGAAAAACACATATAGCGCACTCATCAACATTCCTACACCCGTACAGACCAAAACCAAGCCTGTGATAGGAAAAATCAAAGCAACAACATTGAGCGGATTTTTAGAAATAATTAGAGTGACTATTGCTAGTAGTGGAAAAGCTCCCATTAATAATTGAAAGACATTTGCGCCAATAGTAGCCAAAGGAAATATAAACAGCGGTAATCGTATTTTATTAACTATGCCACCGTTTTCGACTACGCTGGGCAAAGCTTGAGCAGTGGAGGAAGAGAAGAAATTGATGACAACCAGACCCGT
>ENA-ORXT01007148-ORXT01007148.1-marine-metagenome-genome-assembly--contig:-NODE-7148-length-10075-cov-5.643129_pt1 | contig 10075 bp, 7 predicted proteins | sample MGYA00237868_ERZ511482 | MGnify/ENA metagenome assembly ERZ511482
GCTCCTCGGCGACGGCGAGGGTCGGCATGGCACAGGCAAGCGCGAGGAAGGTGGCGGAGCGGAACAGTCTGAGCATGGCGAAAGCCTCCCGAAGTGATTTTCGGGAGACTATGGGCGCAGTCGGGCGCGGGGTCCAGCCCGCCGTCGGGTCGGCGGACACGGAAGAACCACGCTCCGTCCCGTCAGCTGCGCATGCGCGACCCATCGGCGTCGAACAGGGGTATGTCGGCGACGGTCGCCTTGCGCCGCTGCCCGAGGATCTCGATCTCGAAAGCACCCTCCCCCGTATCGCCCGCCATCTCCCTGGGGATGTACCCCATCGCCACCGACCGGCCCGCCGCATGGGCGAAGCCGCCCGACGTGATCCACCCCACCGCCGCCGCGTCGCCGTCGTGGAAGACGGGTTCGTCGCCGATGGCATCGGCATCGTCGGCCTCGACCGTGAAGGTCGTCAGCCGCAGCGTCCCGCCCTCCGTCTTCGCCTTCTCGAAGGCCGCGCGGCCGATATAGTCGGCTTCCTTCCTCGTCGAGCAGAACCGGTCCAGCCCGCATTCGACGGGCGAGTAGATGGGCCGGTACTCGCGCCCCCATGTCCCGAACTTCTTCTCCAGCCGCAGGGAGAGAAACGCGCGCATGCCGACGTTGCGGATGCCCAGACCGGCCCCGTGTTCGTGCAGCAGGTCGTAGATCCGGCGCTGGTATTCGGGCCGCATCCAGATCTCGTAGCCCAGATCGCCCGTGAAGCTGACCCGCCCCACGATGCAGGGGATGCCGTCCAGCTCCATGTCGCGGATATCCATGAAGCGCATCCCCTCGTTCGACACGTCCTCGTCGGTCAGGCGGGAGAGCAGCTCGCGCGATTTCGGCCCGGCGACGGCGAGGCCGCACATCCCGAGGCCCACGGGCACCACCTCGACCGATCCGTCCTCGGGCAGGTGCCGGAGGAACCAGCGCATGTGGTAGACCTCCGCATTGCCCGCGCCCAGGATCTTGTATTTCGGGCCGGTCCTCGCGGTGGTCAGGTTGGCGACGGAGAAATCGCCGATGACCTTGCCGTCCTCCTTGAGCATCGGGGCCAGCGCCATGCGCCCCGGTTCGGGCAGGCGGCAGGCGAGCATCCTGTCGAGCCAGGCTTCCGCGCCCTCGCCCCGCACGATGTATTTCGCGAAGCCCGACGCCTCGATGACCCCCACGCCGTCGCGCAGCGCCCGGCATTCCGCGCCTACGTACTCGAAATCGGCGGAGCGGCGGAAGGAGTGCTCGTCCTCGACGCCCTCGGGCGCGAACCAGAGCGGCACTTCCAGCCCCCAGCCGTCGCCCATCCGCGCGCCCTCCGCGACCAGTCTGTCGTGAATCGGCGTCGTCTTGTGCGGGCGCCCGGCCCGGAGTTCCTCGTTCGGAAACTTGATCTGGAACCGGCGCGAATAGTTCTCGCGCACCTTCTTGTTCGTGTAGCGCATGGTCGCCCAGTCGCCGTAGCGGGCGACGTCCATCGCCCAGATATCGGCCCCCGGATCGCCATGCACCATCCAGTTCGCGAGCGACAGGCCCACGCCGCCGCCCTGCGAGAAGCCCGCCATCACGCCCACGGCGCACCAGTAGCCCGGCATCCCCCGCATCGGCCCGATCATCGGGTTGCCGTCGGGCGCGAAGACGAAGGGGCCGTTGATCGCCTGGCGGATGCCCACGTCCCTGTAGGCGGGGAAGTGTTCGAAGATCTTCTCCAGCGACGGCATGATGCGATCGTAATCCGGCTCCAGCAGTTCGGAGCCGAAGTTCCACGGCGTCGTGTGCGGGTGCCACGGCTTGCAGTCCTGCTCGTAGGTGCCGATCAGCACCCCGTCGCGCTCCTGCCGCGTGTAGAGTTCGGCGGAGAAATCGACCGCATGGCCGATCTCGCGCCCCGTCCGCTCGTTGAACTCGGCCACGCCGGTCAGCGACTCGGTCAGCAGGTAATGGTGCTCCATCGCCAGGATCGGCAGTTCCAGCCCCGCCATCCGCCCGACCTCGCGCGCCCAGAGGCCCCCGCAATTCACGACGTTCTCGGCGTGGATATCGCCCTTGTTCGTCACGACGGTCCACGTCCCGTCGCCGTTGGGCACCGTGTCCTCCACCTTCGTCTGCTCGTGGATCGCCGCGCCGAGGATCCTGGCGGATTTCGCGTAGGCATGGGTCACGCCGTAGGGGTCGAGATGCCCGTCCAGCGGGTCGTAGATCGCGCCGACGAATTTCGACTTGTCGAAGAACGGGTTCACCTCCAGCGCCTCGTCGAGACTCATCTCGCGCAGGTCGAGGCCCAGATACTTGCCGCGCGCCAGCGACATGCGCAGCCATTCCATCCGCTGCTCGTCCGAGGCGAGCATGATGCCCCCGGTCCGGTGCACGCCGCAGGACTGGCCCGACAGTTCCTCGATCTCCTTGTACAGTTCGATCGTGTATTTCTGGAGTTTCGCGACGTTCGGGTCGCCGTTGATGGTGTGGAAGCCCCCCGCCGCATGCCATGACGACCCGCAGGTCAGCACGTCGCGCTCCAGCAGCATGATATCGGTCATCCCCTCCCTCGCGAGGTGATAGAGCACGGAAGCGCCGACGACGCCCCCGCCGATGACGACGGCCTGTGCGGTGTTCTTCATGGTATCCTCGCGCGTGACAGCGTTTCGCCCGGTGCGGCGTTCCGCATTCAGTCGATCATCCGGCATGCCGGCGGGCGCGTCCGGAGGAGACATGTTTTGGTCCCGGTGGCGCATTCGTTCCTGCCCCGTACCGCCGAAATTTCTTCGATCCGCCGTGGAACCTTTCCGGGTCGGGGCGTGTTCTCATCTTCGGCATGCGAATCGGACTCGTTTCGGGTCCGAATTTGCGAAACCCGGCGTTTCGGGAATCGAGTTTCACCCGAAAAGCGGGGCGAATTCGCCACGGTTCCGCCACAATCGACACCTGCGACACCCTGCCGCAGTTCGGGGTGTTTCCGTTAAGATTCAACGCGCCGTGAGGATTTTGACACAGTCTGCAACGCGCCGTGAATGCGGACAGTGTCCTTTTTTATTTCCGCCTTTACCTATCATCCCGTACAGAAGCGTCATCGCCACCCAGAAGGTGGATGGCAAGAATTCATGACTTACTGAAAATGAGTTACATCAAACTCTTACAGGCAGGAGCTTACCCGTGGTAAAACTCTCTTTCGCGGCTGTCGTCGCTGTTTCGACCCTCGCTTCCGGTTTCGCATTCGCACAGGGAGTCACGACCGTCGCCACTCCTGAAGCCTACACCGCCCCCATCTACGGTTCCGGCGACGTCGTCGTCGCGATCCCCCAGGTCAACGACTCCGCCGTTCAGACCGTCGACGCCGTCGAGTATGTCGGGTCCGTCGCCGCACCGACCGCGACCGCCAATCTCGACATGAGCGGTGCCGACGGCACGCTCCGCGCCTGCTACGCCAATGGCGGCATCGCCAAGCAGCGTGAAGACTTCACCTACTTCTGCAACTACGAGAAGGCCGCCCCGCAGGAAGCCGCGACGGCATCCGCCTACTCGCTGCCCGCAGACGCGGATTCCTCCTATGTCGGCACCACGAACATCGCCGACGAGGCGTTGCTCGACTGCGTGAACCGGGGCGGCTCGCTGATCCAGCTCGCAGCGAACCTGCAATACGCCTGCGCCATGTAAGGATGGCGGGTCTTCTGGACCTTGCCCCTGACGAATGATACGGCTCTTCCGCGCACTGATGGCGCGGGAGAGTCTTCTTGTTTCAGCCACGTCCCTTTGCCCCCGCCGGCCTGCGCGTCGGTCTGCTCGGCGGATCGTTCGACCCCGCCCATGACGGTCACCTGCACATCTCGCGCATCGCCCTCGCGCGCCTCCGGCTGGACCGGGTGTGGTGGCTGCTCTCCCCCGGCAATCCGCTGAAGGCCGACGCCCCCGCCTCGCTGGAGCGGCGCTTGGCGGCGGCGGAGACGGTGCTCGGCGGACATCCGAAGATCGAGGCGACCGGGATCGAGCGGCAACTCGGCACCCGGTACACCGTCGACACGGTCCATGCCCTCGGCGCGCGCTATCCCGCCGTGCGGTTCGTCTGGTTGATGGGGGCCGACAACCTGTCGCAGTTCCACCGCTGGCACCGCTGGGCCGAAATCATGCACGCCCTGCCCGTCGCCGTCATGGCCCGCCCCGGGGAACAGGTGCGCGCGGGCCTGTCGAAGACCGCCCGCCGCTTCGCCGCCGCCCGCATTCCGGGCCGCGATGCCGCCGCCCTGTCCTTTCGCGAGCCGCCCTGCTGGACCATGCTGACCCATCCGACCTCGCCCCTCTCCTCGACCGCCCTGCGCGCAAGCGGGGCCTGGGCATGACCTCGCGCCGCCGCTTCCTCGCCGGGGCCACCGCCTTCGCCGCCAGCGCCGCACCCGCCCACGCGGCGACCGTTCCCCCGCCGCCGGGGCGCACCGGGTACATCCTGGTCGATGCCGAGACGGGCGCGACGCTGGATGCCCGGGCCGCCGGGGACAGCTTCATCCCCGCCTCCACGACGAAATCCGTCACCACCCTCGTGACCCTCTCGACCCTGGCCCCGACGACGCGCTTCGTCACCCGAATCCATGCCACCGGTCCGCTGGAGGGCGGCGTGCTGGGCGGCGACCTGACGCTGGTGGGCGGGGGCGATTCGGCGCTCGATACCGCCGATCTGGCCCAACTGGCCAAGGCGTTGCGCGTGAAGGGCCTGCGCCGGGTACGGGGCCGGTTCGAGGTCACCGGAATCGACGGACCCGTGCGCCCGGTGCTGAATGCGCAACAACCGCTTCAGGCGGGATACAACCCCGCCATCGGGCCACTCTGCCTCAACTTCAACCGCGCGCTGCTGCGCTGGCGGAACCGGGGCGGCGCACTCGACCTGAGCACCCATGCCTATGCCGACGACCATTCGGTCCCGGCCCGCTGGGTCGGTTTTCGCGCGGGGCGCGGGGCGACGACGCCGCTGCATACCGAATCGGGATCGCGGGAGACCTGGACGATCCCGGCGCAGGACCTGCGGCGCGACGGCGAACGCTGGTTCCCGGTGCGCCGCCCCGCCCTCTACGCCGCCACCGTCTTTCGCGACCTGTGCGCCGAACAGGGCATCACCCTGCCGGACCCGGTCGAGACACCCTTCGTGCCGACCGGTGCGCCCCTCGCCCTGCACCAGTCGGACGTCGTCTTCGCGCAGGTGAAGAAGATGATGAAATACTCGACCAACCTGTCCGCCGAGATGCTGGGCATCGCCGCCGCCCAGCGGATCGACGGCACCGCCGCCACGGTCGAGGAGGCGGCCCGCGCCACCACCGGCTGGCTGCGCCGCGAGGGCATCGTGCAGGGTGATCCGGTGCTGGAGAATCACTCCGGCCTCTCCACCCGCTCGCGCCTGACCCCGCGCCAGATGGCCGACATCCTGCGCGCGGGGGACCGGCGTTTCGGCAGCGGGTTCTCGGGCCTGCACACCACCGGCAAGCTGCGCGGATCGAGGGCGGGCCTGCCGCCCTACAGCTTCCAGACCAAGACCGGCACGATGCATTTCGTGCGGTGCCTGGCCGGGTTCGTCGAGGTGGAGGGCCGCCGCGCGATCTTCGTGATCTTCAGCATGGATGACGACCGCCGCGCCGTGCTGGATGCCCGCTATTCCCCCTATGACGAGCGCAAGCCGCGCGGGGCCGGGCGCTGGCTGCGCCAGGCCCTGGACCACGAGAATGCGCTGCTGCGCGGCTGGATCGCGCGCCGCCTGCGCTGACAGGGGCGTCCGGCGCGCTACATCACCCGAGAATTCATTCCCGAGGAGACCACGCGATGACCTGGACCGTCTATCTGTCAGGCGAAATTCACACCGATTGGCGCGAGCGGATCGAGAACGGCGCGCGGGAGGCGGGCCTGCCGGTCGAGTTCACCGCCCCCGTCACCGACCACGCGGCCTCCGACGATTGCGGCGTGGCGATCCTGGGGGCCGAGGAGAACAAGGTCTGGCACGACCACAAGGGCGCGAAACTCAACGCCATCCGCACCCGCACGCTGATGGAGCAGGCCGATATCGTCGTCGTGCGCTTCGGCGACCAGTACAAGCAGTGGAATGCGGCGTTCGACGCCGGGATGGCGGCGGCGCTGGGCACCCCGCTGATCGTGCTGCACGGGCCGGATATCGGCCACGCGCTGAAGGAAGTCGACGCGGCGGCCCTGGCCGTGGCCGAGCATCCGGAACAGGTGGTCCAGATGCTCGACTACGTGATCAACGGCGTGCTGCCCGGGTGACATGAAAAAGCCCCGGCGCGAACCGGGGCTTTTCCGTCGTTCTCGTCGCGAAGGGCGATCAGAACTTGTGCTTGTAGATCAGGCTGGCCGTGTACCCGCTGACATCGTCCAGCCCCAGAACCGTCGAGGCACCGAGGGTCAGCGACCCGTGTTCGGTGACCTCGTAGGTCGCATTGCCGGACAGGAAGAAGAAGTCGCGATCCGGGCGCGGGGCCGATTGCGTTCCGAAGGGCTGGCCCGACTGCGCCTCGCGCGACCCGACGATCAGGTCGTCGTCGTTCAGGTCGTATTCGTAACTGCCGCGAAGACCGAAGACCCATTTCTGGGCAGCCGGCGGACGATAGAAGCCCGACAGCCCGAGCGTCACCCGGTTCGCCGTGATATCGGTATCGTCGAATTCCCGTGCGAGGGGCTGGTCGGACCGGAATTCCTCGTCGAACCCGTCGATCTCGACCGTTTCATGGGTGAAGCCTACGCTCGGGTTGATCAGGAAACCGTTGCCCAGCGGCAGCATGGCACCGAGGCTGACCTTGCCGCTGTAGTAGCGCCCGTCGGTATCGGCCTCGTAGGTCTGCGTGACCCCGTCGGTGAAGTTGATCTTGCGCGTCTGGTCGTAGACGTCGACATGGCCGTAGGCGAGCGACCCGTTGACGTAGACGCCCCGGTAGAGTTCGGCCACGCCGAACACCGCGCCGATGAACAACCGGCTGTCGAAGCCGCCCCGGTTGTCGTTGAACTCGGTCTGGGCGTGGTCGACGCTGATCCCGGCACCCAGCACAACCTTGGGCGCGACCGGCACGTCGAAGGCGACCTTGGCGACCTGCACGTCGGCATCGAAGCCGGGCAGGATCTGCTGGTCGTCCGCGCTGTAGGTGCCGAGTTCGGCACCGCCATAGACCTCGAAATCCCCCACGGCGCGCGGCACGCTCTCGCCGGTCGCCTCGTCGGGGACGTAGATCGCGCCCAGATTCAGGCGGTTCTCCAGCCCGATCGCGCCCTGCCGGATGCCGCCCAGCGTGGCGACGGAGATCGCGCCGACCTGCGTGACGTTCTGGAAGATGCCGGTCGCGGCCTCGCCGAAGACGCGCTGCGCCCGGGTCGTCGGGTGCAGGTCGTCGGCGAAGACCCGCACGAGACCGTCGGTCCGGGTATCCTGCCCCGCGATGCAGGTGAGCGAGGATTCGGTGGTGCACTGCGACTGCGTGCGCTGCGACTGGCCCGCGCCGAAGGCGCTGTTGGGCGAGAAGCCGTAGGCCTCGGGCCGGTTCAGCACGTCGGTCAGCAAACGGTCGGAGGTGACGAAGGTGACGTTCTTGTCGCGCACCCCGGCGGCGACCGTGTCGTTGAACGCATTGGAGAAATTGGTGAGACCGGCAGAACCCGCAGGCCCGCTCTCGTTGCCCAGCGGTGTGTTGCGGCCGATATCTGGCACGGTGACGACGACGACGCGGGTGGCCCCGGCGTCCTGCACGCGCTGCACCTGCTCGACGAAGTCGTTGCCCGCCTGCACGACGCTGGCACCGCCCTGGGCCGCCGTGATGGCGCCCGCACCCACGGCACCGGCATTCGCGATGACATCGTTGTTGCCGCCCCACAGAACGACGAGATCGGTGTCGTTGAAGCGACCGAACTGCGCCAGCAGGCGGTCGACCTGCGTGACGATCGGCACGGTGGTGATGCCCCGGGCCGGGTTGTTGCCGATCCCGTTCGGATTGGTCACGCGCGCGCCGCCCTGGGCGAAGGACGTTCCGCCGAGATCGATATCGTCGGCGAACGGCGTACCGGCGGCAGCGGGAACGCCGTTGACGATATTGGGGCCGACCTCGATCCCGAAATTATCGCCCAGCACCTCGGCATAGGTCCGGCTGGACCCGTCCGGCTGATTGTCGGTGAAGCGATACCGGATATTGTTCGCCACCGCCTGTTGCAGTGCCGCCGAACTCGGCACGCCCGCAAGCGTCTGCGCCCGGAGCGTTCCGGCGGCATTCGCCCGGCCCGTATTCGAATAGCTGCCCGCATCGCTGAGGCTGTCGCCGATGACGAAGATGCGGTCGAGGCGCAATTCGTCCGCCACGGCGGCGGATGTCGAAAGTGTCAGGGCGAGCGCGGTGCTCGCCAGTAGTTTCTTGGCGGTATAGGCCATCTTCACTCGTCTCCCGTTCCCGCCCTTTTCGAGCGGATTATTGTAACTCGCCCCCGAGTTTCCGTCGCCGGACACGCACATTAAGCACGCATACGGGTTGCCGCGTCCGACCTTCGTGCAGGCCGCCCCTGCATCGGCAGGCGGATCATGCGGCCCTCGCGGGGCCGGAACCGCCTGCGAAAGGCCGTGCCCCGCGTTCGCTCCCGGGCTGATGCCGTCTTTCATGGCGCATGGACCTGCATTGTACAGACTAACGCAGGGTCAGGCACTCGCGAATACGCGATTATGCCCCGGAAACGCGCAGAAATGTCACACTCCGATCGCGCACTCGCGCCACCACCCACGCGGAAGCGGAGCAGCCGATCGAAGAGCGCGCGCGTGGAGCGGGCCGTAGCCGGCGACGGCACGCGCGAGGGACGTCCACCCGCCAGCCCGGGCGGGGTGACGAGGCATCGGCATCGTCGCGCCCGGAACGACATTGCCCGGCTCTCCCTGTTCGGAGGTCGGGATAGAGCACCGGCATTCGTCCGGACGGACATCCCCGACAGGGCCGGTACGGGCGGGCCTTTCATCCGGCAGTGCGGGGTCGGCATTCGATACCGCCGCGCGCGATTCGGTGCCGAAAGCTGATGTCGCGGGGCGCGTGCCCGTGCTATGCCACGCGCGAACTCCCGAAAGGACGATCCGAATGGCATCGAAAACGGGCGAAGTCTGGACAGCCTTCGCGACCATCGAGAACGAGAACGACGCGCAGTCGCTGGCCAATGCCATGGACGGGATGACCCCCGCGCCGGTGGGGATCGGCTGCTTCGAGATCGACGAGGACGACGATCTGTGGGAAGTCGGCGGGTACTTCGCCGAGCGCCCGAACGCCATCCTGCTGGCCCTGCTGGAGGCGGCCTACGGCGCGCGCCCCTTCGTCGTGTCGAACGTGCCGCCCGAGGACTGGGTGTCCAAGGTGCGGCGCGAGTTGCGGCCCGTCCGTGCCGGGCGCTTCGTGCTGCACGGCAGCCACGATCCGGGGACCGCGCCGCCATCGGCCATCCGGTTGCGGATCGAGGCGGCGATGGCCTTCGGCACCGGGCACCACGGCACGACGCGCGGGTGCCTCGTCGCGATGGACCGGCTGGCGCGCAAGGGCTTCGCGCCCCGCCGCGCGCTCGATCTGGGAACGGGGACCGGCGCGCTCGGCATGGGGGCCGCGCGGCTGTGGAAATGCCCGGTCATCGCGACCGATATCGACGGGGTCGCCGTCACGACGGCGAAGGCGAATATCCGCGCGAACGGCGTCGGCGCACAGGTGCGGGCGGTCGAGGCGAGCCGGGCGACGGGGGGCGCGGTGGCCGAAAACGCGCCCTACGATCTGGTCTTCGCCAATATCCTCGCCGCCCCGCTCAAGCGCCTCGCCCCCCAGATCGCCAGCGTAACGGTCAGCGGGTCGGCGGTGATCCTGTCGGGCCTGCTGCACCGGCAGGCCCCCGGGGTCGAGCGGGTCTTCGCCGGGTGGGGGATGCACGCGGCGGATCGCATCCGCCTGGGCGAGTGGACGACCCTCAGCCTGCGCCGGACATGGAAGGGACCGATGGAGTAGCTTCCGCCTCCCCCTCTGCCCCCTCGCCGCTTAGCCACAGGCGCACCTTTTCCCGCAGGTCCCCGGGGCTGATC
>ENA-ORXT01007149-ORXT01007149.1-marine-metagenome-genome-assembly--contig:-NODE-7149-length-10075-cov-4.469094_pt1 | contig 10075 bp, 9 predicted proteins | sample MGYA00237868_ERZ511482 | MGnify/ENA metagenome assembly ERZ511482
TACCGAACCCCGAGCGTAACGGTCCGCCGCTGCGGTCGAGGGGTGGTTTAGAAAAAATAATCAGCAACTTTAGACGGATAGTCTATAAGTTATTCAAGTTCTTGGTTTTCAATAATTTGAAAATGCTGTTTTAGTCTCAAGTCTCATATCTCAAGTCTCATATCTCATATCTCGTAACTAATTATAGATTTTATTTTCTTTAGGAATATTCAACCAAACACCCCAAACCTTATCGAAGGCATGGACTTTATCGGTAGGTTCTTGCTCCTTTACAACCACCACTTGACCCTGATTGACCCATTCAAATATTCCACCATACAAATTACAAACATTGGTATAGCCCAAATTGATTAGTTTTTCGGTGATTTTTTCACTTCTATAACCAACTGAACAATACACCACAATTTCAGCATCTTTGTCTACCTCAGCAACTCTTGTCGCATCAAAATCATTGTAACCAATCCAAATAGCCTCTTCAATATGACTCACCTGGTATTCTATGCGCTCTCTAGCATCCAAAAACACCACTGAATCCATCGCCAAGGTCTCCTCAACACTCACTTCCGTTACCGTATGAGACAACAATGTTTTGAGCATCATGTTGTACATTTTACTGTCTATTTGTCCAAACAACATATTTTGACAAACAGCAAAATAAAAGACCGTGGAAAGCAATAATTTTTTCATACTCTTATGACGTTTTATTTGGTTAAAAGTTTGAGACTGTTTCCAAAAGAAAATAAGCGCTTCACCATTGTTTAACCAAAAGACAAAAATAAGGGTTTTCGCTTTACTAGTGCTTTTAACTTGAAGACTACTAGTACACTGTAAATTAAATAACTGTGCTTTTTTACCAGCTATTTTTTAATCATATAAGGAACGAATACGAGCGAATAGCCTAGCTATTTGAGAGTATTCTGACGAAATATGATTAAAAAAGAGGTATGTCAAAATGGATATTTATTTTACAGTGTACTAAGCCCAATCCCAAAAAATACGCTGCAGCTGAAAAACATTCTTTCATTCACTCATTCAAAATTAACCCATTGACCCGCCTTTCCAAATCATTAATCAGAGTACAAGGTTTTCACCTAGATCGTTACGGACATGTAAACAACGCTCGATATCTAGAATTTCTAGAAACAGGACGTTGGGATTTTATTAGGGAATACCTCGACATGCATTTATTGGAGGAGAAACAATGGGGCTTCTTTATTGCTCAAATAGACATTCATTATAAAAAACCTGCGCATTTGGACGATATTGTTTTGGTGCAGACTACTGTCCAAGATATTGGCTCGGTAAAGACCACCATGCGTCAGCAAATTTTTCATAGTGAAACAAATGTATTGTTGGTGGAGGCTTACGTCACTTTTGCCATGATGCATTTGCCTACCCAGAAAGTACTACGCTTAAAAGGAGAAGCATTGAATTTTTTGTCTTAAATATTTCTCTCTCTTCGTGTTTCTCTGATTTGGTTTTATACTGGAATCAACTAAAAATTTAATATTAAAAAGCTAAAAAAAATATCACTATACCTTGGGAGTCTCTTAATACTAGGAGTCATTGTTTTAATCGTATTGAATTGGAAGTATCCCCTAGCTGTTTCAGTAAAACATTCAACAATCATTTTGGATGGCGAAGGGCAGTTGATGCATGCTTTTTTGACCGATGACGATAAATGGCGGATGCGGACAGACTTATCAGAGATTTCGGAGCCGTTGAGGAAGGCAATTTTATTTAAAGAAGACAAGTATTTTTACCAACATGTTGGGGTAAACCCGATTGCAGTATTTAGGGCATTGTTTAAAAATTTAACCAAACAAAAAAGAACGTCAGGGGCTTCGACCATTACCATGCAAGTGGCGAGATTGTTGTATCCTGTTCCAAGGACGTATAAAAATAAAGGGATAGAAATGTTTCGTGCGCTGCAATTGGAGTGGCATTATTCTAAGGACGAAATTCTTCAATTATACTTAAACTTGATTCCCTACGGAAGCAACATCGAAGGCATTAAATCGGCTTCGGTTTTGTATTTCGATAAATCGCCTGAGCAATTGAGCCTCGCCGAGATAGCTTGCCTGAGCATCATTCCCAATCGTCCGACTTCTCTATTGTTGGGTAAAAGAAACGAACTAATTTTACAGGAGCGCAATAAGTGGTTGAATCGATACCTAAAAGGGAATTTATTTGAAGCGCAAATAATTGAAGATGCCCTAAAAGAACCCTTGGATGCTTATCGGCACAATGCTCCCAAATTATTACCTCATCTGGCTTATCGCTTAAAAACAGATTTTTCTCAAAAACCCATTATTCGAACCAATATCAATCTGTTGCAACAGAAAACCATCGAGCAAATAGTCAGACAGTATGTTGCGAAACTGTCTGGTCAGCAAATCCAAAATGCAGCGGTTATGGTATTGGATAATGAGACAATGGACGTCGTTGCCTATATTGGTTCTCACGATTTTACCGATGGCAAAAACGCAGGTCAAGTAGATGGCATCCGAGCAGTTCGCTCTCCTGGAAGCACCTTAAAGCCTATGGTTTATGCAATGGCTTTTGACAAAGGAATTTGCACCCCAAAACAACATTTGCCAGACATTCCATTTACCTTCGATGGATACAATCCCGTCAATTTTGATGGCAAATACAATGGGAGCATAACAGCCGAATATGCCTTAGCGCAATCATTAAACATTCCAGCAGTTGGACTTTTAGAAAAGATGAAGCACGAATCGTTGACGACCCAATTGAGTAAAATGGGCTTCCGCCAAATTAAAAAAGATGCGGGGAAATTGGGTTTGTCTATGGCGTTGGGTGGCTGTGGTGTTCGGTTAGAAGAACTGGTTGCGATGTACGCTTCTTTTGCGAATAAAGGCATGTATCGAGCCGCAAATTTTATTGACTATAAAAATAAATCCAAGAACGGAGAGCGAGTAATTACCGAGGCTTCCGCCTACATGCTTTCTGATATTTTATTAAAAGTAGAACGTCCCGATTTGCCCAATAATTTGGCTACGCATACCAGTTTGCCCAATATTGCCTGGAAAACGGGTACTTCTTATGGTCGAAAAGATGCTTGGAGTGTGGGATACAACAGCCGTTATACCATTGGCGTTTGGGTCGGAAACTTTTCGGGACAAGGCGTTCCGCACCTCACAGGATCGACCATTGCCGCACCGCTTTTATTTGACGTTTTCAACTATATGGACCGCAGCTCCAACAGTCAATGGAATGTAGCGCCAGAAACCATTGATCTTAGATATGTCTGTTCAGAAACAGGTTTGCCTCAGAATACCTTTTGCGATCATTCATCGATGGATGTTTTTATCCCATTAATCTCTGCTACCCAAAAGTGCCAACATTTGTCCAGTCATTGGGTGAATATGGATACGACAGAGAGTTATTGTAGCCGTTGCTTACCCGATTCTGCTTATCAATCTATATTATTCGACAATCCTCCTGCAAACTTATTGGCGTACGCCCAGCACATCAATTTGCCTTTAAACGTTCCTCCTCCCCATGCGTCTAACTGTGGGCGAGTGGCGTCTGACGATGTCCCTAAAATTGTATCTTTGAGCGATGGGTTACAATACTTACTTGACAGCCAAGACGATCAACAACTGATGTTTAAATGTGAGACAGCAGTAGGAGTGGAGCAGGTTTCTTGGTTTGTCAACGATGTTTTCATCGCCAATGGTTCACCCGAAGATCCCATATTTTATAAGCCGTCTAAGGGAAGCCTCAAAATTTCTTGTGCCGACGATAAGGGACGACACAGTGATATTAAAATTAGAGTGGCGTTCTTTTAAGCCTTAATATTCTTAATTCCTTAATGGTTCAAAAAAAGGCAATAAGAAAATTCAATTATCCAAACAATTACAATTTCAAAATGAAATCAATCGTCATCTTAATATTAGCATTTGGATTTTCCTTTTTATCAAACGAACAGGAAACAACAATAATAAAAACAGGAAGTCAAGAAACGGATGCAAAGGTGGAGGCGCATAAAGTGTTGGAGTTAAAATGCAATGCTTGTCACCAAAAAAAGAACCGCTACAGTGTATATACTTTGGAAAATATGGACGAATCTGGTCCAGACATCTACAAACAGGTTTTTATTAAAAAACGAATGCCTAAGGGCAACAAAGACAATTTAACCCAAGAAGAATACGATCAACTTGAAACTTGGTTGATGGGTTTAGAATCGGTGAAATTAAAAACCGATAAAAAATCTAATTAACAATCATCTTGTAGGTTGGACTATACCTATCCCTACACAACGTGAAGCCTACGATTGCAAAATCATCTCCAACACTATTAGTCCCGCAATCTTTCCCATACCAACTCTTATCGTATCTTTACACCAGATTTTTTAATGATTTAATACTGGGGAAATTCAATCTGTCAAAAAAATATCGGCATTCTTTAGCTTAATTCGCTGGGTCAATCTGTTGTTTATAGCCTTAACTCAAGTGCTGTTGCAATACATTTACCTACGTCCTATATTCGAGAATCCCTTTATTTCAATAGAGGCTTCCCTCAATCATTTGGACTTTGCATTGTTGGTTTTATCGACGGTATTGGTGGCAGGTGCAGGCTATATTATCAACGATTATTTCGATGTAAAAGCTGATGAAATCAATAAGCCCCACCGAATCATCATAGATCGCCACATCAGCCGAAGGAGTGCCATTCGGTGGCATACTGTCTTTAATTTTGTTGCCATTGTTATTGGTTTTTATTTGGGCTATAAAATTGGTTGTTGGTGGCTGGGATTCATCCATTTGGGGGTGACCGTAATGCTTTGGACCTATAGTACCTTTTTAAAGAAACAAGCTCTAGTCGGAAATCTTTTAATTTCTATTATGACTGCCTTGGTCGTTATGATGGTTTGGTGGTATGAGCCTAATTTAGGGAATGTCTTAAAAGAAAAAAGCAGCCTTTTATACCAAGATCTGTATGCCTTTTTTTGGGGTTATGCTGGCTTTGCCTTTTTACTAACTTTTATTAGAGAACTGGTCAAAGATATGGAAGACATTCAAGGCGATCAACAGGATGGAGGATATACGTTGCCCATTGTTTGGGGAATCCATAAAACGAAGCGGTTGACCTCGGTTCTTGTCGTCGTTTGTATGTTGTGTCTGTTAAAATATCAAGTAAATGAGGGCATTCTCTTTGTCGAACAAACAGGCGGTTCTTTTTTTGCTGCGCCAATGACCCGTTTGCTTTTTACCTTTGTACAGTTGCCCTTGTTTTTTATGTTGATTTTATTACAAAAAGCAGACAAACCATCGGATTTTAAAAAAATAAGCAATGTTGTAAAACTAATTATGTTGATTGGTATTCTGTTGTTGTTTTATTTTTATGGAATAAATACTGGAATAATATGAAAATAATATTGGCATCAAATTCGCCTAGAAGACAAATGTTGATGAAAGAGGCTGGTTTGGATTTTGAAATAAGGACCAAGGACATTGCAGAGGATTATCCCTCAACGATGTTGCCTTCTGAAGTTGCGCCCTATTTGTCAACCATCAAGGCGGCTCCTTTTATGGAGGAATTACAGCAAGATGAACTTTTGATAACAGCGGATACCATTGTGGTCTTGGACAAGCTTATTTTGGGCAAACCCAAAGACCAAAACGATGCTTTTTATACACTAAAATTATTGTCCAACAGTACCCACGATGTTTTTACTGGGGTTTGTTTGACCTCATTAGATAAGCAATTGGTATTCACTTGTAAAACATCGGTTACTTTTTATCCTTTGACAGATGAAATAATAACCGATTATATCGAAAAATATAAGCCCTACGACAAGGCAGGAAGTTACGCTATTCAAGAACATCTGGGTCTGGTTGGAATAGAGAAAATCAATGGCTCATATTACAATGTTTTGGGCTTGCCCATTGCTCAGCTGTTGCGTGAAATAGAGCAGTTTTAATAAAAAAGGTTTCTTGAAAAATATATAGTACTGAGACTCAAAATTTGAATATAAAATTTGGACCAGTTTAATAACATCATCATTAATAGGCACCTGACCATTGGTCGGGTTTTGGGCTTGGTTATAACCGCCATAGTCATTTCTTTATTATTGCCTCGAACGACTTTTAAATATGATTTTGAGTTGGGCAATCCTTGGGTATATGACGACTTTAAAGCACCTTTTGATTTTGGAGTTCAAAAATCTCCAGAAGAGTTGGAGTCAGAACGTGCCAACGTCATAGAAGAATTTATTCCCCACTATCAAAAAAACAATGGGTTTAAAAATCTTAAAATAGCACAAGCAAGTGAAACATTTATTGATTTTTACGAACGCTCTGTAGGGGATTCTTTATTTTTAAGCAAGAATATTGACTCCTCTTTTTGTCAAAAGAAAGTCAATGAATTATTAAGTAATATTTATGATAAAGGTGTTATTCGATTAGAAGAAAACCACAACAAAGAACAACAGAAAATAGCGATAAGTAAAGAGGGGATTGCAGAAATTGTTCCGGTGAAAAGTTTGTTTACGCCGCCTCAAGCCTATCAGTTTATTCAAACTCAAATAGGTACTCTAGGCAGTAAAGCTCCCATTGAGTTGCATAAAATTCTTCTTAACAACATTGCAGCTAATGTCGTTTACGATGAAGAAGTCAGTAGTAAAATTCTTGCTACAAAACTGGAAAGAGTCATTCCTATTAGGGGTAAGGTAAAGGATGGGGAGAAAATCATCACGAATGGTCAATTGGTAGATAAAGAATCTTATCAGAAACTATTGTCTTTAAAAATGATTTATGATGCTCGTAAAATGGCTGGAAATCAATGGTGGGATTTATTGGGTTATTTTTTAGTTCTACTCACCACTTTGGTCTTGTTTTTAATGTTTGTAAAACTATTCAACCTCAACCTGTACAACAGTTTGCGACAATTAAATTTTATTTACATTCTGTTAATCGGATTTTTTGCTTTGTTTAAATTGGTAACACAATTTGAAATATCTTCTTTTATTTATGCGGTCCCTTTTTGTATTCTACCCATTATCATGCGTAACTTTTTTGGCATTCAAATCGCCTTAATGTTTTATGTTATGGTTTTGCTGTTGTTGGGATTTGTGGTGCCTGTAAGCGACGACTTTTTATGGCTACAATTTGTAGCGGGTTTAACAGCTTTATTCTTGAGTAAAAACACCTACTATTGGTCGCATCTTTTTACAAGTATTGGATACATTTTTTTAACCTACGCATTGGGAATAATAGTGCTGCACTTGATTAGAAACAATGGAATCGAGCATTTTGATTTTGCTATGTTTGTTCCTATTATTGTCAATGTATTATTGACATTATTGGCTTTCCCGTTCATTCCATTGGTCGAAAGATTATTTGGCTTTGTTTCCAAACTTACGTTGGTAGAGTTGGGCGATGTCAATCAACCTTTACTTAAAGAATTGTCTAATAAAGCACCAGGTAGTTTCTGGCATTCTATACAAGTAGCCAGCCTTGCAGAGAAGGTCGCCACTGCCGTAAAAGCCGATCCTCTATTGGCTAAAGTTGGTGCCCTATATCATGATGTCGGCAAAATAAACCAACCTTTATATTTTATTGAAAACCAAAATACTGAGTTCAATCCCCACGATGAATTGGCACCTAAGGAAAGTACCGACATCATTATCAACCATGTACGTAGAGGGATTGAATTGGCAAAGAAACACAAGCTGCCCAGCTTGATTGTTGACTTTATTAGAACCCACCACGGAACGACCCGAACTGAATATTTTTATAAGAAATATATTGAAGCAAATCCAAATGAAAATGTGGATGAAAAGGAGTTTCGTTACCCTGGTCCATTGCCTTATTCAAGGGAAACAGCCATAGTCATGCTTGCCGATTCTATAGAAGCAGCCTCTATGAGTTTAGAAAATCCTACCCTAGAAACAATTGATGAGTTGGTGGACAACATCATTCAGTATAAAATCAATGAAAAACAATTGGAAAACTGCGATTTGTCTTTTAAAGATTTGCGCATCGCTTCTGAAATATTTAAAAAATTACTCCACAGTAAGTTTCATATTCGGGTAAAATATTAGTAGCAATTGTTAACAAAAGAAGAAATAATCAATGCCTTCTATCAAGCCTAAGTTGACAAGCGATTCCTGAATTTTTTCTTGCTCCGTTTTCATTGCAACAGCAACAACAATCTGCTTTTTAGGGAACAAATCTATAATGGATAAATCTTCCATTGTTAAACCATAGATATCTCTACCAATTTTATTCTTATTGTTACAAATCCAATGGAAGTCATTAAACCCTTTCGCTAAAAAGTTCTTAGCAATAATTTTTCCTTTTTTACCAGCGCCCCATAAAAACAATTCATTTTCTACTTGATAATCCAATTTTAAGAAGTAGTGAGTTTTTAAATCCAAAAAGCGATTGTCGGAATAATGCTCGTCTGTTCGAGAACTTCTGCTGGGATAATCTCGCCATTTATGAAGTATTGGTGAGTCAGACACTATTTGCAGCTTTTCTTGATAAAACCGAAAACACAAATCATAGTCTTCTGGATACACATCCGACGAAAATCCACCACACAGCTCAAAGTCGGATCGGTGAATCATCCAACAAGGTGAGGGAACGACACATTCCTTATAAATTTGTTTGAAATTGTTCTGTTCCTCTGTCAAACCATTGAGCCAGGATTCATATTTTTTATAGCCATTACCCAAAGCTTCCTCAGAGAAATATCGTACTTTTCCAACCGATAAATATCCGTTCCCATGCTGTTGTAAATTGTTCCACAATACTTCCAACTTATTAGACAACATCACATCATCTGAATCCATACGAGTAATATAATTGCCCGAACTATGCGCATAAGCCAACTGTAGTGCCGAAATAATTCCTTTCCCTTTGTTTTGGTGAAATTTAATACGTGGGTCTTTTAACGAAAACGAATATAAAATGTTAAGGGTGTGATCCGAAGAATGATCGTTTACCACAATACACTCCCAATCTTGAAAGGTCTGATGAATAATCGAATCCAAACATTCAGTCAAATAGTGAGCAGCATTTTTGGTAGGTATGAGTATGGAAATCAAGTGGTGCGCTTGTTTAGGAATTGGGAGTTGATTTTTTGCAATAATTTTCAGGAATGTTCAATGAAATTCACCAAATAATAACAAATTCTCACATTCAACATTCTTACATTGACCCTTGTAACAAAGCCCCCGCATTGGGTCCTTCGGCAAACAATAAATCGAATATGCTTAAATTGGGTAGAAAACCTGTCTTTTCTTCAAATACTTGGCGATAGACAATCGGCGAAACGAGGACAGCACTTTGGTCTTTTTTAGGATTGGTATGCACAGCAGAACGGAAATCTTTCTTGTCGGTTTCAGATTCAGATTCGTACTTTTTGCTAAAATCATAATTGAGCTCTTTCCCCAATTTAGCAGCAATCCAGACAAACAAATCCGTATTAAAAGACCACAACGAATCGTATGTAGTATGGTAAAATGCATGTAGGTCGTCTTCGTAATACTCAAAAAAGGGCGATCTCCTATAAGCAGTACAAATACTTTGCCAGTGCAAACTCTGCCAACTTTGCGTATTGTGTATACGTACGTCGTTTATCACTTGCTGTTTATTTCGACCATTTTCAATAGGTACAGACAAAGTCAATACACCATTGGGAGAAGCAATCCTACAACGATTGCGATAAGAAGCCTTAACGAAGTGTTCATGCTGATCAAAAGTAACGGCTTCCGCCTTAAACAACAACTGATACCAAGCAATCGGACCTGCATAAGTAGACTCTATAAGTATGTTCATTTTTCAATTTTGAATGGCTGATGGATTGAATGGCTGAATGAAAGAATTTTGAATGATTCAATGTTAGAATAAATGTTATAATGCTAGACGTGAGACTTTTATAAGGTTGCTTAATACTTTTTCAAATCCACCCCTCGATCGTAGCGACGAACCGTACGCTCGGGGTTCGGACTAATCGTACCCCGAGCGTAGTGTTGTGAGACGTCCACTTGTGTCTATTCAAATAGGAAACAAGTTGTATCCTTCTGAAAAGGAAGCGTTGG
>ENA-ORXT01007150-ORXT01007150.1-marine-metagenome-genome-assembly--contig:-NODE-7150-length-10075-cov-3.709442_pt1 | contig 10075 bp, 9 predicted proteins | sample MGYA00237868_ERZ511482 | MGnify/ENA metagenome assembly ERZ511482
GAATCGTCTTAAGCAGCTAAGAACCTATCCCTTTGGTTTATTTCTCTGGCTGGAATGGATTTTATGGGGTTCGTTAATTCTGGGCTATTTTCCCGAAAGCTTTATAACGGCAGAATACAGAATAGACAATGGTTCAATTAGACTTGTTTTTATTTTGTCCCTGCTTTGCATTTTAATCTTGGGAGGGATGGGTTTAAAACTACCAACCAAAAATAATCTCTATAAATGGATTTATTTTCTAGTAGAGTTAGCAACAGTTTTATTACCTGCTCTTTTAACCCAGGAAGTTTCCTACTCCATATATGCTTGCTTAATTGTGACTGTGCGTAACTGTCTGATGTTTAAACGCCAGCAGTGTTTCCTCGCAAATACAATCTTGCTTCTATCTTTAATTCCCTGTTTCCTCTTTACTCGTAATTTTGCCGATTTTCAGGTTCGTGCATCCAAAATTCAAGCAATGACAGAAATAGACTATGAGAAAATAGTCGGCATGAGTACCCTTAGTAGCATTATCGAAGCAGCATTGTGCATGGCTTTGATTTGTGTGATCGTCAATGTGGTACTCAAAGAACATAAAAGTCAGCAACAGCTAGCCATAGCTCGCGAACAACTGCGTGCATACGCTTTAGAAGCCGAAGATCGCGCCACTGTTCATGAAAGAAACCGTATCGCTCGTGAGATCCATGATTCTGTCGGTCATGTTTTAACCGCACAAACCATTCAGTTAAATAATGCGATCGCTTTCTGGCAAGTCGATCCCAATAAAGCCCATCAGTTCATCATCGAGTCTAAAGAATTAGTTGCCACAGCCTTAAAAGAAATTCGCCACTCTATTAATACTCTGCGAAGCGATCCCATAGAGGGCAAAAACTTAGAAAAAGCGATCGCTTTACTGTTTCAAGAATTTTTTAGTAGAACGCAAATCAAACCTGACTATACTATTGCCTTAGACAATCTTTTTACTGAAGAAATCAAGTTAACCATTTATCGTATTATCCAAGAGTCTTTGACCAATATTGCCAAACACAGCCAAGCAACCAGCGTTAAAGTTGAATTACAAGATTCTCTAGATTATTTATATTTATCGATCGAGGACAATGGCAAAGGCTTTAATCCCAAGCAGAATACTACGGGCTTTGGTATTCAAGGTATGAAGGAAAGAATTATCGCTGTTAATGGCAACTTTAAGATATCTAGCAGTATGAACTCTGGTTGTACTGTATATTTAGAAATTCCCTTATCAACTATGAAAATAAGCCATAAGCCTTAACTGTTGTTTTAATTTACAATCGGCTACCAGTACTTAAAAATGATTAATATACTAATTGTTGATGACCAGACTATTATTAGACACGGACTCAAAAGCCTATTAGAACTACAGTCAGATCTAACTGTGATAGGAGATGCAGAAAACGGAGAAGCAGCCATAAAGAAAATAGAAGCTTGGCAAGCAAAATCTCAGCTACCTGATGTGGTGTTATTAGATGTCAGAATGCCAGTTATGGATGGAGTCGCCACTACCAAAGAACTAAGTCAACACTATCCTCAAATAAAAATCTTGATTCTCACCACCTTTGATGATGATGAATATATTTCCCAGGCAATGAATTATGGGGCAAAAGGTTATCTACTCAAAGATAGTCCCCCCGAAGACTTAGCTATGGCAATTCGGGTAGTCAATAAAGGGCATACCTATATGGGTTCGGGTTTATTAGCAAAAATGCTTAATCAACCTTCTTCATCACAGTCAGCAACTCCCGCTAAACCTACTCAATTTGCCGAACTTTCACCCAGAGAAACAGAGGTTTTAAACTCGATCGCTCAAGGCGCGAGTAACCGCGAAATCGCGATCGAACTATATATTTCTGAAAAAACAGTCAAAAATCACGTTACTAGTATCTTAAGCAAACTTGACTTACGCGATCGCACTCAAGCTGCTCTTTTTGCCACAAAACCCATTGCAGAGGTTTTTACTAAAGATCGAGATATTTTCTAGCTTTTTTAATAGTTTACTCCTGACTTAAAAACATCTTGAACTGCGGGATGAATAATTTTGCCATCCTTAATATTCAAGCCTTTAGCTAAAGCCCGATTTTTATCCAATGCAGATATACCATGATTTGCTAACTGCATGACGTAGGGTAGAGTGCTATTATTCAAGGCTTGAGTAGCTGTCCAAGGTACTGCACCAGGCATATTAGGCACGCCAAAATGAACTACTCCCTCTTCAACGTAAGTAGGTTGGCTATGGGAAGTAGGGCGCAAGGTTTCGATACAGCCACCCTGATCTACTGCTACATCGACAATTACCGAACCCAGCCGCATTTTTGCCACCAAATCGCGAGATACTAATACAGGAGCTTTTTTACCCACAACTAAGACTGCACCAACTAGTAAATCTGCGTTAGCTACAGCGTTTTCAATTGTTGCAGGGCTACTATAAAGCAATTCCACCCTAGAACCAAATAAATTCTCTAGATAGCTTAAGCGATCGACATTAATATCAACAATTTGTACTCTTGCGCCCATGCCAACTGCAATTTTGGCTGCTTCTGTGCCAACTACGCCGCCACCAAGAATTACTATGTTACCTGGGCTTACTCCTGGAACACCGCCAAGCAGAACCCCTCTTCCTCCCTGTTGCTTTTCCAAATATCTTGCACCAAACTGGACAGATAAACGTCCTGCAATAACGCTCATGGGAGTCAAAAGAGGCAGACTACCATTATCCAATTCTACAGTTTCATAAGCGATCGCAGTTATGCCAGAATCTATTAAAGCATCAGTCAAATTGCGATCGGCTGCTAGATGGAGATAGGTAAATAATAAATTATTGGCTTGAAGATACTGATATTCAATCTTTAAAGGTTCTTTAACCTTGACCACCAATTCTTTATCCCAAGCCTCACCTGCATTGCTGACAATTTGTGCTCCAGCCTGCTGGTATTCTTCATCTGTAAAACCAGATCCTATGCCAGCCTGGGTTTCCACAAATACAACATGATCTTGAGATAATGCTCGAACGCTACTAGGGCTTAAGCCTACGCGAAATTCTCGATCTTTAGTTTCTTTAGGAATGCCTATTTCCATCGAATTTTCTAGATATTTTGGTGGAAGACTATTTTTATGACTCAAACATAGCAAATTTGTCAAAGAATGAGTGATAAACGACGGTTATTCGGATTAATTTCTCAGCGATTGACGGATCTGTGACTCCGTATTATCTCAGCCAGCCACATTTTGCCCCAGCTAATGAAGGCCAAAAAGGTTTTTCGACTTATTAGGAAAACCTGTTCGGTGGTGTAATCGAGCGTGTACTAGGGAATGTTTTAATAATTTGTTTTCCTGATAGTCATTAACTTAATTATCCCAATTAACGATTTAGTTTATTTTTTAATATTTCAGAAGAACGATTTTTAAGCTTTAGCCAGGCGTATATATCAACGTCTCGCCTAAAATCTTGAATATATTCCATTGCAGTAAGAAAATTTTCTCCTGTACCAGTTAAGGCGATATGGATTATCATTTGTCGCCCATCTTCTGTATAAGCTTTATCTAAAATATCGATTAGACACTCGATCCACAAATCACTTTTTTCTTTTAAATTTAAACTACGTAAAGCTAGCCAATCACGACCAGAAAACTCATGTATAAACGCAATACTTTCTTCTTCAATACCAATACTTTTATCCCATAATTTATGAGAATAGATAGCACCGTTATTTGTATGGCGATCGATAAAGTCAATTAAACTATGGATAGACATAGAATATTATTAAACAGCTATTGGTTTATTTTTAAAACTTGGCTTATAATTACGCGATCGCTTCATGAAGATTGGAGGCTATTTTGTACGGCGCAAATCCCAATGATAAACATCCTCTAGCCGATTTTCCTCAAATTTGTTTTATTAAAAATACAGTAACCAATCCTAAAATTATTATTGGCGATTATACATATTACGACGATCCAGAAGATTCAGAAAACTTTGAAAGAAATGTTCTTTATCATTATTCTTTTAGCGAAGATAGATTAATTATTGGTAAATTTTGTGCTTTAGCCAGAGGAGTAAAATTTATTATGAATGGTGCCAATCATCAAATGTCTGGCTTTTCTACTTATCCTTTTTATATATTTGGTAATGGTTGGGAAAAAGTAACCCCTCAACCAGAAGAACTACCTTTTAAAGGCGATACTGTAATTGGTCATGATGTCTGGATTGGCTATGAATCTATTATTATGCCTGGAGTAAAGATTGGCAATGGAGCAATTATTGCTGCTAAATCTGTTGTAGTGGATGATGTTCAACCTTATACAATAGTCGGTGGTAATCCAGCTAAGTTAATTAAACCAAGATTTGAGGCTGAAACAATTAAAAAACTATTAGAAATTGCCTGGTGGAATTGGGATGTTGCCAAAATATCGGTAAATATGGAAAAAATTGTTGCTGGCAATATTAACGATCTTTCATCTATTCAAGAAGATTTTTAAGTAGTTCGATCTTGAAGCCTTTACGGACTCAATTAGCAATCGCGCCTGAGAGAAAATCTTTAAAAAGCTAAGAGCTAAAAGCTAAGAGCTAAAAGCTAAGAGCTAATAGCTAATGGCTACCTTCACAAATTAATTAGTGCGTAACACCAGTTAATAATTCAATTTTATTTGGCGTTGGTGAATCTATCAACAACCAACGCCAAATTTAGAATTTCTACTCTGATTTAGGAATCCAAACAGAAACAGAACCTGCCTGACAGCGGAAATTTGCCCAGCCTTCTTCATTAGTAGTGATCGGTTCATCTATGTGTTCGGTCAAGTCAATATAAGTTTGGTTGGGTTGACCTACTTCCATCCATTTTGTACCTTCACTACCGTTACTCAAAACCACGGCTATTGCACCTGGATTCTCTTCGCTGCCTAATCTTGTCCAACCGATGCAGTTAGCATGGTCAAAATAATCGTATTGCTCGCCATAGGCATACTCTTGACGGGTTTCCAAGAACTTGTCAATCAGCCACTTATGAGAGTCCATAAAGATTTCATACTCCTGACCATCTTTGCCATTATCTTTATAATGTGCGCCATAGTAGTCTGCATAAAAAACGCAGGGATAACCATCTCTTCTCAATAAAATTAAGGCGTAAGCCAAAGGTTTAAACCAAGCTTCCACTAATGATTCTAGGGACTGCAATGGTTGAGAATCATGATTTTCGACCAAAGTTACAGCCAAAGAAGGCTGATCTTTGACTAAAGTGCCATCAAATATCTGACGCATATCAAAGTTGTTCCCTGTCTTACTGGCTTCGGTAAAGTTGTAGTGCAGCGGTGCATCAAACAAAGCCACATTACCACCAGTCGTTTTAATAAAATAATGCAGAGCTTCGATGTTGTCTGACCAATATTCTCCCACGGCAAATAAAGGTTTGCCTGAATATTCCCTCACGTGGTTTAACCAGTTGGGAAAAAATCCTGCATTAACGTGCTTGACTGCATCAAAGCGAAAACCATCAACATCGGTAGTATCAATATACCATTCACCCCAATGATTTAGTTCGCCTCGAACTTCTTCATGTTCCATGTCTAAGTCACAACCCATCAAATAGGCAAACGTACCTTTCTCTAGATCTACCTGCTCGTCAAATTTTTTATCTTTAAATAAATAGATAGCATTTGCCTCGCCATCGTAGGCATTGTAATCAACTGCATCAAAATGCCACCAGTGCCACTCTAAACTAGAATACTTGCCGTCTCGTCCAGGAAAAGTGAAGTGTGTCCAGGTTTTGACATTCTGTAAGTCACCCATGGCTTGATTACGGTTATCAGGATTCATAGGCGTTGCTTGAGCCTCTTCTTCATGATCCGCACCCAGCATATGATTTAGTACTACGTCGGCATAGGAACGGATGCCAGCTTCTTTTGCTACCTTAATAGCATTAACGTACTCTTCTTTTGTACCGTATTTAGTTCTGACCGAGCCTTTTTGATCGAATTCGCCCAGGTCAAAAATATCGTATACGCCGTACCCAACATCGTAACCCCCCGCAGTACCTTTATAGGCTGGCGGCAGCCAGACAGATGTAACTCCTACTTTAGCCAAGTCCGCAGCATTTTCTGCTAATTGATTCCAAAGGCTGCCATCAGGCTCGTTATACCAGTGGAAATACTGCATCATCACGCCATTAAATTCAGACATGTTAAACTCTCTCCTGGAGAAGCTAAATAGTTGTATGTTAGTTAATTAAATGTTACTGGCAACAATTAGGTGGCGAGTTGTTAGTATCGTTGAGTTTCTTGTTGATTGTGAAGTATTATTACTTTTATATCTAGAATTAAACCATCTCCTGTACCTAGCTGGAGTTGGTAAATGTCTATATCTCTACCTACGTCAATCTCTTCGCTGAAAGTAGCCGATTCTCCTAGAGAATCTAGTTCTGTAGCGATCGCTTCAGGGATAGTATCATCTGAATCTTCTTCAGGAATAACATCAACTATATTTATTTCTAGGTCATAACTTTTAGCAACATCATCTTCAGGACTAATACTGCCATTAATAATAGTCGATTGTATTCCTTTTGAACTCACCAAAGTATCAACAGCAATAGAGTTATTTGGTTTGGCTAACATTTTTTTCCACCAATTATTTAAATCAATAATTTGTTATACCCGATAGAAAAAAAGATGAACAGTTAAGAGTCAAGAGCAAGACTCCTATAGCTTGCATCAGGAGGTCTTAAAGTATATCTGAATTACACAAGTCATCAGAGGTAAGAAGTGTTAGTTACATGATTTAATTTAAAGCTACACTCAAGTTTTGTCATAAGTTGTCGCTAGTCAAGCTGGAATTAAAACAATAGTTTCGTAAATCTGTGTCGCCCTGGGGTAATAATAATTGATGTTGAGTTAGCACTTTTAAATCTCTTTGCAAAGTACGTCGAGATACTTCAGGTAGTAGAGCTTCGCAATTTTGAATGGTTATGGTTGTACCCGAATTAATTGCATAGCCTAAAATCAAGCTTTGACGAGGGTTGAGTTGATAAATATTAGCTAGTCTATCGATCGCTTTAATCTCGTTGTCGATCGCTTCATCACCAAGATCGGCTTTTAAATATGATTTGAGTAAAACCTCGATTTCCTGAAAAATTTCTTGACTATGAGTGCGATCGCTACGTAATGCTAATAAGATCAGGGTGTTCATTCCATGTACACATATTTCTGATAAAAGTAGACTGCGTCTTTTTGTTAAAGCTGAATTGCGAGTTCTAAATAGCTTGGCTGTAAATTCAATCGCTTCTTGGGTAAAGCCAGCATCAATGTTTTTAAAAATTGCAGGTGAGGTAAAAAATTGAGAGAAGACAATCTTAGAAGTAGGCTGTTCAAATAGCTTTTGAAATTGAGTTGTCATGGTGTGAACAAAGTCAGCGAAGGGTAGCTGAACAATTTCAGGGCGTAGTAATCTTTCCCAAATAACATAAACTCGCTCAACATGACGTAACTCTAAAGCATTAAAAATTGCCAGTTTGTTAAGTGTCATATATTAAGAGCAGTTGCTATGAATTTAGTGTTGCTGCATTGTTCACCTGCAAAACAATCATTATAAAAATAGCGAACAATATACTGGTGACATTAACCAAGATTATTTGTCGCGAATTTCTCTTGGGACAAAAACCATCTAAAGGCTGTAAATAGTCTTATTTTATAATTCCCTAATTAAAATCAACAATATTTAATCATGTCTATGTTAGAAGGTGCGCCTTGGCTATTGGCTCATAAATCAATGCTACAGGTAGATCAACCCAGAAAAGTATCGCTTTATGGCAAAGACTATGTCATTTGGAAAGATCGAGCAGGAGAAGTAAATGCCTTATCTAATGTATGTCCCCATATGGGTGCAATGCTATCAGAGGGATGGTGCGTACAGAAAAATGGATCGAGTACGGTAGTTTGTCCCTTTCATGCCTTAGATTTTGACCACGAAGGCTGCACTGTTTTACCAGGTACTAATAATAAGACTTTGCCTCAATTAAAACCTTTAAAATTGATTATTAAAGACGATTTTGTTTGGTCTTATGGCAATTATGAACCAAAAATTCCTATACCCGATATTTTAGAAACAATAAGTCGAGATTATGAATTTGTTGGCTGTACTGCCGATCTTACTGTAGAAACAGACTTGCGATCGATGTTATTAAATATGCACGATTATAATCATCAGAATGGTACGCACAAAGAACTATTTGAAATTACCGAAGTTAGGTTTGAGAAATTTATTAACGATGGTTATCATTCCGAAGCCTTTTTCAATACTCCTACTGCACCAAAAACTTTTTGGCAAAAGCTCAAAAAGCCCAATCAATTTTTAATTCCTAATGTAATTCAAGCTCATTTGGAAAATTTCTTTCCTTCTTTAGTTGTTTTTTACGGCAAAAGTCCATTTGGCAAAATAGTTCAATGTCATATTTTTGTTCCCGAATCATTAACGAAAACGCGAACCTATGCTTTATGCTTTGGAGAAACAGACAACCTATTAGCCAAACTGTTCAAAAAGCAATTTTTAGAAATAGTTGAGGTCGTAGTAAAGCAAGATGCTAATATTTTGAGTAAAATTTATGCTGATGCACCACAAAAAATTAAGCTAAATAATGAGATAGGCATGGATTGGGTTAAGAATAACTTTAACAATTGGAAGAAATAGCTAGTAATCATTCACTGGCAATGTTTGGTTAATAAAGATACTGCCAGCTCATAACTATTACTTTGAGTTTGGATAGTATAAGCCTCTTTCTCTAGAATTTGATTATGGGGGTCTGCATATCTTTTAAAAAAAGGTTGAGCTTGTTTAATAGGTTCAATATTTAATTGCAGAGGTTGTAAGTCACCATTTCCCTTACACGACTGTGCAGCATGAACAGCTTCATGAATCAGCACAGGGTTGCCAATTCCCAACTCAAACACAATTGGATTGATCCAAATTGATTTGCTAGAGGAATTAAATAAACCATAGGGCTTCCTCAATCTCCGTCGTTGAAAATCGCTCTGCTGTTTAGGTAAATTATAGTCTGGTGGGACAGCAATATTTACTTTAAATCCATAACTTTCTATCTTAGCTTTCAGCTTGGTAAATTCAGCATTAAAATTACCCAACTGACCAATCGATAATAGGGAGCTTATTAAGAAAACTTTTAACATTAAAAACTAATTAGTAATGTTTTGATTAGAGCGAAAGGGTAAGTTACCAGTTCTAACCTCTGATATTAACAAATAACCAGAAATAGCCAATGCCAACAAAGTTAGCATGCTACTAATAGTTGTCCAAGTACGCATTTTTTTTATCTTTTTATCTACTTCACGAAAAGAAGCTCTAATGGGGTTTAAAACCGTCATTAATTCATGACGATTTCTCGATTCATATTCTTCCATAGAAGGACGCATTTCATCTCTTTGTACTGCCCATTCTTGCAAGGCTGCTCTCTGACGCGACCAATCTTCTAATGCGTTAGATAGCTTCTCATCTAAATCTTGTTTAAGATGATTTATTTGTTGATTAAACTGCGAATTCAAGTTGCGGTTTGCCTGATTAAATTGACCATTAACATTGATCAGCTCTTTGCGGACTGACTCCCAACTAGATTGATTCTTATATTCTAAATCATTAATTTTTTTGACTTGTTTTGTATACAATTTATCTTCAATCTCATGAAAACGCTGTTCGTATTTTTGCTCTAGGTGGTCATAGCGATCGCTATTTTCCAAGGTACCATCTTTTAAATTCTTCTCATATTCGGCAACCTGATTTTGAAACTTTTGCCTATAGGTTTCAATTAACCCTTCTAATTGATTTCGTAGACCTTCTAAAGCCTTGTTTGGTTCGCCTGAATCTAATAAATTAACGTTGTTATATACCGAACGTATTTTAAGTACTAGTTCTTCGGCGGTAGTACTTTTAAGCAAATATCCTTTTGCGCCTGCTCGTAAAGATTTACCTAAATAAGCATCATCATCATGACCGCTGAGGAAGATTACCTTGACTTTGGGAAAACGCTGAGAAATAATCTTAGTCGCATTTAAGCCATTCATTTGCGGC
>ENA-ORXT01007152-ORXT01007152.1-marine-metagenome-genome-assembly--contig:-NODE-7152-length-10074-cov-3.431229_pt1 | contig 10074 bp, 4 predicted proteins | sample MGYA00237868_ERZ511482 | MGnify/ENA metagenome assembly ERZ511482
GACGCAGTTGCCTAAAAAGACAGGCATGGGCATCTCTTGGCAAAATTCGGCTAAATCTAGGGTGGCGATATTTTCTGGATTTAAATGATTCGTAGATACAACTGTAGCTTGAATAAAGACAATGTCTGCCCTTGCTTCAGCGACAATTTTGCCATATTTACTCGCTCCTGCGGGAGTCAAACTAACGGCTGCGATCGCATCTTGACTCTTGATTTCGGTAATTCTTTTGGTAATTAATTCTGGTTTAACTGGCTCTGCATAAAGCTTTTGCATCAAACCAACAAATTCCTCTTTACCCACCGACGCAATTTTATTAAGAATTGGTTCTGGGTCATCATAACGGGTTTGAACCCCCTCTAAATTTAATACTCCAATTGAACCCAATTGTGATAGTAAAACCGCCATTTTGACATCAACTACACCATCCATAGCACTTGCTAGGATTGGAATTTCGCGGGTGATTCCGCCAATTTCCCAAGTAGTATCCGCCAAACTGGGGTCTAGAGTACGCCCTCCAGGGGATAATGCGATTTCATCAAATCCGTAGGCTCTACGAGCCTGTTTTCCGCGACCAATTGATATTTCCACGCTCTTGCTGTTCGTTCCCAAAGCTTATTAGCTTAGGCTATCAAATTTTATACATCATCTACAAGTTTATTCAGTGAACAGTTAGCAGTAATTAGTCTTTTTTCTGGGGTGCAAGCCGAATAAATTGGTGTAACAACCGTATATTGATACTTTTGACGTAAGCTTAAATACGAAACAGGAGTGTTGAAATCCCGAATGGTGCGATCGCACAAAAGATCGGAAGATGTAATCAGTAAGAAGTCCGATAGTAAATGACACTCGCAGTCCTGACTTTTTAATGTTGTTTTAACTACCTTGGAAATGAAAACTAAATCCATTTCACAAACTAATTACGATACATTTATTAATCACGTTAAATCGCAGCAAGTCGAACAAGTAGCTATCAAATCACGCCAGGTTGAATATCAACTTAAGTCAGAATTTGGCGGTCAAAGCTATCAGACTTTAAAAACTCAACCGCAAGCAGATTTAGTCGATTTATTAAACAGTAATAATATTAAATTTAATCTTGTTAAAGATAATGCCGACACTACTGGTAGCTTAATTGCCCTGCTGCTTTCTTCTGGATTATTAGTTGGTGCTTTAGCCTGGATTGCCAAATTTAGTACCGAAAATGGTGGCATAGGCATGGGGATGGGCATGGGTAAAAGCAATGCCAAAGTCTATCAAAACGGTAAGACTGGAGTTAAGTTTTCCGATGTAGCGGGAGTAGATGAAGCGAAGCAAGAACTACAAGAAGTAGTTGATTTTCTGCAAAATGGCGATAAATATCGCAAAATTGGCGCAAAAATTCCCAAAGGTGTGTTACTTGTTGGCTCTCCTGGGACGGGTAAGACTCTACTAGCCAAAGCTGTAGCAGGAGAGGCGGGTGTTCCCTTCTTGAGTATGTCTGGTTCAGAATTTGTAGAATTATATGTCGGTGTTGGTGCTTCTAGAGTTCGGGATTTATTTAATCAAGCCAAACGTCAAGCACCCTGTATTATCTTTATCGATGAACTAGACGCTATTGGCAAATCTCGCGGTAGTAATCCCAACGGTGGTAACGATGAACGAGAGCAGACTTTAAACCAGTTACTTACGGAAATGGATGGCTTTGATGGCAATGAAGGAGTAATTTTGATTGCTGCTACCAATCGTCCTGAAATTCTTGACCCTGCTTTACGTCGTCCTGGTAGATTCGACAGACAAGTATTAGTAGATCGCCCTGATAGAAACGGCAGACTAGAAATACTCAAGGTACATAGCCGTAAGGTAATGCTAGGTGAGAATGTCAATTTAGAAAAAATTGCAACCCAAACTGCTGGTTTTGCGGGGGCTGACTTAGCCAACTTAGTAAATGAAGCTGCTCTTTTGGCAGCCCGTAATAATCGTCAGGCAGTATTGATGGCTGACTTTAATGAAGCCATAGAAAGAGTTGTCGCTGGACTAGAAAAGCGATCGCGAATTTTGACATCCCTCGAACGCCAAACAGTGGCATATCACGAAGTAGGTCACGCTTTAGTCGGGGCATTGATGCCAGGAGGAGGAAAGGTAAGTAAAATTTCTATCGTTCCTAGAGGATTAGGCGCATTGGGCTATACAATGCAAACTCCTGAAGAAGATCGTTTCTTGATGCTAGAAGATGAAGTGAAAGGCAAGATTGCGACTTTATTAGGTGGACGTGCAGCAGAAAAGATAGTCTTTGATCAAGTTTCCACGGGGGCTAGCGATGACATTCAAAAGGCGACTGAGTTGGCAGATAAGGCAGTTACTCAGTACGGCATGAGTAAAGATTTGGGACCCGTGGCATTTGCTAAGAACGAAGGACAATTTTTAAATGGTACTACTTCTAGACGGGCTGTAGGTGGTGAAGTTACGGCGAAAATAGATAGTTTGGTTAAGCAATATATCGATCGCGGTTATGAAATTGCTCAAGAAATCTTGAAATTTAATAGGGGCTTATTAGAATCTACGACTCAAACCTTATTAAAACAGGAAGTGTTGGAAGGGGAACAGCTAGAAAGAATCCTGTCCTTGGTCAAAGCACCTGATGAATTAAGTCAGTTTTTAAATAAATAATATCTGCCAGGGCAAACAACCGCATCATCATCGAGGGCAAACAACCGCATCATCATCGAGGGCAAACAACCGCATCATCATCGAGGGCAAACAACCGTTTGCCCCTACTAGTTAAATAATTCAAATACTTGACGGCAGAATAACTTTAATTGTTGTTCTGCATCTTCTGTTGGTTGACATTGACCAACACATTTCCAACTATCGATGGTAGAGAATTTCCAAGCTTGTCCCACATGGCTAAAACCACAGGTTTCTACACCAATAAACTTCTCTTCTTGTTCGGTTGGATCTTTATAAAAACGAATTTGCACTAGGATGCTGTTGCTTTGGTAGCGTCTACTCCAGCCAGGGAAGTGAAACCCAATATCAATCGAATCTGGATCGACTAACTCGCGAGTATCAGGATCGTTTTGCCAAGGTTTGAGGTCGGCTTTGGCATCGGGGAACTGTGCTTTAAACAAAGTAACAGTAGAGGCGATTTTTGTGGCAATCTTTAAGCCTCTGGCTCTTTCCGATGCGTTCATGATCGACCTCCTTTAGTTAACATCCATTTAAGCATTTATTTATATAAGGATAAGTTAGGTTTGCTGTTAATATAAACAAGTTTGTTTGATTCGCTACTATCTTTGTCGAATTTTAAGATAATCAAATCAAAGTTCTTGCTTTACTTAATCGCAGCCTGCAATTCTTCCATCACTTTGTCTTCTTTTCCTGATACCCAAGCAGCAAAACGCTTGGCTAACACGGGAGCAAAAACTAGAGTACTAGTAAAGCCTGAAAAGAGATATATTCCCTTAATATTGGCTAAATTTCCGACTAATGCGATCGCTTTATTATTAAAAGCTACCAAACAGCTATGACATGTACCTGGAATGTCTTCCAATAAGGGCAGTATATTGCTTACCTGTTCGCGAATTTCTGCCTCAGCTGCAAAAGGATTGAGTTTTGCTTCTGGATTAGGAGCGATCGCACTTATTTGTCCCATACAGATCCTGCCATCTAGAAACTGTACTGCACCAGGGTCTAAAATCGTTTTGGATAATAAGTCGTAAGGGGGATTCCAGTCTTCTGTGGCTAGCTCTTTAGCTTTAGCCTCTAGGATAAATCTTTGCTGTACGGCTGGCATGACTACTGTACCCAATTCAAAATCTACGGGAGGAGTCAAAATTAGCTGTGCATGGGTATAGTAGTTCTCAACTTCAATGCTTGCCTGACGTAAAAGAGATCGCGATAATCCCCCCGCACAGACAACCGTATTATCGCCATGATAAGTATTATCTTGGGTTTGTACTCCAATAATTTCATCACCCTGACGCAACAAATCGATTACCTGTTCGTAAACAATAACGCCATTATTGCGTTCAAAAGCCTGAAGATAAGCATCAGTAGTCTTTTGGGTATGAATGTGTCCGTGAGGTAGTTTTAAAGCTCCTGAAATGGCATTAGGATTGAGTAGTGGCTCTAAAATACAGGCATCGTTAACGCTCAATAATTCGGGAGTGATGGCAAAGCGATCGTAATTTTGCAGTATCACTTCAGGATTGTCTTGACGATCTATAGTTAAAACCAAATCTAAATCTCGAAATTCTGTGTCGGCATCTAATTCTTGAGATAGATTACGATGTAGTTCAATTCCTTCTCCACCCAGAGTCCGAGTCACTTTATCTGTCCCCGACCAATAAGCCAAACCACCATAACTATATACCGTGGCATTATTGGGAATTGGATCTTTTTCAATCAACAGTACTTTTAAACCCTGTTGACTTAATTCGTAAGCCAGACAAGCCCCTGTGATTCCAGCACCAATTACAATCCAATCGTACATACTTTGTTTGCTTGTTGTCAGAAAGACTTTAGCTCATTAATATCCTAGTCTGTTGAGGTACAGTCGGCGAAGATTTTTTTTGTTGCGAAAAATAAATGCGATCGCTATGGTCTTTTTAGCAAAGATAGTGGAGTCAGCGACTATAGTATGTTTTTCATTGGCGATCGCTTTACTGGTAGTTTTTATATTATGTAAGGTGATCGTTAATTTTTAGGTGAGAAATATTGACTAAAAATTAGATAATATTATTGTGTTTTAAAAAATTTCACCAAGAAATATAAAAATAATAAAATTAAGCCCTAAGACTATTAGCGAACCTAAAATAATTCCATATACTAATTGTTTATTTCCTTTTTCAATTTGCGTAATCGAAATTGGAACAATGTACGAATATTGAATAAGTCCAAAAAGCAATACTTCAAGCGCAAAAATACCAGATAAAACAGATAGAAACTTTATTTTAATCAATAAAACAAATGCTGCAATGCTTAGTAAATATATTAAAAAACTAAATGCTAAAGTTAAGACCAATCCTATGGCGAAGTCATCTTTTTCTGTGCATCTTTCATGGATACGTGCTATTAAATACATTTTATTGTATTAAGTATAAAATATTTTATTCATAATCTATTTTTCTCAATTCTTCTAACAGTATCGCTTCGGATTCTGCCTCTGACAAGTTTTCAATATTCATAACTTCATTCTCTGTTTGATTGCTTAGAGGTGAATGAGTATCAAACATTAATGATAATAAATGTTTGACTAAATGTCGAACATTAGAATAATCAAAAATTACAGTTTGAGACAGTTTCAAATCATAACTAGATTGAATTTTATTTCTTAACTCTACTGAACCTAAAGAATCTAATCCTAATTCAGAAAAACCTAATTCTAAATCAATTTTATTTAAATCCTTGACACCTAATATATTTTCTACTTGCTGACTCACTTGTTCGATTAATAAAGATTCTCTTTGTTCTGGAATAGCATTGAGCAACTGTTGTTTGTAGTCGCTGTTCTTTTCAGATAAATCTTGAGTGGCAACCAAATCTTCGTAGTAAGATGACACAATATTGTTCTTTTGCCAGACATTCCAATCAATAGGCATCACTCCTATTTGTACAGGATTATCTAATAATAACTGTTCTAATATTTCAATTCCCTGATCAGGTTTAATAGAACCAATTCCTTTTTGTTTTAAACCTTTTGTTATTTCACTATTAGATGCCAATCCAGTATTTTCCCATGCACCCCAATTAATACTAATTCCAGGCAATCCTGAACTTCGACGAGCATGAGCTAAAGCATCGAGAAAAGCATTGGCAGCGCAATAATTAGTTTGTCCTGATGAACCAATTAAAGAAGCAGCAGAAGAAAACAAAATAAAGTTCTCTAGGTCGTATTTTTGAGTTAAATTGTGTAAATTCCACGCACCTTTAGTTTTTGGTGCAAGCACTTCTTTAAAACTATTCCAGTCTTGTTGAAGAATAGTGAGATCGCTTGTTACCCCCGCACAGTGAATAACGCCTCGTAGTGGTGGTAGGCTCGATTCGATTTGCTTTAAAATCTGAGTTAGTTGATCTGTATCAGCAATATCTGCTTTAATAAGATTAACCTGGGCATTGTCTTGTATTTTTTTCAGACTGTCTTTGTATTCGGGTTTAATATCGTTACGTCCAAGCAGTACAAGATCGGTTATACCTTTGGTTATTAACCATTGGGCTACCTTTAAACCAATTGCACCCATTCCCCCTGCAATAAGGTATGTACCCGTATATGTTTGTACAGGGGTTATTCCCGTAGGGGTTATTCGCGCGATGCGCAGCGAGTCCTTTAGGGAATAACCCCTACCGTCTATCGAGATAATTATTTTCCCTTGATGTTTACCTTGCTGCATATAGCGAAACGCATCAATAGTTTTATCGCTAGTAAATGTAGTGTGAGGGAGTGATTTTAGTCTACCTGCAGTAAATTGCGATAATAGCTCATTTAGCATTTGCTGAATCAATTTAGGATTATCTTGAGTAATTTGCCATAAATCTACAATGGAGTAATAAATGTTTGGCTTTACTTCTGCTACATTTTCTGTTGTCCAAATACCTTGTTTTCCTATTTCAAGAAAGCGTCCATTGCCGTTCAACACCTCGATACTTTTAGCAATATATTCTCCTGATAAGGAATTCAACACTACATCTACACCTTCTCCATCCGTGGCAGACACGATCTCTTCGGCAAAGTCAATACTGCGGGAGTTACTAATATTATGAACTCCCATTGACTTAAGTAATTTCCATTTAGGAGTAGAAGCCGTTGCATATATTTCTGCACCGATATTTTGGGCGATTTGAACTGCAGCTAAACCCACTCCCCCTGCTGCGGAGTGAATTAGTACTCTTTCTCCTGGCTGAAGTTTAGCTAAACAAACAAGGGTGTAATAAGCAGTGAGAAAAGTTACGGGTATAGTTGCAATTTCGGTAAAACTAAGAGATTCTGGTTTATGGATAGCCAGAAGAGAATTGACATTTAAATATTGACTAAAGCTACTGTCAGAAATAGCCGTAACTTCGTCCCCTACTTGGAAGTTATCTACCTGACTACCTATCTTAGTAACTACTCCCGCACATTCTAAGCCGAGAAATTTTGTATTATCAGGATATAAATCTAAAGCCACCATCACATCGCGGAAGTTTAACCCGGTAGCTTTAACTTCGATTTCTATTTCGTTATCTTTTGGTTGCTGTCGAGCAACAGATTTCCATTCGAGACTGTCTAAATTACCTGGATCTAAAATATTCAATTGCTTGTTCGATTTAGAGTCAGTCAGTCTATCCTTCTTCCCCTTATACCTAATTAACCTGCTTACATAACGTTTACTGTCTTTATAGGCTACCTGTTCGTTATTTGCCGCACAGATTTCCTGAAAGATAGTTTCTGCTTGGTTGTGTAGAGAGTCTATATCTATTCCAACACAGCTTAACTCAGGATGCTCTAAAGCGATCGCTTTTTGCATTCCCCAAAGAGTCGAATTTTTAATTCCCAATTTTGTTTGATAATTATTTACAGGTTGTGCGTTATGGGTAACAAACAAAAGAGAAGGATTATCGGCATATTGAATCAAAGCCTGTGCTAAATATAAATAACTTTTACACTCTTCCCAGTTTTCTGTATCATCCAAACTCCAGAGGTAGATAACTCCTGTAAGGTTAGGATGCTGTTGAATAAGATTTTGAAAGGCTGGTAGATCATCTTTAATATTGTCACGGGTGACTAAATGGCATTCTTGATTTTGTGATTTTAACTTTGTAGCGACTTGTTCTCCAATACCCATGCTGTCGGCAAAGATTAACCAAGTACCAGTATTTGATAAATTAGCTTGGCTTAATAATGGTTGGAGTTTCCACTGCGGTTGATATAGCCAGTCATGCCAAGCTGATTGAGACTTGATTGCTTGAGATTTTAAGCCTTCGAGTTTAGCAATTAATTCTCCATCTTCGCTATATAGCCAAACATCTGCAACCAGTGTTTTAGCATTACTTTCTTGTTTTAATTCTAAATAACTCCAGACTCGATCATTAGGAAGACTATATAAATCGAATCGATCTAAACCAACAGGTATATAAGTTATAGTTTGTAATTCTGTTGGCAAGGCTGCAAAGATTATTTGTAAACAAGAATCTAGTAATGCAGGATGAAAATTATAGCGATCGCATTTTAAGTTTTGAGGTAATTCTATTAATCCTAATGCTTGGTTATCTTGGGCATATAATTTTTTAATTCCTTGAAAGCTTTTGCCATAATTAATGCCGTTTTGCTGACAAGATATATAATGCTGCTGAATACCTACTTCATTGCTAAATTTAGATTTAATAAATTCTAAGTTTTTGCTTACTGCTGTCTTAGTTAAAGATAATATTTCGCCCTTGGCGTGTAATTGCCATTTGTCATTATTTGAACTGTAAATTTCCCAGGTTGGATATTCTTGTTGAGGGGAAAGTATTAATTGAATCTCAGGTCGTTCATCGATATAGAAAGGAGTATTAATATTAATATTTTTAATGGTCAAAGGCAGCTTGTTAAATTGATGTAAGCCACAGGCGATCGCCATTTCTAAATAAGCCGTACCAGGAAAAACAACTTCATCTTCTATACGATGATTCTGTAGCCAGTTAATAGTTTCAGCCTGTATATTGCTTTGAAAAATTTCCTGCTTGAGAGGAGAATTTATATGCTGTCCTAATAAGGGATGGCTAGTATTTTTTTGATTAGGTTTAGAAGCAATAACCTCTTGAGAAATATCAAACCAGTATTTTTTTCTTTGAAAAGGATAGGTAGGTAGAGATATTTTATTGCCGTGATAATTTTTACCTAGTGCTAACCAATTTATATTTAAGCCTTTTATATAGAGTTGAGAGAGACTAGATAAAATGCTTTCCCAATCTGCTTGTTTATCATCCAAAGTATGCAGGCATAGTTTATTATCTACAATACTTTCTGTCATACTTCTAAGAATAGGCTTTGCTCCCACTTCTAAAAATATATTTACCTGCTTATCTAAATAATCAATACCCTTAGCAAACTGAACTGGCTGTAATATATGCTCGATCCAATAATTAGCAGTGGCTATAGTTTCGTCGGCTATTTTCCCCGTAAGATTGGAAACAACTGGTATCTTAGGAAGAGAATAATTAACTGTATCTGCTACTGCCTTAAACTCTTTTATAATGGGCTGCATCAGAGGAGAATGAAAAGCATGAGATACATTTAATAATTGCGTTTTTATATCTAAAGATTTCAATTCTTCTGCAAGATTATTTATATCCTCTTTCAAGCCAGATAATACTAAATGCGTGCCATTATCCGCAGCAACACTTATATTTATATCACTCTTTGCGTCTTTGCGTCTTTGCGAGAGATAATCCAATATCTTTTCACTAAAAATAGCCAACATAGCCCCATCTTCAGGTAGGTTTCCCATCAACTTCCCCCTAGCACAAACCAATTTCAAAGCATCTTCTAAACTAAAAACTTCTGCGATAGTTGCAGCCACATATTCCCCAATACTATGTCCCATCATCACATCGGGTTTGATACCCCAGGCTAACCACATTTGCGCCAAAGAATATTCAGTGATAAATAACAATGGTTGAGTGTATTGGGTTTTATCAATATCTTGTAAGGGCGTTTGGCTAAACGCCCCTACAATGTTGGTGTCGCAAATGCTAAAACAGCGATCGCAATTTTCTTTAAACACATCGCAGGTATTATATAATTGCTGTGCCATGCCAACATATTGCGAACCTTGTCCTGTAAAGAGAAAGGCTAATTTATTATTCCGCTGGATATTACCTATAGATATATTGGATAACTGGTTAATTAAATCTTGCTTATCCTTTGCCACAACAGCGCAACGATAATCAAAATGATGTCTGCCAATATTACTGGTTAAGCAAATATCCCGTAATGCGTCATGGTTAGTTTTAATATAGTTTTGATAGCTAGTAGCTAATTTCTGTAGTGCAGCTTCATTTTTTGCTGACAGGGTTAACAAATAAGCAGGTAATGATTCGTCAGCTATTTCTTTATCGTTAATAAATTCTTCTAAA